>Ga0180301_10005189_pt1 | contig 9997 bp, 8 predicted proteins | sample GuaBasSediGuay16_FD_121797 | JGI IMG/M metagenome (GOLD analysis project Ga0180301, IMG submission 121797) | Subseafloor sediment microbial communities from Guaymas Basin, Gulf of California, Mexico - Guay16, Core 4569-2, 12-15 cm | ecosystem: Environmental > Aquatic > Marine > Hydrothermal vents... | reverse complement strand
GGACCGCCATCTAGTTAAATTTTCTTTCTTTTGAAGAGAAGCTTCACTGCTTGTCTTTCTAATTTACCTTATCACTTTAAAGGAAGAGCGAGAATTTTAGGTGAGATAAAAAATAAAATTATGTGCTTCTTCGAAGACTCTCTAATCTTTTATCAACATCCTCTAGTCCGAGGCGTTTCAGCTCTTCAGATTTCGGAATACCGTTCTCGTCCCATCCGATTGCCTCGTAATATTCTCTTCGAGCTTCCTTTATCTTTTCAGGATTAACAGCTTTGCCCTTGTATGGTCCTTTACCTAACGGTTCGTACCATCTCGACGGCACATCATCATCCGACTTTGGTGTCCACCTTACATCTGGTCCTCCTAGAAGCAAAAGAGTCCTCTGGATATGAATTATCCTGCGGGCGGTTGTTTCAAACCAGTCTTCGGGCGTTATGTTCCAACCTGTCACTGCCTTCAAGAGTTCCCAGATGAGATCTTGTGATTCTATATCGAAGAAGTTGAACCAGCAGAAGACTCCGGAATCGTAGAGGATAATTCTCAGTTCGCTGTTCTCATGGTTGATTGGAAGCTTAGCGATTGATGTATGGTCTCCTCCTTGCACTGAGCATGAATAGGATTCATAACCAGGATAGTCTTCTCCGCTTCTTATGCCATGTGCTCCTATGCCTATGCCCTTCGCAGTTACGGCGTATCTTAATACATCAACTCCCTTAATCTCGCTTATCTTCAAGGCAGCTCTATAGGTTCCTTCAGCTAGAATATCTCCGATTCCACGTCTCTCAGCAATCATCCTAGCCAATGAAGCGAAAGCCTCCACGTTTCCCCATTTCAGCTCTAATCCCTCAAGGTCGTCCTTTGTGAGTATGCCTCTTTGATAGAGCTCACCTGCAAATCCAAGCACATTTCCAGTCTGTATTCCGCAAAGACCAAGGTCATCTATCAAAGCAGTCATGTAGACATTTCCTTCAGGAGTAAATATTCCAAGATTTGTTCCAAGATAAGCTTGATTTTCATAATCAGGATTATCCGTTATTACACCCTTAAATGGACCTGACTTAAGAGCCGCAATTTTTAGACATGTTTTTGGACATCCAAAGTCTCCCCAGTAGGGCTTAACCCATACTCTTTCAAACTGATCTACTCCAAAACTCTTCTCATTATGCCATTCCTCCTGCCAGTTCAATACGGGCTCGGAGCTAAGTTTAGCGCCAACATCATACCCTGCATATCCGGTTCCCCATCGCCTAAAGACTGTTCTTCTGAAATTTACCTTCAGTATCTCATCATTTACCTTCATTGCCCTTTCCATATCATCAACTTCGGGTAATGGTCCCGTTCCTTTAGCAACTACAGCTTTCAGCTTCTTCGAGCCCATAACAGCACCATATCCACCGTAGCCAGCTGCATGAACCCACTTAGCTGCAACTACTGCTAATCGGGATTTATTCTCGCCTGCCGGTCCAATATAAACAATGGATGGATCTTTCCATAATCCAGGTCTATTATATCGGCTTCTAAGCTCTTCTCTCCCCTCTTTAACTAGAGTCTTTAATGTTTCTTTACCATCCTTCCCCCATATGTGACTTGCATCTTTAATCTCAACATCTGAATCCTTAATGAAGAGATACACTGGCTTCTCAGCTTCCCCCGTAAATATTATGCCGTCATATCCAGCGCATTTAAGATCAATAGCTAGCTCTGTTCCTAAAGTTGATCCGACAACTCCATTGCTTTGAGGAGATTTACCTGAGACGCATAGTCTAGCTCCAGGCGCAAAACCTGTAAGCGGCCCAGTAAGCATAAGAAGAATGTTCTCGGGTCCCAACGGATCGATTGTTTCCCATTTTTTACCTAGCCTATCCCAAAGAACTTTTACAGCTAATCCCCTTCCACCAATATATTGTCGAAGAATTTCATCATTGAATTTTAATTCCTTAATATTCCCGGTTGACAAGTCTACTTCGAGAAACTTTCCTGCATACCCTCTCATTTTACACTACCTCCACCCATTCTTCTCCATATAATTTACGGATAACATTTCTCGTAATCTCCTCAGGGGGCTTAGCATACAACTCGAAAGTAGGAGTATCCTCCTTCTTTATTATTTCAAGAGCGTACCATCCACCCTCCGCACATGCTTCGACACACTTGGGTTTCCCGCCGCAGAGATCGCAGATCACAGCGTAATTCTCAGCAGGATGAATGTATGGAATCTTACCTGGACAAGCCTCAACGCATCTTCCGCAAGCTGTGCATTTCTCCTTATCGACAATAACGGCTTCAGTTTGCCTGTCTATTGATAATGCGTCTGCTGGACAAGCGTCAACGCATGGATAATCGCTGCATTGAACGCAAAGATGAGGAATCTCTATGCCTGGAACAAGCATGAAGACTCGAACTCGTGAAGCTTCCGGCCATATCTTTCCTTCGTGGCTTAGCGAGCAGACGATCTCACATCTCCTGCAGCCAGAGCATTTCGAGTAGTCTCTAGCGATCCATATATGATCGGTTTCTACCATTCTATTCTCTCACCGAATCTTAAAATAGGAATCTTTAGGAAATAATAGTTGTGCTTCTTGCATTTATTTTTGGGAGTTTGAGACAAATCTTGTTGTGATGAAACAATATGAAGATCATTCCGAACATCTTTTATTTCTGCGGGTCTCTAGTAAAGATGACCTATTATGATCGAGTTGTTAGAGAACTGTATATCTCGATTCAAAGAAGGATACGTGGAGATGCGTGGACAAAGCCGAAGAGTCTTCTCTGTCACCGTGAAGGACGGGCAAGTTGAAAGAATCATCTGCGGATTAAACAAGGGAGCCTGCTCAAGAATCTTGATAAATGGAAGCTGGGGATTCTCTTCAACAACAATCATTGATAAAAAGAATTTATTGAGACTTTTGAAGGATTCTGAGTCACTAGCGAAGTCCTCCAAGCCGGTTAAGAGACGTTCCGTCAATATTGCCCCTGTCAAGCCTTACATAGATAATTATGAAACTTCAATGAAGAAGGATCCGAGAAGAGAAGATCTAGAGGTTTTGGTTGAGGATGTTTTGGAAACAGATAAGGAAGTGCATAGCTATTCGAGGAATGTAGCTTCTACATCGATCAGCCTTTCTGTAGTTGATGACGAACTTTATTTTGCAAATTCTGACGGTGCACGGATTAAGCAGAGAATCGTTAGATGTTTTGGAGGGGCCTCTGTAATTGCAAAGTCTAACGGAAAAATAGCGTCAACATATGAGAGTATCGGAGGGCAAATGGGACTTGAAGTCTTCGAAGAAACACCTATCAGAGAAGCTGCGCTTGAAGCTGCAAAAAGAGCTGTTAGAATTGTTCCTAAACGAGTCGTTCCAGGAGGCCACTATAATGTTGTTCTGGAAAATAAGATCGTTGGGCTTTTAGCTCATGAGGCTGTAGGGCATACGGCTGAGGCGGATTTAGTATACGGCGGAAGCTTTCTGTCAAACAAGGTCGGTCAGAAAATAGCTTCAGAAATGATAACTCTAATTGATGATGGATTATATCCGTCGGGATTTGGAACAATGAAATATGATGATGAAGGGACCCCTACTGAGAGAACAATAATAATTGATAGGGGCGTCGTGAAAGGATTTATGCATTCCCGTGAGACAGCCAGGCAATTTGGAGTTCCCCCGACTGGTAACGCTAGGGCTTGGAGCTTCGAGTACGACCCTATTATTCGAATGAGGAATACCTATATTGAACCTAGAGATCAAACGCTTGAAGAATTGATAGAAGAAGTTAAAGAAGGATATTTGCTAAGAGGAGGAGGAGGCGGACAAGCTGACTTTAACGGAGAATTCATGTTCACTATACAGGAAGCCGTGAAGATAGAGAATGGAGATCTTAAAGAGTCTTATCGAGGTGCAGCGATCAGCGGGAATGCCTTTGAAGTTCTGAACAAGGTTAAGGGTGTAGGAAAAGATTTCGGCATGCTTGTTGGAATCTGCGGTAAGGAACAGCCGAATTACGTAGGAATAGGAGGGCCAAGCCTTATAACCGAACTGCTAGTAGGAGGAAGCTAAAAATGACCAGTTTAATTGAAGCGGCGGAATTTGCTGTTAAGGAATCTCAGAAATTGGGTGCTGATGAAGCAGAGGGATTCGCACAAAAACAGCGGGTCACCGAGATTCTCTTAGAGAGAGGAGAGATCCAAAGTGAAAGAACAAAAACTCAGCAAGGAATAGGTATCCGAGTAATAAAAGATAGGAAGCTTGGTTTTGCATTTGCATCTACGTTAAACCGACGGTTCGTAAAGAAGACCTGCAGAGATGCATTTAAGATTGCCAGCGTATCGCCTGAAAATTCGGATTGGGTTTCTCTTCCTCTCCCGAAGAAGGTTCCTCCAGTTCCGAAAGGACTCTATGATGAGGAGCTAGCCAATCTTAGTCCTAATGATGTGCTCAGTATGGCGATAGAGGGGTATGATGCTGTTAAAAAAGTTGATCCTCGAGTCTCGATTGATGATGGTAAGCTCTCAGTATTTTCAACAGAAGTGGCTATATCAAATTCTCATGGAATAAGCCTTCAAGGCAGAGGAACAGCCGCATCATTCTTCTTGGTTTGCATAGCGAAGGAAGGAGGAGAGACCTCGAGCTTTGCATACGAATATGAAGTCTCGAGAACATTAAGAAATTTTTCAACCGAGAAGGTCGGTGAGCTTGCAGCTAAAAAGGCTCTAATGTCCTTGGGAGCTAGAAGGATAGAATCATTTAAAGGTGAGGTTCTTTTAAGCCCAGATGTTGCAGCGGAAGTTCTTTTCGGACCTGTTATAAGCAGCGTAAATGCGGATAATGTTCAGAGAGGGAGAAGTCTTTGGGCAGATAAAATAGGTGAAACCGTATCAAATCATGTTCTAACAGTGATTGATGATGGTTTGCTTCCATACGGGTTAGGTTCTTCCTCTTTCGATGCTGAGGGAGTTCCTTCTCAAAAAACTATCTTGATTGATAATGGCACTCTAAAGAATTTCCTTTACGACTCCTACACGGCAAATAAGTCTAACACAGAGTCTACAGGAAACGCAGCTAGAAGCAGTTATTCAAGTTTACCTTCAATCTCAATTTCTAATCTTCTCATAGAGCCGGGGACAAAAAGTTTAGAGGACCTAATTTCAGAGATAGATAGAGGAATAATAATCAATAGATTCAGTGGTAACGTCGCGGCGGAGAGCGGGGAATTCTCCGGTGTGGCTAAGCAAGCAAGCTATGTTGAGAATGGAGAAATAAAGTTTCCTCTCAGAGAAACGATGATTTCAGGTAACGCTTTTGAATCTTTAAGGAAGATAGTTGAGATAGGTAGGGATAGAAGAGCCACAATGATGAGCATTTACACTCCGCCGATATTAGTAAAAGACATCAATATAATAGCCAAATAAATCTACTTGATGTTTAGATTTATCGATTAGACTTTTAAATATGAATTAACACTAGCTGATTACAGGATATCTCTTGAAGATTCTCTTACTAACTGGGAAGCTGGCTGAGCCTCTTGTTCGCGCCGCCGTGAAGACATCTCCATCTGACTATGATCTTAGAATATCAGTACTGCCAGTTGAAGTAGCTTCACTTGCAACTCCACAATTGATCATTTCATATCTAAGGAAGACTAAGCTTGAGGATTATGACCTGATCATGGTATCAGGCGCTATTCAAGGATCTATGAAGCCAGTTGAGAACACTATAGGAGTAAAGGTGGTGAAGGGGCCTAAACATGCCGTCGATATACCTATGCTTCTAAAGATGTATGACCCCACGAGGCTCTCGCCAGATGTATCTGCGGACGCTCTTCTCATCAAGGAGATGCGTAATTATGCGGAGGAAATTCTAAAGAAGACAGAAATCTCAATACTTTCAAAGCCCCACATAAACGTGGATGGAATGCTTGTTCCAGCGGATCCTCCTCCAATAAGGGTGATATCCGAAATCACCGAGGCGCATCTTCTTAATGAAGAAGAACTGATTAAAACGGTACAAAGACGCGTCGAGGAAGGCGCAGACATCGTAGGCTTAGGGTTCCAACCTAATGTTGCGAATCCTGAAGAAGTAAAAAATCTTGTTAGACTGATTAAGAGGGAATTTGATTTTCCTTTGATGCTGGACTCTATAATTCCAAGCGAGATTATTGCTGGTGTCGAGGCGGGAGCTGACATGATCATGAGCCTTGAGGCTGGCAATATAAGGAAAGTTGCAGATAAAATAAAAGAGATACCCGCCGTTGTGATACCATACGATTCTAGAAGAAACTTTTTCGCAAGAAACTTTAAGGATAAGCTGAAACTTCTCAAAATGAATGTTAGACGAGCCTTTAAGAATAACATTAAGAATCTCATCGCTGATCCTGTGCTTGAACCCATAAACCTCTCAGGATCATCTGGAACATTCCAATCCTTAAGAGCCTATTACATGTTTAAACGTGAATATCGAGAGATGCCTATGCTGATGGGTCTCTGCAATGTTGCGGAGCTAATTGACGCTGACTCGATAGGTATTAATGCTCTTTTAACCATGCTTGCGGCTGAAATAGGGGTCGCTCTAGTGTTGATTGTTGAAAAAAGCATAAAGACTACAGGATCTACGGCTGAGACTAAAATAGCTGCACAGATTGCTACAATCGCACGAAAGAGGAAAACTTCTCCTAAAGACTTGGGTCTTCATCTATTAATGTTCAAGGATAAGCGGCTGGTTGAGACAAAGTTAAACCTTAACGATGCAGTCATCATTGAGGCTGATGAAGAGAGTAAAGAGTATCCACAAGATCCAGTTGGCTTCTTCACTCTAAAGGTAAATCATGAAGATAAAAGAATTGAGGTTCTCTACAGCGGCAAGAAAGGTAAGATTCTCATAAGAGGCAGAACAGCAAGTTCCATATATCATGAGATTCTGAGAAGAGGCTTGCTCTCAATGCTTTCTCACGCCTTATATTTGGGCGTGGAACTTGGCAAAGCTGAAGAAGCCTTGAGAACGGGTAAGAATTATGTGCAAGAAGAGAGTCTCTTTGAGCAAACAAAGCCGATAGACATATTCAAGTGAAACTACGGCATGTTAACGCCCACGACTAATAGCTGCATTTTCAATCTTTCATTTACCTTCATATTCCACAATCACGTAGCTTTGTTTCCCTTCATACAGTTTTACTCGCAGTTTCATCTTGAATTTTTCGTAAAGCTTTCTAGCTATGTCAAGAGCTATATACTCTGTGGTTGCTTCCGGATAATTAATAGCTTTAAAGCATTCACGGAATGGGCCTGAAAGAACTATGTTATCGCAGTCTTTTTGTGGAATTATAATTTTATGGTCATAATCTTCTAAAATTTCTTTAACGATATTCTTTACATGCGTGAAATCTATGACCATGCCGGTCTGCGGATCAATTTCCCCCTCGATCTCTACGTCTAGTTGGAAAGTATGACCATGAAGGTTTAAGCATTTCTCCGAAGAGCCTTTCGTGTAATGCGTAGAATCAAATGTGAAGCCTTTAACCCCCACTTTCATCCTCATTTCATCACTTCCAACATGTCTATGCTGTAGAAGCTCTTAAAAAGCATAGCGTGCATTCATTACGGTTAGGCGAATAGAAATTGGCGCACAACAACATTGGAGACGTTCAGAACGAAAAGCCTCAATTATCACTAGCGATCGAAAAGATAGGAGTTAAAAAAGTTCATAGAAGAATAAACTTAAACACATCAACACAAGTCTTCTCTTATGATGCTGAATTAAACGCCTTCATTGACCTACCGAAAAATCAGAGAGGAGCCCATATTTCCAGAATTATAGAAGCAATACTTGACGTTATAGATGACGGCGAGAAAAAACGATTCAAAAATCTCGAGGAACTTCTAGAAGCCATATGCAAGGCTCTTCTCTCAAAAAATCCATACGCAAGTAGAGCAGAAGTAGAAATGAAAACCATCTACTACCTCGATACGAATTTGAATTTAAACTTTATAAAGGAAAAAATTCCCGAGGCAGTTAACGTTACGTTTACAGTATCTAAACGGAGAGGTTACGAAACTAATTGGATTACAGGCATAATCATGGAAGGTTTAACTGTATGTCCATGTGCACAAGCTGTTTACTCAGCTTTAGAGAAAGTTAATTCAGAGAATGGATTAAGCCACACACAGAGAACAAAAGTGTTCATTCAAGTGAAAACAAACCGCATGCCTATCCCTATCGAATGGCTCGTGGAAGCTGTTTCTGACGCTTTCTCAGCGCCAGCATTAAGCCTACTTAAAAGAGTACAAGAGTACAAGCTTATTAAAGCCGCTTTTAAGAAGCCCAGATTCATTGAGGACGTGATCCGTCAAGTAATTTTCAAAGTAGCAAGCAAATTGAATGATGAAGATTTCCCTCTAAGCACGGAGCTTTTCATCGAGGCAGAGAGCCATGAAAGCGTACATCCATTCAACGCCTATGCAAGTATGCATGTAACGTTAGGCCAGATTATTAAGGAGCTTGAATTAAAGAAGGAATAAGATAAAATCAGATTTGAACAGTTAAAGATGGAAAAGAACGAATAATAATTGAGAGTGTTCAGATGAGATCTTTAGGAATAGATCCGGGTACCCGAAGCTTCGATCTCGTAGTTATCGAGAATGATCATGTCATATGGGAGGACAGCATAGATACAGTGACTGTTGCTGAGAGACCCGAATCTCTAATTGAAGCTGTTGAATCAGCCGGCGATGTTGATATCATAGTCGGTCCATCAGGATACGGTGTACCCGTCACCTTTAATCGGGATATAGTTGACCCCTACAGATTCGCATTAGAGGTTCTACTACTTACAAGAGAAAAGGATCTGAAGTATGGAATCGAACTCAACGAGTTAGGAATACGAGTATATGAGGCTATTACAAAGGTTGTCGTTGAATTTCAGCGTAAAAATCTTCCAGTATGCTATATACCGTCATGCATATTGCTGCCTACTATACCTTCATATAGGAAGATTAATAAGCTGGACATGGGAACAGCAGATAAAATGGCTACAGCTGTTCTCGGAGTTTTCGATCAGTCAAGAAGACATAACATAAGTTACGAGAAAGTGAGATTCATACTTGTTGAGTTAGGGTTCGGATATAACGCAGTCATAGCTGTAGACAGGGGCATGATCATTGACAGTCTCGGCGGCACTTTAATTCAAATGGGATTTCTCACGATGGGTTCAATAGACGGAGAAATAGCCGTGATGGGACGTGAATGGATTAGAAGTGACGTATTTCACGGCGGCATAGCTGACATCTGCAATGCATCAAGCATGGAGGATGCGCTTAGCCGATATGAAAAGGGCGAAGAACCCTACCTATCAGCAATCGAAGCTATGCTTGAAAGCATCGAGAAAGCCGTTAGAGGCTTAACCACATCGATTGAAAACCCCAGAGAGATACTGTTATCCGGCAGATATTCGAGGTCTCCAAAGCTTAAAAGCCTCATTCAAGAAAGGCTATGCAAGATTGCTCCTGTAAGAAAATTAATGACGCTTCCAAGAGCAGAAATCTCTAAGGAAGCTGCTCAAGGCTACGCAATGGTTGGTGAGGGAATAGCAGGCGGAGTCTTCAGCGATCTAGTTAAACATATGCATATAATGGATGCACGGGGCACCGTGCTAAGCTGGGTTTTCCATCCCAGATTGAAGGCCGCCAAAGAAAATTTACTTAAAACTTACGTTGAAACCGTGAAGAAGCCTAAGGTTTAGATATTTAGGAGAGTCCGCATCTTCTTAATCAATCCTTCACGGCTCGTTACAATATATACTCCCTGAATCCTTCTGAGCTTCTCAATATTTTCTAATTCTATGGAGCTAGGAGTGACTGTTGTTTTCTCCCAGCATCGAATAGCTTTAGACGGACATACGTCTTCACAAGCTTCACATCCTCTGCATTTATTATAATCGATCCTCACTTCCCGTCCTGAAAAAACCCGTATCGCATTGTGAGGACAGGCATATACACAGAGAAGACAAT
>Ga0180301_10005188_pt1 | contig 9997 bp, 10 predicted proteins | sample GuaBasSediGuay16_FD_121797 | JGI IMG/M metagenome (GOLD analysis project Ga0180301, IMG submission 121797) | Subseafloor sediment microbial communities from Guaymas Basin, Gulf of California, Mexico - Guay16, Core 4569-2, 12-15 cm | ecosystem: Environmental > Aquatic > Marine > Hydrothermal... | reverse complement strand
GTATATATTATATATACTAATAGGGTGATGCGAAAATAGGTGAGGAGATGGCAGGCGGATTACAGGAAATATTTGAGGATGAGAAACTCGTAAATAGAATTAAAACACGGCTACCTTATCTGTTTCGACTTGCAGAGTTAGAAAGTTCGAGAGCCGGAAGAATAGGAATGCAGGTAGGCTCTCTTCGTGAGAGGATAATCGTCGCCTTGCTTATCTATAAATTTGGCGAGGCGAATGTAGAAACGGAAATCCCGATAACCGAGCCGGAAGTCGATGTAAAATTGTATGGTGTGCCAATATCTATTAAAACAAAAAGCGGCAAAGGACTTTCAGGTATAAAAGTATCATGGACAGTAGATGCACAAACCGCCAAAGAATTTCAAAAGCTATATGAACCTGTCTGTGATATATTGTATGTCAATATCGTTTGGGGTGGCATTGGAGGTTTCTGTTATATTCCAAAGCGAGTTCAGAAAGCGGTCTTGAAGAAATTGGGGAATGAAAACTATATAAAGCTTCCAAAGCCTGGAACAAATCCGAGAGGGATAGAATTCACACGAGATGCGTTCACAAGTTTGATTGAACACAAGCTAACAAGGGTTATCGAGATTCAATGGGAGAAGCGAGAAATAAACTATGACCCATACAAAAGATGGGTGGATTATTGGAGGGAAGATTAATGACACAAAGACGAAAAAATGGCGGAACGAAAACGAGTTCATTCGGTTCACCGGGAAGAATCGGGCATGATTCATCGAGCTTCTATGCAAGCCGACTATACGAGGGACAGGCAAAAGCAAAGAAAGTTCAGTATGTCGAAAACGAAATACCTGCTGAATTTCTCGACAAGATAATTTGTTCATCCAGCGAAAAAATGAAGGAATTGCCCGACAATAGCGTTCATCTAATGGTGACCTCACCGCCTTATAATGTTGGTAAGGAGTATGATGAAGATTTTACACTTGAAGGATACTTGGAATTCTTAAAGAGGGTTTGGAAAGAAACATATAGGGTGCTTGTGCCAGGTGGTCGTGCCTGCATAAATATCGCAAATCTTGGAAGGAAGCCGTATATCCCTCTTCATACTTTTATAATAGGTGATATGCTTGAGCTGGGATTTCTGATGAGGGGTGAGATTATCTGGAACAAAGCTACAAGTGCGAGTCCTTCCACGGCGTGGGGGAGCTGGCTTTCTGCTAAAAATGCAATTCTAAGGGACATCCACGAGTATATTCTGATTTTCTGCAAGGACACATTTTCAAGAGCGAATCCATTCAAGCGAGAAAACACGATAAGAAAAGAAGAATTCCTTGAATTCACTAAAAGCATCTGGACATTTCCTGCTGTGTCTGCTCGAAAAGTTGGTCATCCTGCGCCATTCCCCAGGGAGCTTCCGTACCGTTGTATTCAGTTATACACATTCAAAGATGAGGTGGTTCTTGACCCATTTATCGGTAGTGGGCAGACAGCACTTGCGGCAATAAAGGCGAACCGTCATTATGTCGGTTATGAGATAAACAATGCGTATGTTAAATTGGCAGGGAATCGGATTTTCTCGTATAAAGCAGGTATGGTTTCCATATTCAAAGAGGGAGAATAATGTCAAAGAATGATTATACAGCAGACCAGATAAAGGTTCTTGGTGGTCTCGAGGCGGTCAGGAAGCGCCCGGCAATGTATATCGGCTCGACAGGTCCGACAGGGCTTCATCACCTCGTTTTCGAGGTCGTGGACAACAGTATCGACGAGACTATGTCCGGGTTCTGCACAAAGGTCGATGTGACAGTTCACCTCGACAACTCCATTACTGTGGTGGATGATGGCCGTGGTATCCCTGTTGATATGCACAAGATAGAGAAGCGTCCGGCAGCAGAGGTCGTGATGACCAAGTTGCACGCAGGCGGCAAGTTCGATAGAAAGAGCTATAGGGTGTCAGGCGGTCTGCATGGTGTCGGAGTATCGGTTGTGAATGCACTGTCGGAGCAGCTGGTGCTCGAGGTATGGCGTGATGGGAAGGTGTATATGCAGGAGTACTCCCGTGGGAAGCCGACGACCTCGTTCGAGGAGAAGGGTAAAACCACACGTCGCGGGACAAAGATACACTTTAAACCCGATGTAGAGATTTTCGAGGACATTGAATTCTCTTATGAGACTCTCTCGGCAAGGCTTAGAGAGCTTGCTTTCCTCAACAAGGGGCTTGTTATCACCCTTACGGATGAGCGTTACGACCGCTCGCAGACATTTCGATACGAGGGTGGAATCGTTGAGTTTGTTAAGCATCTCGATAGGAATAAACACAACATCACGCCGAAACCTATTTATATCGCCGGTTCCAAAGGCGATGTCAAGCTCGAGATCGCAATGCAGTACAACACAGGATACTCGGAGACGGTTCTCTCCTTTGCCAATGCTATCAATACCATCGAGGGTGGGACACACCTGTCGGGTTTCCGGGCTGCACTTACAAGAACGCTCAATAGCTACGCCAGCTCCCAGAGACTTCTTAAGGGAAGCAGGCAGATAGAAGGAATAGATACACGCGAGGGGCTAACGGCAATTGTGAGCATAAGGCTCCCTGAGCCACAGTTTGAAGGGCAAACGAAGACAAAACTTGGCAACAGCGAAATAAAAGGAATTGTCGAGAACATTGTCAATCAAAAGCTCGGTGAGTATCTGCTCGAGCATCCAAAGGTGGGAAGAAGGATAATCGAGAAGGATCTTTTGACCGCTCAGGCTCGCGATGCGGCGAGGAAAGCACGAGAATTAGTGAAGAAGAAGGCAGGTGTCGAATCGGGGCTTGCTCTACCAGGGAAACTCGCCGACTGCCAGTCGAAGAACCCTGAAGAATGTGAACTGTTTATTGTCGAGGGTGACTCTGCCGGGGGCTCCGCCAAGCAGGCACGAGATAGACGCTTTCAGGCAATCCTGCCTATCAGAGGGAAGATACTCAATGTGGAGAAGAGTAGCATCCATAAGATATTGGAAAATGAAGGGATAAAAACCATTATCACAGCGCTTGGGACAGGCATTCAGGAGGATTTTGACATAGCCAAGCTCCGGTATCACAGGGTAATCATTATGACGGATGCCGATGTCGATGGCTCGCATATAACAACGCTTCTTCTGACCCTTTTCTTCCAGTATCTCCCGGAGATAATCGAGCATGGGTATCTATACATCGCTCAGCCGCCTCTCTTCCGTGTGCACTCCGGGGGCAAGGCTATTTATGTTCGCAACGAGAATGAGCTCGATAGGTACATTCTCACCGCTGGCTCTTCCGGTGTAGAGCTTATAACGAATGCGGGGAGCATAAAGGGTGCGGTTCTGGTGAAGTATTTCCTGAAGGTGAGGGCGTTTCACAGGCTGCTCGACTACTTCGACGGACACGGGATTCCAGGGGAGCTCCTGCTGATTTTGTTGAAATCTGGCAAACTTTCCAAACATATCTTCGACGAGGATGCGCGAATGGAGCAGATAGAGATACTCAATCGCTTCCGCAGCAGTGCAAAGAAGCTCGGATACGATGTGGAATATCACAGGCGCTACAATGAGGAGTACCTGATATTTGAGCCGATAATAAGCTTTAAGAGCCTCGAAAGGCGGGGTACCATTGATTTAACATACGATTTTATGAGCAACCCGGATTTTGAGGAACTGATAAAGCTTCACAGAGAACTTTCCTCACTCGGTCAGCCACCGTATGTTCTGGAGATTCCTGGTGAGGGGAGAAAAGAGTTTGCGACGCTTGGTGAACTCGTTGAGTTTGTTGGAGAGCGTGGTAAGAGTGGTAAGTATATCCAGCGGTATAAGGGGCTTGGTGAGATGAACCCGGAGCAACTCTGGGAAACGACGATGAACATCGAGACGAGGACACTGCTTCAGGTGCGTATCGATGACCGACCTGCTGCTGAGGAAACATTCGATATCCTTATGGGAAGTAAGGTGCAACCTCGCAGGGAGTTCATAGAGGCGCACGCGCTTGAGGTGCGAAACCTGGACATATGATGGAAGAGTATGGCAGGGTCTTATCGAGTGACGACGGGTTGGTGAAGGTGGAGATAGTCATTTCACGCTCTGTTTGCGGGAGATGCCAGTTTGCCGCCGGTTGCGCGTTGAAGGGACTGAAGAGAGCTGTTGTCGATGCGACCAACGATATCAATGCGGCTCCTGGAGATTATGTTCGGGTGGAGCTCGAACCCAGGAAGCTACTCCTCGGAGGATTCCTCATCTATATCCTGCCGGTTATAGATATGCTCGTTTTTTACTACATTGCTGCCTATTTCCTTGAATCGGAGTCGATAAGGGTGCTTATTTCGATTGTTGCCGGGATTTTGAGCTTTCTGGCAATCTCCATTGTGAATCGACATACCTCCCTTTCTGACCGTTACCGCGCGCGGCTTCTCGGCTTTGCTGGTCCGGAGAACTTCAAATGAAGAGCACAATCAAGATAAAGAAAAGGCTCAAGAGCCTTAAGAAGCTCCATGCGATAACATGTAGTATGGAGTCCGTCTCGAGGATACGAATGCAGGCGGTAGAAGCAAGTCTCGGGCGGTTCGGTGAGTATGCATCGTCGCTCGAGAGGATGGCAGACTTCTTTCCCTATTACCCATATGCGAAAGCTCCGTCGAATGTGAAGGGGTATATCATTTTCTCCACGGATAGGGGGCTTGTCGGAAGCTTCAACTTGCCGGTGATTGAGTATCTCTCGTCGCTTGAAACGGAGAGTGTTATCTATGCGGTGGGGAAGAAGCTCAAGCCTGCCATCGCTTCACTTAACCTTTCACCGAGGCAACATATTGAGGGGCTGGAATCAACTGATTTCCTTGAGAAGCTGGCGGCTATCTCTGACACTGCATTCTCAGATTTTACTGGTGGTAGCATATCGAGGCTTCTGGTTGTTAGCCCTGCTCGGAATACCGAGCGTGCGGAGGAGAAGGTAGTTCTTCCGTTTCCGCGGCGTGAAGGAATAGTTGAGGAGGAAGCGATATTCGAGCCGGCGTCAGAGGAAATTTATCAGAGTTTCCAGAGGCGGCTCTTGTTTGCTGTTGTAACGAAGGCTTTCCTTGAGTTCAAACTGCGTGAGCATCGGGCACGGCTCTTTATGATGCACCAGGCGGCGGATAAGAGCTCCGAGATGATAGCGAAGACATTCCTCGAATACAACAAGGCTCGGCAGGAGGCTATAACCTCTGAGATACAGGATGTCTATGGCGGAAAGAGGGCACTCGAAGGCGAGTAAGTTCAATCGATAATATATACAGGGATTCTCCCTGTGCGGATAAGCCCGGATACAAGATAAGCCTCGGCAAAGATGTAATATTTCCCCAGTATCGGATGTCCGCCTGTCATCCTGTCGCCTGCCCAGTTGAATTCAAAGAAGAGCGAGTCTCCCGATGCGAGTGGAACCTCCTTTATAACCTGCAGGAAACCTTTTCCCTTAAATGCCACCCAGACAAGTGTCCGCTCATCCGCAACGAAGAAGTCGACATACTTCGTCGAGCTGAAAAGGAGCGAGCGCTCGCTGCCAGATACATTTTTCATCACGAATCTGGTGTGAATGGTGTCCCCGATGACGATTGCCGTTTTATCGACACTGAGCTGAAACAGAATAGAATCCTTGACTTCTGACCAGATGGTAGGATTTATCTTGCTTGCAACCTTTGCCGCAGGTTTCTGCTGCTTCACGGTGCAGGATGCAAGAAGGATGATAATAAAAGGGAGCAGGATAATAGCTTTTTTCATCCTCTCACCTGTGTAACGACATATATATATCGGAGTTGTTCTCCGTCGAGTAAGCCCCGACATCATCGCCAGGGGCAAGTGCCACAAGACCTGACCGCATACCAACCGTCTGCGAGAGACCAAGTATCCTGAGGGATTTCGTATTATCCTTTGGCGGAAAAGAGTGAAGCGGTTTCAATCTTTTTCCTCCTATTCTTTGGGTTTCCTATATATCGAGCCGAGTGCAAGCTCGAGCACCGTAAGTATGAACGCTATCCAGAGGAAGGTTTTCCACAGCTCTTTCCCGAACCTTGCCTGAAGTATGAACTTGTCGATGTTCGACTCCGGGTCGATGAAAGTAAGGGGGAATTCTTTCTCTATTTGTTTCTTGTCGAGTTTCTCTGTATCCGATTCGTCAAACGGGACATTGACGGCGAACATATCGACAAGCGAATCTCCGGAGAAGATTGAATATATTCCGGGAGTCGATAGCGGTTTTATCTTCACTGCGATGTTCGAGCCGATGTATACCGGTTCGAGGTACTCCTGTTTGCCGCCTGGATGGGCGAGTGTCAGCCTGGAGCCGGCGGGGACGCCCTCGATTGTCCGTGTAATATATGTGCTGACTGTCTCTGGCTCCTCGAACCTTGCTATGTTCCCCGATAGATACTGTACGGAACGGTGGAGAAGTGGAACGAACAGAGCGCTTGTGGCAATATCACTCTCCTCACGAGAGCTCCCCGAGGTTATGATGAGTATCTTGCCTTCTCCTGCCTTGGACTCCAGTATAAGCGGGTCACCTGAGGAGAGCGAAGCGATTGTCCTGTAGCCCGAGTAGTTTCTCGCTCGAACATTCCAGTAAAAGTGAACCTCTGGCAGCTCTCCTATCTCCCTGAACGGCTCGAATATCGGATGCTCTATATCGAAGCTCGAGATGGTCAGGAAACCGGATGACGGCTTCTGTTTTTCAAACTCGAGAGCGACAAGCCTGTGGAAAAGAGATTCCTGGAAGAAGTCCATATCGGATTTATTGGACGCGATGAACAGGAATCCACCACCTGATTCGACAAAGCTTGTCAGCCGTGAGATAAACTCGTCCGACAGTGTCGTTGCACCGGATACAAGCAGTACATCATAGTCGGTTAGAAGTTGCCCTGCGCTCCTCGAACTGTTTATCGCATCGACGGATATATACGATGTGTCTGCTCCTGTCGGGTTGAGTGCCAGCTTTGGGAAAAGATACTCGGATTCACTGTCCCCGACAACAAGAACCTTTATCCGCTCCGGTACCCGTAGGCCAAAGAAATAGCGGTTGTCCATCATCAGGTTGTCCTCCTCCAGCTCGGCAAAGCCCGAATGGAACCCACCTGCGGGGGCACGGAAGGATAGATTGACGGAAGATTCGGAGCCGGCTGGCATCCTGTCGAAGCTCGCCTGAGATACCCGCCTCCCATCCACAGATAACGATGCCAGAACCCCGTTTCGACGCTTGCCCGAGTAGTTCCTCGCCAGAAGCTTGACTGTTGCTGGCTTGCCACGCTCGAGGATTGTGTGCGGGAATTCGAGGGTAACTATTCCTCTGTTATCATCTGTTTCTGCCTCGAACGGGATGGCGAATATCCTGATGCTTGGCTGTTTCTCTCTCAGCGGAACAAGCTTCCTCCAGCCGGATGCACGGTTATCCGTCAGGATGTATAGTTCCTTGTTCAATAGCTTTGACTCATCGGAAAGCGATAGCGCAAGCGAGATAGCGGATGCTATGTTTGTCCCGCCACCGGACAGTGAGAGAGTATCGAGCATCTCCTCTGCCATTCTGAAGTTGCGTGTCGGCTTCTCTGTTAGAAGGGTGGGCTCATCGTTGAACGCCATAATGGAGAGTTCATCGCCCGATGTCAGCATCGAGATTATATGCGATGCCTCCGCCTTCGCACGGGTGAAAAGCTCTATCCCGCCCGACTCCTGCCCCATACTGTAGGAGTTATCCATTGCTATTATCACATATGTCCTCTCGTGAGCTTTTGCAGAGCCGGACATCTCTCCGCGCCAGACGGGGCGAGCGAACGCCGCAACAATGAACAGGATTATAAGCATCCTGAGGATGAGGAGCAGTATCTGTTTGAGTCGCAGCCGCTTCATACGCTTGCGTTCCTTCTCCTGTATGAACCGAAGCGACGAGAAGTGGACAAACTTTAGCTTCTTCCTTGTGAGTAGATGTATCAGAAGCGGAATGAGACTTGCCACGAGAAGCGGCAGGAATATGCTGTTCAGAAAGCCGAGCATCTAATATAACCTCGAACGTTTATGGAGATACTCGAGAAGAGCAAGCGAGAAATCGGATGTTGTGAGCAGCGGTGTATAGTCTATCTGTATCTCCTCGCACTGGTATTTGATTGCGTTTGCGAATCGTAAGAAGTTAGCCTGATAATCCGTTCGTATAGCCCATGGCTGTGTCTGCAGGCGCTCACCCGTCTCCATATCCTCGAATATCGCATCACCGGGAAAATCGAAGAACCTCTCCTTCGGGTCAATTATGTGAAACAGCAGAACCTCGTTTTTGCGATATCGGAGCTGTTTTACTGCCCTGATTATCTCCTCCGGCTCCTCGAGCAGGTCGGAAATGAGGATGACAAGACTCCTTTTCTTTATTCCCCCGACAATGTCGGTTATCACATCTGGTATCCTTGTTTCGCCACCGGGAGTTACCGTCTGAAGTGTCTTCAGAATATTGAAGAGCTGAACCCTCGTGGAGGATGGGTGCAGGTTTTCCCGTATCGCATCGTCGTAGAGGATAAGCCCGACTGCATCCTGCTGCTTGTTCATAAGATACGACAGCGCCGCAGCGAGATATGCACCATATTCGAACTTCGTAACGGTATGGGATGAATAGTTCATCGATGCACTCTTGTCGAGGATGATATAGCATCTTGTGTTTGTTTCCTCCTCGAACTCCTTGACATAATATCTGTCGGATTTGGCATACAGTTTCCAGTCGATGAATCTGGGGGAGTCGCCGAAGTTGTATGGTCTGTGCTCGGCGAACTCGGCGGAGAAGCCGTGGTATGGGCTTTTGTGCAGTCCGACGATGAACCCCTCGACAACGAGCCTCGCTATAAGCTCCATATTTCCCAGCTTCGAGACAACATCCGGCTTAAGGAATTGTTTGTAGTCTTCTTTCCTCTTCACAGAAGCCTCCTCAGCCGGCCAAAGGCTTTGTCCTTCTCGTTTTGAGAAATCTTCGCCTTTGCAATTGCCCTCTCGAGTATCGCAATACTCTTATCATAGGTGTTCTTATCAACGGGGTAGGGATAGCCATCCTTTCCGCCGTGGGCGAACGAGAACCGAGCCGGGTCGGTCCAGTCGGGTGGGGTTCCCCAGACAAGCTCGGATAGAAGCGATAACGCTCGAATTGTCTTTGGCCCGACACCATGTCTGCCGAGCAGTTCCTCGAAGTTCGATGGTGGGTTCTCGTATGTCGAGACAAGAATGCGCCTTATCTTTGCTCGGCTGACATCCGAGGAGAAGATTGGGTGTCGCTCCGGCATATCCAGTGTCGCAAGCGATTTCAACTCTGATATCGTCTTATCAGGGTTCCATCCAGAGAGTCCGGTTATAACCCCCCTCGCCTTCTCGCTCTTGTGTGAGACAAGGTTCAATACCTGCTTCTCCCTTTTAACCGTTATTATCCCCCTGTGCGGCTCCGAGACAAAATCTGACAGGTCTTTCGATAGCCAGTGGTATCTCCTCGCATATCTTGTCGCCTCGTTCATTCCCTGCTGGACGACCGTCCATAGACCGTCCTTTGTGAATGCAAATGTATGCTGATATATCTGATAACCGTCCTGCACAGCGGATGAATCCACCTTTGCGGACATACGACTGGCGTAAATAAAATCATCGGGAGAGAAGCTGAATCTATCTGCAAATGAGCTTATCTCATCAGGTGTTTTCCGTGAATGTTTTCCCTTTCCGCCCGCGAAGAAGATACCATATTCATTCTCGAGTCCGGAGAAACCCTGCTTCAGAGCGGAGCAGACAGTGGTCGTTATACCGCTCGAGTGCCAGTCGAATCCGAGGATACATCCAAACGCCTGAAACCAGAACGGGTCGGATAATCTCTCGAGTAGTGTATCTCTTCCGAATTCCTCGATGATTACAATCCCTGTTGCCCTCGCCAGTTTCACCATTCGTTGGAAGAGCCAGGCTGGTGCCTTTCCGTTATGTAGCGGGAGATTTGCAATCCCTGTTCTCATTCCTTGATATCGGATAGGAGTTTATC
>Ga0180301_10005187_pt1 | contig 9997 bp, 10 predicted proteins | sample GuaBasSediGuay16_FD_121797 | JGI IMG/M metagenome (GOLD analysis project Ga0180301, IMG submission 121797) | Subseafloor sediment microbial communities from Guaymas Basin, Gulf of California, Mexico - Guay16, Core 4569-2, 12-15 cm | ecosystem: Environmental > Aquatic > Marine > Hydrothermal... | reverse complement strand
TGCCCAACAGCATCTACAGGTGCATCAAATTTTGACAGAGCTGGATTCAGGCTTATTTTTGGAAAAGAGTGCCGGGGGCGGGATTTGAACCCGCGATCTCCGGATCATGAGTCCGGCGCATTAGCCAGGCTATGCTACCCCGGCACGCCCCGTTTTCCGAAAGGAGGCCGATTTCAGCCCCGTCAAATTTGACGCAATTTTGATGCATTTTGACGCGGTAGACGGGGCTGACCGGCCCCAAATAACATCTACGACCGCCGCCGTGATAAATAAATCTATACCGTCGGCCATGGACCTCGTAGACACGCTCCCGACCCAGCCCACCGCAGCGGGGACAGACCGTCAGGCTCGCCGCCTGCATCGCTCTCAAGCTAAAGTAGGCCGGGTAGCTATTTAAAGCTTTGAGTCTAACCCGATAGATGTAGTCCGCCGGTTTTATCGCCGGTTGAACACAAATCTCTTTAAATTTGAAGCTGTAGGCTCCGGTTGGAGAGTATCAACCCGCCCTTGAGTCCGTAGACCCCTTCTAGTCCTCTTGACGTAGCCTGTCAGCTCATACTGCCCATATATTCTCCCACTTCTCTAAAAAAGGCTCGAGGCTTTCTACGCTAACTGATAGAGGCTGTGGAGTTTTCTCTAATTCTTCACGAGGCTTTCTGTGCGTGGGTTTGTTAAGGTACTCAAAATATTTCTTTTTCGCTAATTCACGTAGATCTTTAGAGGGAACAATATAGAATTTTGCATTATTCCAGTCACCAGGTATATGGACTATAACATAGGGATTCTTTATTTTATCCCCTAGCTTCCTGTCTATTTCCTCTCTTTTAGCCTTTATTCCTAAGGGAACACTATTTTGCCTTATCGTCTTAACCTGAATGGTGGTAGCTTTTCTTCTCGCAACATCATAGACTAGCAAGTCTAATTCTGGAGCTCCCTTAGGCGTGATAGTTACGAGATACCCCATAAGCGATAACCTAGCTGCTACGAGGTATTCGCCAGCGTAACCAAGCATTTTCTTCCGAACATCATGATGACTCATTATCTCCTTACTACGATTATTGCTGATTCATATAAAGGGAGTGTTAGGAAAATAGGGCGACTTTGCGGGTTGCGTGACCAAGGTCACGAACGGCTATTCCTATAACTTTTTACTCCACTGTCCCTCTTTAGGCTAATTTTCTCTTCACAACCATCCTTCCGTCCTCTGGCTTACCTCAGAATCGTTCCATATTGCTCTGAGGTCGCCGTACAGCTTTTACTAAAAACGGTTAAAACCAGTATACCTCGCGAGGTTGATGGAGACAATTCATATTCAGACAACGCCTCCTGGGGGTAAAGCGATCCAACTTGTGGTAAGCTAGCAGAGGGTACTATTCACTCGTTTTATACTCAGTTTACGGTAAGTCGTTATGAGGGAGAATGGGGTTGACGGAGAAGTCCATTCTTGCTGTGGTTGAGGCATTAAAGGCTAGCAAGGAATACGTCTATGACATAGCTAACATATGCAAAGAGTGTGAGCATAGATCTCACGTATTTAGGTGGGTGAGGGCCGAAGATGACGATATCGAGGAAGTTTTAAGGGAGCTCAGAAGGAGTTACAGACTGGCGCTAGACAAGGAACAAAGGCTTGCGGAACAGATTGAACAGCATGGCATAGTGAGCCTCTTTGGCATAGATGAGGTAATCAGAGCGTTTAGAAGATGCCATGTGAGAGACTGCATACATCTCCGCATGGTCGAGAGAAAACCTCGCCTCGCCACTTTCTATTGGAAGGAAGGAACGACCCTCGAGGGGTGGCTGAGGGATGTGCGTCTGTGGCTAGGTCCGTTTCCTTCTAAAGAAGATGTCAAAAGGTGTATGGACGAGTTGAAGAAGATTATGGAGAGAACTTATGAAGAACTTCTTATGAAAGTCCAACAGTCGCGTAGGAACGAGCTGGTGGCAATTCTCGTTAAAAAGGATCTTGACGGCAATCTGCGTAGGAACGAGGTTCGCCTCTTATGCAAGGCATGCGAGGAATCCCTTGTCAATAGATTAGAGATGAACCCTCCATGCGAGGGTATCAATTGTCTCTTTAAGCATTTTGTGGCTAAGTTTGGTGAGCGGATAGGGTGTAGGACACGCTACGTGGACGTTTACGACTTTGGAGTCTTAGAGGGTAAGAACGGTAACATCATTGTCTCGCGTGGAAGGCCGAACCAGCCTACGAAGAACGTCTTGATGTTCAATCCAAAATTAATTGTGTGTATTCAAAACTTCTTCTCGAGCAAGTTAGCATCAAAGTATCTCACTTACAGAAGCTATCCTACTGAGGATCCCATAGTCAGATGGAGGAGAAGGAGGAAGGCAGAAGAACGACTGCGAGATTTAGCATTTAACTGTGCGAAGGAATTCCTAGTGCCTACTCTGGCATACGACTGCGAGACTAACCAGTATGCCTACGTTCCTGTCGGAATCATAGAGCCTTCCACTATCAAGATTGTGGAGAAGTTAGCTTCGATAGAGTACACGATAGGATCTACGGAAGGATCTGATGCTCATGATAACATCGCGAAAATCTGTGAGAATATAGGGCTTGAATTTGGATTAAGGCCTATCAGGGAATATGAAGTCGGATCCGGTCGCGTTGACGTTGCTTGGCTAGATAAAGATGCTGGAGCTCTGAAGGTGGCTATTGAGGTGGAATTAGGTACCTTGATGATAACTAAGATAACTAATGATCTCTGGAAGCTATGCGAGGCGCGCCCCGAACTCGGTGTACTTATAGTGGAGGGGGATTATTACAAAAGAGTCCTGGAGCGCGTGGCAAAGTCGGAGATTATCAAGAAAATGGGGCTAAGGCTCATGGTTCTTAACATTTCCGAGAAAACCTACGTTGTGGTGAGGGGAGGGGTGCCCCTCATCGCCGAGAGGGGAAGCTGAATTCTACGATATAAAACTCAACTCCCGCTAGTGAAGTTAGAGACCCTAATCATAAACCTGAAGGAGAAGTCACGCATTATGACCAAAGTCACAAACAGCGTCTTCCTCATGACTTTTCGTCTCATTACCCACCCTTAAGCCAGCTCCCTCCTCACGACCACTCTTCTATCCCTCAGCTCGCAGACGACCCCCCTAGCCCTCCTCGATGAGGATGATTTGATTCGAGAATTCTCAAAGTAGTGTATTATTGTTCGTGGACACGAGTTCTGAGATATTCTAGGGGTTTAAACGCGGGCGAGTAGCTTGCGGATGTGGCTGAAGTATCGCGAGTACTGTTGCTCCGCGAGCCTCTTGACATCTATGTAGTGCTCAGCGTCCATGCCTTTCGGCTTCTCTCCGGCCAGCAATTGGACGACCTGTAGGAGGGGCTGGAGGCTGTGAGACTGCACTTGGGGGAGTTGAGAGGAAGCTTAGGAAGGTTTCGCTAGATGTTCAAAGGCTTCGAATCAAAGCAAAAAGAATGGCGTACAAACGAGAAGGGGTGCTAAGGATGGTCGTCTCAGCGATTGGAGATATCTTGCTCATGTTGATGGACAGGCGTGAAAGATCCCTATCGCATCTGCTGGCGTTAATGCGATCTAAGCCTTGATAGACTCTGGAATCCCGTCTTCCATATTGGTCGATTAATTCTCTAGGGTTAAAGGCTGGTAACAAAGTGGGATAAGTTTTAGAGGGCTTAATCCATACCAATCGCGGTAATGGAGCCGTGTGACGTGATAACAGTGGTAGGCACGCTAGCAGGCGTCGTCCTCGGACATGCTTTAGAGCGACTACGTGAGAGGAGCGCTAGGGCAAAGCTGAAGTTCGATGACAAGCTTTACCTTGAGCCTTTCGAACACTCAGTCAGGGTGAGCGTTAGGGCGAGGCATGTAGAAGGTAAATTGCCAGCTACGAACGTCATGGGCTTGCTAACGGTAGAGGTGCATGGTGCTAAGCTTTCGGACTTAGTCGTAGGAAAGAAGGTGAAAGAAGAACTGAAAGAGAGGAAGATCGAGTGCAAGCTCAAATATCTTTGTAGGGAGTGTAGTGATAAGGCCTACCTAGCGAGTGAGGGGGCCGAGATAGAAGATGAGCCTCTACCTTGGAGCGTGCCTATAAGCGCCGGAGTCGGCCTAGACGGCTTGAGATACTCTCATCTCACCCACATTTCGGTAGGTGGTTCCTCGTTGCTTAGATTATTCGATGTCTATTGGGCCAAGCTCTACGGCCCTCGCGCTCACGGCGAGCCTCGGAGACTAGAGGATGAATTCTGGCTTGTGAAAGTCCATAGTGAGTATGGAACTGAACATTACCCCAGGATATGCTTAAGACTTCCAATAAAAGGGAGCAATACCAAGCTGTGCTTTGTCATCAAGTTAGCTGGTGAGAATGTGAGGGAGGCCGTGCAGGATAGAGTTATACTGAAACTAAGGGACAGAGACTGTGCGATCGAATATCATGGAATGCTGTATTCCCTCCGCCAGTACTTTAGAGAGGAAGAGGTCAAACCATTAGAACTGGAGCCCATGCCGATTCATGTTTGAAGAAGCGAGGTTGCGCAGAGCAAAAGTGGAAGTTCAGCTTGGCGAGAGGGCTTGTGGATCCTGAGAGCCACACGAGCTAGAGGAGTACTGGTGAGACTTGTTGAGATCGACTCATTAGAACATCGAAAGGCTGGATGAAGCAGTCTGTCAGGCGTTGACAAGAATGGCATACTTTACATAGGATTCACAGCGAAAGAAGGTTTAAAAGAAAGGCTTAATGACTTGTGGAAGAGTGTTAACAAGGTTTACAAGGGAAAAAGCGCAGGACCGCATACATTCGGGGCCACGCTGATTTACACTTCCCTTACCCGTAAAATCGGGATCGATGAACTTGCAGTATGGTACAAACCCTACGACGATGAACGCTACGCCGAAGCTCAGGAGAAGAGAGCCATATGCGAGTACACGAGACGCTACGGGGAGCCCCCGCCCCTGAACTTGCAAGTGGGTAGGCAGTACCTAGCCATACTGGGTTTAGCGAAACTAGGTAAATCGATTCTGGCTCCTAAACTCGATCCCGAATTGGAGAAGATCATAACTGGTGTAAGCTCTCTCACTCTTCCATCTGCCAGAAACATTACGTAATGTAAAGCAAAAACTACCATTTAAGGTATTCAAAAATGTATTTTGCTGAGAACTCCCTCGTAACTTCTGCTCCCGCAGTCATCGGATGGCCTCCAGCAACTTTTCCTACAACAATTTCTCCATCAATTTTGATCATATATTTGAAGCCCCTTCGAATAATTTTACCGGAATAGGAGGATATCGTTGCATCGTCTTTTCTACCTTTTCTGTATAACGTGTATATTCTAATAGGACGTTCTTCTCCTGGAAGCATTTCTTCCCTCCGATCAAATATGAGACCACTCTGCCCGCCCATGAACTCCATCTCTTTCCACAATTTCAATAATCCAAAGAAAATCTTCTTCTCCTCAGGTTTCGGGAGGATTTTATATACACTTATGTTTTCAATCCTTATAGGAAAGTTACATACATTTTTCATCAAAAAATAGATACCTTCACCGCCCTCAATTACTTGTATGTCACTTATCTTTACAATGTTCTCTCCTTCAATCCTTATGATTCGTATATCACTCGGCCCAATTTTAGGTACTTCGTGACCACAATACGGACAATAACTAAAGTCCTCGCTGATACTCTTTCCACATTTAGGACATTGTATCATATTCTACACTCACCTCACTCCAACAACCTCTCAAAGTAAAAGAGCTTAGTCACCAAAGTCTATCTCTAGCTAGAATAAATTTAAATTTTCGGCGAACCGCGTATTTCTACGACTTTTTACACCATCAACCCTTCTTTAAGCCAGCGTCTTCCTCACGACCATCCTCTCTTTTCCTTAGCGCAGATGTCTACCCACCAACCTTTGGGGAGTTCGAATTCTGTCCTCGAGTATTATTATCCATGCGAAATTTTTAACCTCTCCTAGGCTAACTCCTACCCAGGCAGAACCATGCCAAAATTCCGGGAGCATGTTGCTCGATGCATAAAAAGGGGAGCAGAGCGAAGAAATCTGCGAGAAAGTGAACCGTTGGATGAACGAACCTTCGCAGGAAACACCCGGCTGTCGTCACAGAAAACTGAGACATGATCTAGAAACTTGCGAGTATCTAGCCAACCTTTTCCCTGAGGAACGGAGAAGAGACGTAATAGTTGCTTGCGTTGGACATATTCACGACGGTTGCGAAAGCGGAAGAGTAAGTGCGTCTTCAGGAACAAATTGCGATGATGCTCCTAAACTTCTTCGTGAATTGCTTAAGGAAGTTAACGCAGAGTAACAGAGTTAGGTTACTACCCTCCCCACGATTATCCTTCCATCCCCAAACCCTTAGCTCCTAATTTAGGCCCTCCATTTCTTGAACATCTTGATTCTGGGCAACGTCTGCACAGAAGCTCAAATCCAGCTCCGTCTGGCCTCGTATAACTTTAGATAACAGTTCAGTGGCTTCTAAACCTCATAGATTACATGAGGAGTAGAGGGTTAGTCAAGTATTAGCATTTCTTTCGGCTTTGTATAATCCCCCAGCTTACGACTAATTCATACACTATGTATATTAAGGACCACAGGAATGCAATCCACAATCCTAATCCCACTACACCTTGTATTCCAAACGTTCTAAAAATCGCTCCAATAAATAAGCTAGGCACAAGTATCATGGTCGTGTCAATCACCATCAGAAGTCCTGCAATTAGTGAAAAGAAGATATAATGAGACTCGCTCTTGGTTATGAGAGGTACCAGACCGAGAAGCAAACCGATGAGATACACCACTGAGAATATGGAGAGCTTATGTGGGAGGGAGTAGCCTCTGATCACCTCTTCGCCTAACCTTATCCACGGGAGGAAATACGCAATAAAGGCAGGAATCCAAATAAGTCCGTGGATCAACTTAATTCTTCCCATCCTAATTTTTCCAATTTCTAATACCTCCGATTTTTCCATTTCTAACAACACTTCTGATGAACCCGTATTAAAGTTTTTCAGAATGTTTTTCGCCTTCAATGCCAGCTCTAAGGCCTTAGCTACTTCTCAGGGGAAACCTAGGCAGGAAGGAGTTAACTCATTCATGACCTTTTTAGGTATCCATACTCTCTCAGGGGTTACCGTGCGAGACTCCTCAGACCGCATCTTCGTTCAATGCTCTTGAAGACTTTGGCCAAGGCTACAGTTTTGTTGTCGTGTTAAGAATTAGGTTAAGTTGTGGTTAATTGTTGGATATCTGATTTTCTCAGCTCTGAACTTTCTGAAAGTTTTTGATTATGAGTTCCTCAAACGTTTAGAACGGTTTTAAGCTCTTCCAGTATCTCGGCGGCCCGCTTTCCCTTCTCCGTTAGGCTGTACTCCACTCTTAGGGGCCTGCTGCCAACGAATCCCTGCCTCTGTATCGCGTAGTAGTTCGCCCTACCAACCTCATAGAGGTACGTTATGGTCTCAATTGCACCCTTCCTAAACAGGAACCTAAGCGCCATCAGCCCGCTACAGCGAGGACAAGCTACCAAGTCTGTTAAGACATTTTTATGGATAGCGTCTCTGAATTCCGAGATCCTTTGCCTTAGTATCTGTCTGAGACCTTCTCTTTCCTTCTCGGTTAGCGTTCTACTGTAATTGTAGAAGACGAAGAACTCAAATGACCTCCACAGAAAGCCAAGAAGATATCCGAGAGCAAAATCCCTCCTTGACGATAGGTCAACAAATTCTTTGACACGCTCTGCCCCCAACAAACGCATTACGGACGTTAATGGGCCTAAAAACATTATCTCTTTTAAATATACTTGCTCGCTGAAGGCTATGGAGGCGGGTTGCTCTATACGCCCGACAGGAGTGTAATTGCCGACCCTGTTAGGCGGCTGTGGTATCCTGATTCGGCCAGAGCCGGTGGCCGCAGAGTTTTACCCACCACAGCCTACTGCAGAATCTGTAGAGGAGAGAAGAAGCTAATCAATTCGCCCTTCCGTGATAAGTGTTGTGTAGCTACTCTAAGTTTACCAGAGCTAAGCAAGATACCCATGGAGTTTCCCCTTTCTACCTTTGTGCGTTCAGACGCTTACCGCGTAATTATGGGCGGGATTTATAAAGATCGGGGCGAGATACGGGTTGTGGCCGACCTAGAACTTCTCGTCAAGATTGAGGGATCGGCTAAGAAGCCCTGAAGCCTAAGAGTTAGTTCTTCTCTAAGAGCTTTAGGAGTATGTTCAGGGCGTGGGTGCCTACATACCAGGCCCCCATATTAAACCTAATGGGCGAGACCCCTAGACTATTACAAGTCTCTACGATGTTTTTTCTCAACTCTTGTCCCTCTTTCTCAAAGCCAATCATTTTACACACTTTTCTCACCCATGTGTCGATAGGTTGTAAGTACTCCTGTCCCCTATGTATTTTCGATTCTAGGTTTAGGAGGGCTACTAGGTCTCTTAAGTAGAAGGACGCTGTTTTCTCTCCAACCGACCTTATCCCCGTTTTGGACTTGGAATGCTGCAAACTTCTCCATAGGTCTTCCAACTTTCCATCCTCTATTTGCCGCACAGAGTAGTTAACGATGTTCTTATCTGGTAACTGGGAGATGAATCTAAGAGTGTCTATAACTAACTCGATATCCCTTCCACGCCCTACCTTACCCTTCCCTATCTTCCCCTCCAGCTTCTTTCGAAGCTCACGCCAATTCTGCCTTCTTAACGTATCAAAATTATGTTCTCTCTGTGAAGGGTCCTTGAAGTAATAGTCTAACACCTTTCTAACTTCTTTTTCGACTCTTTCGGATAGTTCATCACGCCTGCCTTGGTACAGCACTCTCGAAAGAAAGAACTTCATAGCCTCCCACCAGTCATCGTGCAGCCTCTTTATATCCACACTATGCTTTTCTTTAAAATGGCGTTCTGTCAGAATCTCTTTATAGTATCGTTCGGAAAACTCCGCAATCTTTGAAACGAGCTTTAATCTAACACCTACCTTCGACATAACCCAACCTCTACATTATGGCTAGCTCGATATCTGTCTTTCCTTCGTTTCTAAAGCGACTTTAACTTCTGAGCTAAGTCACATCTAATGGAGGGTTCACTGTCGAATTCGAGTCATTTTGTTTCAATACCTCTCTCAGCTTCTCTATATACTCTTCTAAGCTTATCCCCATACGCTGAGCGTAAGTATAATGCCAGACATTAGACAACCAGCGTATTCCAAACTCTTCACGGTATTTCCTTAGGATCTTGTACGCTTCGTCGCCTACGGCTACAACCTTAGGCTCCTTCTTCGAGGCCTGTCTCACTATTTCAAGCTCCTCCTTTAGGAAGCTCATGCAACGTTCAGGCACGTAGGTAACCTTAGTCCCTGCCTTGCCTCTGCACTTTATGATGTCAGTTACGAGGGGGCCCTTATAGAACACGAACGTATCCTCTTTGAGAGCATAAACTTCCTTCATGAGCCCTAGACTCAGCAGGGAATGGGCAAACAGGAAGTCTGCATTGGATATGAACCCGGTACTGGGCCTGAGAGCCACGAAGACTATATTGGATGAACAGTCATATTCGTAAAGCGTGTAATACGTACCTTCACCTTTTTTGTAATACGGATACTTGTTCTTCCCCCAGAAAAGCCACTGTGGAGGCAATATTGGACGTAAGTAGTGAATGCGCTGAAACGTCATCCAATCACGTCTGTACTTACACTCACGGTTTGGGCAACTATAAATTCTCTGCATAAGGTCGGTCAACCTATCCTTAATCCCCGTCCCATCTTCCACGAGTATCCCTCCTATTCAAACAAGGTGATTCTCAGTAAGCTCCGCCTTAGTTACGTTTGGAGACATTTTAGTATATCTTGGCAAGAAAACAAATTTTAAGCTAGTTTTTCATAACATCGTCGGGATTTGTGGCATCTTAACTTTCAACGCTTTTTCGAGAGCTTTACGTATCGCGTAGGTTTCGCAGGGTTTCACGACCGCTCCGGACCATTCCTTCAGAAGCTTAAGAGCCTCC
>Ga0180301_10005186_pt1 | contig 9997 bp, 10 predicted proteins | sample GuaBasSediGuay16_FD_121797 | JGI IMG/M metagenome (GOLD analysis project Ga0180301, IMG submission 121797) | Subseafloor sediment microbial communities from Guaymas Basin, Gulf of California, Mexico - Guay16, Core 4569-2, 12-15 cm | ecosystem: Environmental > Aquatic > Marine > Hydrothermal... | reverse complement strand
TGCATTAAAGTTTGTATTATGCTAACCTAGAATTTTTTATATGTCAAACAGCATTTTACAAAGTAAACACATTTATGATTCTTTGTTTCAGAAGTTTGGACATCATTGAGTAATGAACGGCCGTAAAATCGATGTATTGACATATTTCCCATATAATGATATCATTATCATGATGTAAGTTAACAAATTTTGTACTTCACAATTACAACAGGAGGAATAGAATGTTCGAAGAGACAAGGAAATATTTGAAGAAGCTGGGACTCCCGGATGGTGACCTTTTCGACCTGCCTACTTCAGGTAAGACTTTCCCCGACGGAGCTCATTTTCGTCTCGAAGTTCCCACTGTAAACAGTGCTGAAGCGGTACGTGCTCTACTAGAGCATACAAAGAAAAACGGTGTGACGGTAAACCGTATAGATGAGACCTACGGCATTTTTCGACACACGAGAGATGAGCTGAAAGAATATGCAAAGCTAGGGAAGGAGTTTGGATGTGAAATTAATCTATCTGTAGGTCCGAGGGCTACGTATGACACAGGTGCGACAGTACAGACCCCTCAGGGTGTGAGAATTGGCTACAGACTTCGCGGTATGGAGCAGGTGTGCCGTGCTGTAGAAGATATAAAACGGGCTATAGATTGCGGTATCAGAGGAATTCTCATTTATGACGAGGGGCTGCTGTGGTTAGTGAACAAGATGCGAGAAGAGGGAGAGCTGCCTGAGAATATCCATTTTAAAGTCTCCGCTCATTGTGGACATGCAAATCCTCTGGCTTTCCATGTCCTTGAAACTCTCGGTGCGGATTCGATAAATCCCGTACGCGATCTCTCGCTACCCATGCTGGCCGCCCTTCGAAGAGCCACCTCCTTGCCTTTAGATCTTCACACAGACAATCCACCAGCCTCTGGAGGATTTATTAGATCCTACGAAGCCCCGGAAATTGTTAGAGTGGCCTCGCCATGTCATTTAAAATGCGGTAATTCGGCCGTAAGCGCACATGGACAAATCACAGGTGCACATGATGGGGTAAAGATGGGTGATCAGGCGATAATCATCAAAGAGATGATGGATAAATATTACCCGGAAGCAATACAGAGCAAGCCGAACCAGGAGGATATGGCAATTCCCGAAATATAGAATCAATGAGATTATGAAGACGCTGGGTGCAACAAAAAAGATTTCTTCTTTTATCGCAGAAACTGCATTTTCGCATTTTCCCGAAAGCGCGGTTTCTGCCTCGAAAAGGGTTTTGCTTGACTATGTCTCTGTAACTGTAGCCGGCTATAATAACGGAATCATTTCCAGACCACTGGATCGGCTTTACGCCGGTCTCGGAGGAAGAGAGGAAAGCACCTACATCGGTTCGAATAGGAAAGTGCCGGCTATACATGCAGCCTTACTGAACGGGGTAAATGGACACGCGTTGGATCTCGATGATGGACACCGAAGGGCCAAGGGACATCCAGGTGTAGCTGTTATACCTGCCACTCTAGCAGCATGCGAGTTGGTTGACTGTAGTGGAAAAGAACTCATAACCGCGGTGATTCTTGGATACGAGGTGTTTATCCGTCTCGGAACTGTGCTGAATCCTATACTATTCGATCGCGGATTCCACACTACGGGTGTATGCGGAGCTATTGCTGCAGCTGCCGCCGCGGCAAAAATTCTGTGTCCCGGCGAGAGAAGTATCGAAAGCGCATTGGGAATTGCAGGTACACAGAGCTCCGGATTGCTAACCGTAACCCACAGCGGACAGGACATAAAACCCCTCAATGCAGGCAAAGCGGCTCACAGCGGAATTCTTGCAGCATTGCTTGCTCGAGAATCTGTGAAAGGACCCGAAGATGTGCTGGAAAACAAAGACGGTTTTATTCAGGCGTTTACCGGAAGCTGGTGCGAAGAGGCATTTCTGAAAGAGCTCGGAGAAACATTTCATATTGATGAAACCTATATAAAACTCTATCCCGCATGTCGACACACTCATGCCGCTATAGACGCTTCCAGGTTTCTCAAGTCCGAACACAGGTTAGATATCTCGCAGATAAAGAAGGTTGAGGTGACTACCTATCCTGCGGCCTTCAAACTCACTGCCAAAAAAAAGATGCCCATGGATTCCGGGGAGGCACGTTTCAATCTTGCGTTTGTAGTTGCTTTAGCACTCGTGAAAGATACGATCGGGCTTGACGATTTCTCAAAGGAAAGAATAACTGACCCCCGGGTAAAAGAGGTGTTTTACAAGATAGTCCTGCATAGCGACGAAAAATTCGAATCGCCGCAAGACAACATCAGGGGAGCTCTTGTGGAAGTTACGCTTACAAACGGAAAGAAACTGAAAAAGGAAATGAAGCTTCCCGTGGGAGAAAAGGAAAACCCAGCCGATGAAAAGGCTCTGCATGATAAACTCATATACTGCTTTGGGGAGAGTTGGAGTGTAAAAACCAGAGATGCGGTATGCGAGCAGATTCAGGAGCTGGAGAAATTAACTTCGGTATGCAAGTTAACCTCGACTCTTCGCGATGTCAAATAACGGTAATGGAAACTATGGATAAAGAAGTGTTACAAGTCCCTGGTCCCACACCGATACCTGAAAAGGTGCTTCAAGCAATGGGAAGTAATCTAATGTATCATCGGGGTGAGGAATTCGGACGGATATTGAAAGAGACCTTGAATCTACTCCGCAAGGTTTTCGGAACAGAGGGTGATGTCTTCATTCTCTCCTCCTCGGGGCGCGGTGCTATGGAGGCGGTATTGGTTAATGCTTTTTCTCCAGGAGACAAAGTGCTCGTCCTTGTGAACGGGCGATTTGGAGATATTTTTTCCGAAATTGCAGAATCCTTCGACTTAAGAGTGGAGACCCTCAAATTCCCCTGGGGCTCTCCTGTAGATGTATGGCAGGTTGAGGACAGAGTAAGAAAAGACTCCGAAATAAAGGGAGTTCTATGTATCCACTGTGAAACCTCGACCGGAGTAATAAACGATATCAAAGCCGTGGGGGATATCACAGCCCGTTATAATATTCTCTCTGTAATAGACGCCGTAAGCTCAGCAGGGGGAATAGACTTACGGATGGACGAGTGGAATCTCGATTTTGTGCTCACGGGATCACAAAAAGCTCTCATGACACCTCCAGGACTCGGTATAGTTGCAGTGAGTCAGAGAGGGTGGGAGGCTGTGAAAAAGTCGTCTCACCACAGATTCTACTGGGATCTACGTAGATACAAAGAATTTCAAGATAAGCAGCTTACCCAAACACCATTCACCTCTCCTGTTTCCCTCATCTGCGGTTTACGGGAGGCATTGAGAATAATGGAGGAAGAGGGCTTCGACGCTGTGATAAAACGGCATGCCGCAGTAGCATGGGAGTTTCGTAAAAATGTGAGAGAGATCGGGTTGGAGATGTTTCCTCAGAAAGACGAGTGGTCCAGCAATACCATGAGCGCTGTAAAATGCCCCAGCGATATCGATTCATCCATAATTGTAAGAGAGATGTTGGAGAACTACCACATACGGATAGCCAGCGGTCTCGGAGAGCTGAAGAATCGAGTGGTACGAATAGGACACATGGGTACTCAAGCACAGAGTAATCATATGAGGACTGTTGCTCTTGCATTGAGCGAGGTGCTACATACTGTTAAGGGGAATTAGCAGGCAAACATGAACGAAAGGGGAGTCTACAATAAACCAATCATACGCCCATTCGGTGATTCTTGCCTTATACTGGAAGTGGGTGACCAAATCTCTTACGAAGTGCATCTCAAGGTCAAACGTACGTATTTTTATGCAAGAGATAGAAAACCGAAAGGAATAAAAGAAGTCGTCCCAGCCTACAGTTCCATCAACTGTCATTATAACCCATCTGAGATTTCAGTCCGGAATGTAGAAGCATTTCTTCAGCAGGCTTTTGAGGCGAAGGGTGAAATCGAGGAAGCAGTTCCTCGACGTATCCGTATTCCAACAGTATTCGGAGGAGAATACGGCCCGGATCTGGAAAGAGTTGCCAGCTTCCATCGTATTTCGCAAGAAAAGGTGGTAGAGATTTTTACCAGAGGCGAATATCTAAATTATTTTATTGGTTTTATGCCCGGCAAACCATATCTCGGAGGTTTGCCGGCGGAACTTGAGACTCCACGCCTCGATGTGCCGAGAACACACCTACCTTCAGGTACTGTAGTGCTATACGGAAAACAGGTGGCCATATTCGGTCTTCCTCAGCCAAGCGGAGCAAACTGTATAGGGAGGTCTCCAATCAAAGTGTACGATCCTTCAAGAGAAAATCCGGTATTGCTGCGTATGGGAGACTATCTGAAGTTTTATCCTATCGAGAAAGAAGATTTCGTGAGGATAGAACAAGAAGTGATGAGCGGAAGATACCAGTTGGAGATCGAAGAAATAAGAGAGGCTGTTTATGGCAAGGTGTAGAATCGTAAATCCAGGGCCTCTTACCACAGTTCAAGATCTCGGAAGGTGGGGAGGTCAATCTCTTGGCTACTGCATCGGAGGTGCTATGGATATCTTCTCACTGAAGGCAGCCAATTTACTGGTGGGTAACGAACCAGAGGCGGCAGGGTTGGAGTTTACCTACCAGGGTGCTGAGATTATTTTCTTTGGCAGAACGCTCATTGCAATCACCGGAGCTGAAATGGGACCTATGATTAATAATAATAAAATCCCTCAGTGGGAGACGATACAGGTAAATAATGGGGATGTATTGAGTTTCGGCACAGCTCATTCGGGCTTGCGGGCATACCTGGCAGTTAAGGGAGGTTTCGATGTACCTGCTATAATAGGAAGCAGATCGACTTCCCTCAAGGAGATGCTCGGAGGAGTCGAGGGAAGAGCGCTGAGAAACCGTGATTTATTCAACATAGGAGGGGTTGATAAAAGGTGCAGTGTCATTCTTAAGCGGATGAAGAAAGAGCACATTCCTTTTCGAAGATGCGACGGACCCATTGTGCTCCGTACGGTTGAAGGCCCTCACCAGGAGTATTTTTCAAAGAAGGGGGAAAAAACCTTTTACAGCGCCGAATACACCGTGTCCAAGGACGCCGACAGAGTCGGATACCGACTGGAGGGAGAGAGAATAGAGCATAAAGGAGAGGCTGGAAAGCTCATATCTCTCGGAATGGTTACTGGTGCAGTACAGGTCCCGGGGAATGGTTTGCCAATAGTTTTAACAGCCGAACACCGGACGCATGGAGGGTATCCGTGTATCGCTACCGTAATTACGATTGATATGCCGAAGCTTGTTCAGTGCAGGCCGGGCGATACCATACGGTTTGAGAAAATTACTTTGAAAAAAGCTCAGGAATTATTGGAGGATGAAGAAAGCTTTTTCAATGATTTTGACTTAAAATATGTAGAAAAGAGGGAGGTTTATGTCAGATGAAAAGAGTAGACCTTAATTCCGACATAGGGGAAGGATTCGGGCGCTACAAGCTTTACGATGAGGAGGAGATAATACCATATCTCACCTCGGTAAATATTGCGTGCGGTTTTCACGCAGGTGATCCGAATATTATGCATAAGGTTGTGAAACTGTGTCATGACCACAAGGTGGGAATTGGGGCACATCCGGGTTTTCCCGATCTGTTGGGATTCGGACGGCGCTACATGAAGATAAAAGATGAAGAAAGGGAAAATTATCTGTATTACCAGCTGGGTGCTTTAGAGGCATTCGCAAAACTCTATGGTGAGAAGGTACAACACTGTATTGCTCATGGCGCCTGGGGAAACTGGCTCGAAGAGGATATGGAGAATGCAAAGACCTTTGTACAATCGATAGCCAGATATGATAAAGATATAATTATCATGGCTATCTCCGAGGGTTATCGTATCCAGGCCGCAAGAGAAATGGGACTTCGAACGGCAAACGAATTCTTTGCCGACAGAGAGGTGGGCAACAATGGCCGTCTCGTACCTAGAAGCGTAAAGGGGTCGGTTATCCACGATGTAGAGAAAATTAAAGATAGAGTATTGAAAGCGGTACTCGAAGGAAAGTTGAGCTCTTTTGAGGGTAAAGAGCTTGATGTAAAAGTCGATACGGTCTGTGTACATGGCGACACACCGGGTGCTCTGAAGATAATCGAAGCAATACGTTCCGCCCTCGAAAAGGAAGGAGTGGTTATAACCAAATTCGGAGATTTTGTGTAAGGATGAGGGTCATTCGAAAAAAAATGATAAATAATTCGGAGCGTCCTCCTCCTCACATTACTAACGTATAAAAAAATGTACTTTAAAAATTTTAAGGGGGAAAATTATGAAAAATTTTATCAGATGTGCAGTATTTGCTTTGTTTGTGATAGGAGTTACTTCTGTACTGTGGGCAGGTGGTGCACAAGAAGAAAAAAGAACAGAGGAAAAGAGAAAAACCGTAACAAGATATGTGGTACACGCTACCGGAGGAACAGCAGGTACTTACTTCCCTATTGGTGGAGGTATGGCTGAATTGCAGAACAAATATATGGAAGGAGTCAAAGCATCTGCGGAAGTTTCTGGTGCCTCGCTTGAAAACTGCAGACTTGTAGAAAAAAACGAAGCTCAGTTTGCTCAAGCCAATGCAAGTGCCGTTTATATGGCATATTATGGAAAAGAACCTTTCAAGCAGGAGCTAAAAAATATTAGAGCGGTTATGTCTATGCATCCTTCATTTATTCAATTCGTAGTGTTCAAAGAATCTGGAATCACAACTTTCGAAGACTTGAAAGGAAAGAAGGTGAATGTAGGACCTCCAGGTGGTTCTACATTTGTGAGTTCATGGGATCTTCTTAAAACTTATGGATTTAAAGAGGATGATATAAACGCAGTGTATTTGACCTTCGCCGATGCAGTAACGGCCATGAAAGATGGAAACTTGGATTGCGCGGTTGTCTCCTCCTCCATTCCGAATCCAGCTGTTACAGATCTTTCTGTAACGAGAAACATACGCCTGCTCGAAGCGAAAGAAGAAGTTTTGGACAAACTTATCGAAAAATATCCTTATTACTCGAAAGCTAAAATTCCAGGAGGCGTGTATAAAGGGGTAGACTATGAAATCTGGGCAATGTCGGTTATGAATGTAGTCATCTGCAATAAAGACCTCGAAGAGCAGTTTGTCTACGATTCGTTAAAGTTATGGTTTGATCACAAGGATTATCTTTTGGATGTTCATCCTATAATTCGATACATGACTTTAGAGACAGCTCCGAATGTCCCAATACCTCTTCATCCGGGCGCAGAACGTTTTTTTAAAGAAAAAGGAACATTGTAATTGGGATGGAAACAGAGGTGAGAACCTTTCGACTCTTGTTACCTTTTTGTGCTGTCGTATTTCTGCTACTCATAGGATGCGGCAGCACACCATCTGAACAACACGGTGAGTGGGTGCTCACGCTTCATTCTCAAAGTTCACATGGAAGGGTTGAGCGTATACATGTCGAAGAGGGGCAGACTATTTGTTATCGCTTTATCCATTCTTATGCTAAGGTTCTCATAGAGGAGTTTTTCATAATTAACGGCAACGGCAAACTTATTCTGCAGGAAGCCATCTATCCAGAACTTGTAGCTGGGTATGACACCGCTCCTGTTTCGGGAGTGTATGAACTCAGAAATGGGAAGGTGCATGTTTCCCAGATGAATATAGAGATGGAATTTATACCCATTCGCATCGGAAGCGAATCCAGGCAGCGTTTGTGTTTCGACGGCGAATGTGTGTATCTTGATGAACTCTTTGATCCTGGAGAAAGAGTAGACATATCGCTAGATAAAAACAGAAGACACGAGTAGAAAAAATCGCTGTAGGAAGATTTAAATGAGCGAAATTCAACAAAAAATAGTAAATAGGGCCATACTGGTAATCGGAGTCGCCGCTTCACTGTTTCATTTATATATGGGATGGTTCGGGCCACCTCATGCAGTTTTTATCAGAAGTATCCATTTGATCTTTATGGTAACTTTAGCTGTCTTACGGAAACCGTTGAGTAGAAAAAGATGGAAGTATTTTATTTGGATCGATCTCTTGTTTATAGCAATAATAATATGGGCTGCCATTTACCTCATTGTGAACTTCGTTGACATCGCCATGAGGATGGGGATGCCTACCAAACTGGAAACATGGATGGGAATAGCCGTTATCATCGTGGTCCTTGAAGTAACAAGGAGGACAATGGGGTGGGCAATACCTATTCTTGCGGGTTTTTTTATAATTTATGGAATCTTTGGCCCCTATTTCGGATATTTTTCACATAGGCCATATTCCATTGAACGTATCTCGTCGCAACTTTTCCTGACAACCGAGGGGATATTCGGATTGCCGTTGGGGGTAAGTGCGAGCTTCATACTCCTATTTATTCTCTTTGGTGCATTTCTCAATATGTCCGGAGCCGGTGAATTTTTCTTTGATTTGGCATATTCAGTAGCAGGGAAAAGAAGAGCAGGTCCTGCTCAGACAGCGGTTATCGGAAGCGGCCTTTTCGGAATGATTTCAGGAAGTGCAGTAGCAAATGTATCAACCACAGGTACATTTTCTATACCTCTCATGAAAAAGTGCGGCTTCAAACCGACCGCAGCCGGAGCAATAGAGGCGGTAGCATCGACAGGCGGCCAGCTTATGCCTCCCATCATGGGGGCCGCTGCTTTTGTCATGGCAGAGCTTTTGGAAACCAACTACCTTATAATTGCAAAAACAGGTTTTATACCGGCATTCTTCTATTTTCTCGCTATCATAGCATTTATCGAATTTGCATCCAACCGTCAAAAAGTGCGGAAAGTAGCACAGGATGAACTGCCAGAGTTCAGCGGCACTCTCAAAAGAGGCTTCATATTTCTCTTGCCGGTAATTGGACTTATCGGATTTTTAGCAATGAATTTCAGCCCTGCAAAATCCGCTGTTTTGGCAATCACGCTCATTGTCTTCTTACTCATTGTAGTACCGAAGTTACGTGAAAAACTCACGTTCAAAAATATGCTCAATGCGTTGAAAGACGGTGCTACGGGTACAGTTTCTACAGCAATGGCGTGTGCCAGTGCAGGAATCATCGTAGGAATGGTAAACCTTACTGGTTTGGGACTCAAGCTTTCGAGCAGCATCATCAGTTTGGCAGGAGGTAGTTTGCATTTAGCTCTCTTGATGATAGCCGTTGCCTGTCTGGTCCTCGGTATGGGGGTTCCCACTACAGCCGCGTATATTATTGTAGCTGTATTGGGTGCTCCTGCTCTTATGCAGATGGGAGTGAGGGCTTTGAATGCTCATTTTTTTGTCTTCTATTTCGCCGTTATTTCGAATATTACGCCTCCGGTTGCGCTGGCTGCGTATGCAGGTGCGGGTATTGCCGATAGTCCTCAGATGAAAACAGCAGTATATGCTTTTAGATACGGTTTCGTTGCTTACGTATTGCCCTTTCTCTTCATATATCGCCCAGCGGTACTGCTCATGGCGCCGTGGTATGATATATTGAGGGCTCTCGTAACAGTAGGTGTTGCAGTTTTCGCATTAGCAATTGCTATTGTGGGATGGGTTCAATACAAGGTATCCCTATTGACGAGAGCGGTGTTTTTCGGTGCCGCCATCTTGCTCTTTCAAGGAAAATGGCTTGGCAATATCTTTGGAATGGTAATATTTAGCGTATTTTTGTTGTGGATACTGCACAAAGAAAAACTGAAAAAAGAGAACATGTAATGGATTATAACCAAATTCGGAGATTTTGTGTAAGGATGAGGGTCATTCGAAAAAACCGGCATCCTCTCCTCCCAGATTGTATGTTTTTTTACTACGAAAGAAGGTCACCACCTATGTTGGTGTTCCGCCGGTTGAAAGACCGATGGAGAGACGGGAAAGAACTTCTCTAAACTCATCCCTCTCTACGGAGTGTAGTTTTATCTTTTCTACAATAAATGATTCGAGCTCTTCGTAGCCTTTTTCACCCAGTTTTTCTTTTAATACCGGCATTAGAACCTCTTTTAATCTCATCCGAATCTTTATCCATTTTATTCTTGTTGTCAATACTTACGAGGATCGTTGGGTT
>Ga0180301_10005185_pt1 | contig 9998 bp, 6 predicted proteins | sample GuaBasSediGuay16_FD_121797 | JGI IMG/M metagenome (GOLD analysis project Ga0180301, IMG submission 121797) | Subseafloor sediment microbial communities from Guaymas Basin, Gulf of California, Mexico - Guay16, Core 4569-2, 12-15 cm | ecosystem: Environmental > Aquatic > Marine > Hydrothermal vents... | reverse complement strand
TCTTTGAGCGCGATTCGTCAGCGATATGAGCCGGGCCGGATTTGGTGTGTGTTTCAGCCGCACCAGTACAGCAGAACGAGATTTTTGCTTGACGATTTTGCCGAAAGTTTTAAGTTAGCCGATGTTACAATCGTACCTCGGATTTACTTTGTCAGGGATACTGCTGAGGCGCACAGGCAGATAAATGCGCAGGTCCTGGTTGACAGGATTCGCGGTCGAGGCTGCAAAGCGTTTTTTATTGATGACTTTGGCCGGATTTGCGAGTATCTTAAAGAAAACGTCGAAGAAGGCGATATAATCGTTACAATGGGCGCCGGTGATATTTGGAAGGTGGCAGATGAATATATTCAAGGGCTTGGAGTCCATAGTAAAACGGGATTGTCCGCTCACCGATTACACATGGTTCGGCCTGGGCGGAAAGACTGAGTATCTGATTACGCCCACAACTGTCAATGAACTGCAAAGCGTTATTCAAAGGTGCAATGAAAACGATTTGCACATACGGGTGCTGGGTTTCGGTTCGAATCTGCTTGTCAGCGACAAAGGTGTGTCGGGAGCGGTAATCAAGCTCCAGGGCGACCAGTTCAGCAAGACCAAATTCGGGGACGATTGTGTTACGGTCGGCGCCGGAGCCGGACTCAACAAAGTTGTGCTCGATTGTGTTCGAAAAGGCCTGAGCGGCCTCGAAGCACTGACAGGAATACCAGGCTCTGTCGGCGGGGCGGTTCGGATGAACGCCGGCGGAAACTTTGGTGACATCGGAACGTCCGTAGAGAGTGTTACTTTAATGGGCGCCGACGGCAAAATCTTCGAAAAGAGCAAACCTGAGCTTGTCTTTGACTATCGGTGGACGAATATTACTGCGAAATTTGTTCTGGGCGCAAACATCAAGCTGGTCGAATCCGATAAAGAGCAGATGCTCCGCACGTTAAAAGAGGTGTGGATTTATAAGAAGAACTCTCAACCTTTGAATATAAGAAATGCCGGCTGCGTGTTCAAGAATCCACGCGGCCTTTCGGCGGGGGCACTAATTGACCGCACGGGCCTTAAGGGCCTGCAGATTGGCGGTGCGCAGGTCAGCGAAAAACACGCCAATTTTATAATCGCCCACAAAGGCTGCACCAGCAACGATGTGCAACGGCTCATCGAGGCGGTCCGCGAGAGAGTCAAAGACAAATTTAACGTTGAGCTGGAGCTTGAAATCGAGATATGGTAATGCGCAGACCGGAGCATAAGGCGACAGAGCCACGAGCGTAAGCAAGTGGTCATTGTAGGTGGCACCCTTTTCGCCTTTTCCGGCGAAAAGGGTGAAAAAGTCGCAAGGCCATAGGGGCGGAAGACAGAGAGGACAGAGTGCGGAGACACGGAACATAAAGGGAAGCAGGCAATTGTTAATCACCGGCGCCAGACGGCAAGTTGAAGGTGGCTCACTGAACTTTGGCAAGGAAGAGAACAAAAAGGAAGAAGAAAAAACCCGCAAAGCGGTGGTTCAGCTTTGGGGCAAAGCCGGCGGCCAACAAAAAAACCAGGGCCGACAAAGCCGGCTCCGGCCGGCGCATTGTCTTTACTGTATTCGCCCTGCTTTGCGTTTTGGCGGTGGTGGCGGCGGGATTTGTACTTCTCGACCGGTATGTTCAAAAGATTGCTTCAAGCGGCCGAGCAGGACCTCTTGAACTCGTTGATAAGCCGGAGTGGTTCAATAATGAACTTGTTCAGGAAGTACATGACGCTGCCGGCGGCGGCGAGTTTGCCCTTGATGAGACTGTTGCCAGAACCGTTGCCGAGAATCTGGAGTTGGTGGCCTGGCTTTATGATATCAAGGTTCAGACCACAAGCAGCAGTGTCGAGGTAAGGGCAAAATATCGCAGGCCGGTCGGGCTGATAAGACGAGCACGGACAGCGTATTATATCGACTGTGATGCGGTGGTACTGGATTATCTGCCGATAGAAGAATTGACGATTGTCGAAATAAAGGGATTCTCGGCCAGGACTATCCCGCCGGTTGGCAATATGATGACAGGTGATGATATTGCCGCGGCAATTAAGCTATTGGTGGTGCTTGAGACTATGGACCGGATTTCGACTCCTCAGGCGCCCTTGCTCCGCGAGATTGCAAGTATTGACGTGAGCAACCTGGACGGCAGACGGAATCGGAGAAATGCCCATATTGTGTTATACGCCAAAGATGGAACTCAGGTCAACTGGGGAGCGGCATACGGACGAAGCGCCCGGTACGTCGAAGCGAGCGACCAGGAAAAGGTGGCAATGCTGTACGAATTCTATACCCAGCACGGCACAATCCAGGGCATCGTAAAGTATATCGAACTGCGCAACCCACAGGAAGCCGTCCCCAGACCAACCGCACCATGAAATTTTTTATCTGAAACCGAATTTCCCAGATATATTCGTGCAAAAAAGTGAGATTTTGATAGATTGCCGGTGAACGAGATTCAAAGTTGCATCCAGCGAGGTTGACCTTTCGGCGGCAAAGAATGGATGTTAAGGACAGCGAGGGCATTATTACTGGAATCGTCGTTAAGACGGCGGGGAAGACCTATAAAAGGTGTCCGACCCTAATGCCAAGTCCTACGACAAAAAAGCCCGCGAACTCTTCGGCCAGTTCGCCTATTTGAATTTTCCCTGATTGTCATCCCGCACTTGATGCGGGATCCAGTCCACTTGACACGCCGCAGGATTTGTGTTTAGGGTGTTTAGTTCGTAGCCGACCGTTCCTCAGCGGCGCACATATACATCATACACATAGCCGAGTTTTTGATGCTCACCGGGTTCCAACTTAACCGTCCACGTAAGCTCTGACATTGCATTCATCCGGAGCAGGCCGCGAGCGAGCTTCTCTACTCTGGCTTCGGGCTGTGATGATTTGACCTGGCCGGAAAGCGTCTTGGTTATCTCCAGAGTTATGTCTTTAGGCTGAAAGTTCGTTACCGAAAGCTTCCCTTCCACCGTTATCAGGTCATAACTATATCCGTACATTCGCGCCGCCTCACGCTGTCTGTCGGTCTCAAGTTCCAACTGCTCGGCCTTGACACCGACCGCCCGCGTAATCCGCAATGTTGTTTCTCCTTCCGCCGGGCAAAAGTTTAATGTGTCCTGCCCTAAGATAATGCCGTCCTTGACTATCTGGGCAGGCGCAGTTGTCCATGGAACCTTCGTCTTGTTCTCTAATCTGAGGCAGTGCCAAACCTCTTCGTCCGGCTCGCCCTCTTTCTCCCGGCGCCGCCTGTCATAGTAGCGGTCTTCCTTGTTGACATAGTCCGGTATCTTCCACTGATAAATGTGTTTATACGGTACCGATTCGGTGAACAAGGCAAAGTAGCCGACCGCTCCCTTATTCAGATGCACTTTTTCGACAGGGTAAAGAAATAAATCCTCCGCCACCTTCCCCGCTTCAGCCGTTCCATACGCCGGCATTATAGATTCCCCGCCCGGAAGGCCACTCCACGCTGCCCTTTGCATCATAACGTTGCTCATTACACCGCCGAGGGCGCCACGCTCGCTTTGTCCCTTTGCCAAGGCCTGTAGAAACTGGGCCAGGTCTTCTTTCAATGCCAGCGGACTCACAACATCGGCGAACTGAAGATTCGGATATCCCGTTACTAACTGGACCGATACATCGTTAAGCTCGCAGGCCTCGTTTATTATCGCCGCCTTTGCCGAAAGATGCGCCCTGGCGTCCCTTGTTATATCAACCATATAGCTCGGAGCCCATGTAATGCCTTTGGCCAGATAACTTACTGTAAGTTTTTCGGCGCCCGCCGGTGCGTCCATCTGTACCTCAAATTCCACCGATTTGCTTTTCTTCGAGAAAGTATCTTTAATTTCGCCTTCGGGGAATTCAACCCGCCTTACGCTTTGTGGATTAACAGCCACCTCTGCCTCCGTTGTTTCGACTATCATTAAGCGAGCCGGTTGGATGAGCTGCCCGTAACGGTTCCTGCTGTAATCCGACCTGCCCGGCGCATACGGCTCGGGCCTGGGTCTTTCGCGGTCTTCGCTGATATACTTGACCACGCCTTTTATCAAATCTTCCTTCTCGGAAAAATACAACTTGACCTCCCTGCCGACATTGGCCTTGAGCAGCTCTGCAATTGTTACCGCTTCAACCAATTCCTCTGAATCCACCTGGCAGGCAACAAGGCTTCTGAACAGCACTTTCGACGGATAAGCCACCCAAAAAGTACCATGCGAAGGCGCTACAGAAGGGACTATCCGAAACGAGTCTTTGTTTTCGGGAATCGTAACTTCCGAGACGAAAAAGCCCAGACCATTCTTAAAAAGCGCCACCCGGCGCAACCTGGCATCAGCCGCTTGTGATGCTGCCACTGAGGCGGCAATGACAGGTTGGATTGAGCCAAACAGAAGCATACAAGTGATTGCTAAAATCCGGACGTGCGATTTCTTGATATGTTCCATATCCATAATCTCCAGAAAATAAAATTTCATACGAAATAGCCCCAACCGGATTTGAACCGGTGTTGCCGGGTTGAAAACCCGGTGTCCTGGACCTGACTAGACGATGGGGCCACGCATCGCATGCGCAGCGATGCTACTCCATGCTTATCGCTTCGACGGGGCACTCGTCAACACAAACGCCGCAATCAACGCAGGCATCGGCGTCGATAACCGCCTTTTCTTCTTCCATCTTAATGGCCTCGCTCGGGCAGGCGTCTATACAAGACTCACAGCCCGTGCACTTCTCAGCATCTACTTTAGCCGGCATTGTCTGCTCCTTTCAATAATATAATGTTCCCTGTTAAATTTTACCGTTTGTCCTGCCTGCCCCCCGTATATATCGTATTTCCAATCAAAACGAAAAGTATATAAGATTTTTTGAAATTGGCAACATATTTTTTAGAATTTATGGTGCTATGGGTACATCTGCGTCTTGTAGGTAGTCCTCTATCGGGCGGCTTACGCCGCCACGCTTCTGCCCGGTAAAAACCCCGGCCACGGGTGCCGGGGCTAAACAAGCGTCACAATACGTTACCTACAAACTACAGGTGCACCGTGCTATCCTAAAGTGTGCCCGGTCCCCCTTGTGTCGAAGTCGGCGGTGGTGATTGTTGCTTTTGCCCCGGAGGCGAACTTGCCTCCGATGGCCGGGATACCTTCGGCATATCCCCACCAAGTGCAATTGCCATATTACGAACAGTCATATTTGAATCGTACTTGGCTGTCCAGTCGAGAACCGGCTTGAATGTATCCGGCTGCAAACTGTTCAGCAGATATAAAGCCATCATACGAACCGGCCAATGCCGGTCGTTTAGGTTTTCGGATACCGCCCGAATAAGTTCATAAGAGGGGGCCTTTGGAATCAGCAGCATCGCCGACATAGTCTGCAATTTAACCTTCCAGTCTTCGTCGGCCAGACTCTTGCGGACCGCGTCGGTCAGCAGTGCAGGCTCAACATGAAAACGCCTGTATGATGCACCCGACCCTGCCGTTACGTATTGCTCCATCAGAAGACCTGCAAATAACTCGGCTGCTTGAAGCTTTTGTCCCACCCGACCCTTTGCCAGGACATCCAGACGCTGCATCAGGTAGTTCCTTGTTATGACCACGCCGGAGCGCTTCACGGTCGCTTTTACCGGTTCCAGTTTGTCTATCGCGTTTCTAACCTTTCCGTCCGCCTCCGTTACCGGGTCGAGGTAAACGGTGAATTTAATCTCAACCGACGCCTGTGGATGTGTCAGTAACAGTCTCCTAAGCTCACCGGTCATAAGGTCCAACGGTATGGCGGCGTAATACCCCGGCTCAATCGCTGCGCTGGGTCTGATCTTTTTTGACACGAGGTTCGGTATATCGGCCTCTATATCACCACGAACGACGGCATCAACTCTGATACCGCCCTTTAATATTCCGTTATTTGAAATAACCACAGGTTCTGCTGAGTTATTCGTCACCACTAACTTGGCGCCGAAGTCTGTTCCGTAGAAAAACTCCGACCCGCTCAAACTTAACTTCGCGGAAATTATTTTTTCAACCGTTTTGAACCTCGGAACAATACTTTCCCCAAACTCATTTCGCAGAGCTGCCAGTATCAGCTCCGGGAACGCTTCGGAGACATAGTCGGAGCCGTTTTCAACCAACAGCGCCTTGGCCTTGTGTCCGGCTAGTGAACCAATATCCATCGCCACTGCCGCTTTTAAGCTCTCAATTGCGGCTTCTTTGTCCCCACCGGCCAATCGAACCAGTCCCCTCGTAACCGCTGCAATCTGGTTTACCTCATACAAGTCGCCAACCAGTTCGTCGGCTAAATCCGTCTGACCGTTCATTGCAAGCGTGTAGGCGAGAATCGACTTGGTTGAAACCGAATCCGGTTGGGCCAAATATGCCCTGTTCGCCCAGACTAATGCTTTTTCGGTATCAACGTGCCCGAAACAGTAGAACCAGGCGAATTGCTCGGCAGTAACTTCGGCCGCAACAGCACCGTCGCCTAACAACTTCCGGGCTTTCTCGCCGGCGGCCTCTAATATCTGCCTGCTTTGCTTATTATCACCTATCTTTCGTGCGGCATTGGCTGCTATCGTCTCAAGCACTAAATCAAACCGGCCGCTTTGACGAATCCGCCGTGCCAAATCCAGGCATCGACCCTGACCGCGGGCGGTATTGTAACTCGCAATCGCCCACGACAGGTATATTGAAGCCGGCAGAGGCCTGTTTGGATAAAGGTACCTGTAAAGCTCGGCCGAGTACTCGTAAGCAGATGCCCCTATACTGTACAGTCCGAGCTTTTCGATGTGTTCGGCAAAGGCAAAAACGGCTTTGATGTCAAGCGGATTCGCACCCACTGCCAGTCGCAAATTCCTTGCGTAAACCGCAGGGTGTAGTTTTTGGCCGATTTTTCCGGAAAGTTCTGCGAATTTGGTAAAAGCCAGTTTGTTGTACGGATTCAGGGTATATGCCTTGTTGAGAAGAATTAATGCATTGCCAATATCCCCCTTTTCCGCAGACAACAATCCAAGCTGCGTCGTCAGCTCGGAAGCCAGCACGGGATTCTTTTCCTTTATATCCTTCAAAAGACCCGTTAACTTCTCTTCTCTCGCCGTGCGCGTATCCAGCCGTTCGAGCAAAGAACGCACCGCCTTTCTCGTTACTTCCAAATCGGCTTTGTCGTCGGCATAATTCTTGAACGCCCAGTCTAAAGTTGCAGTATAGTCGCCCTCAATAAATTGTGAGCATAGATTCAGAATATCAGGGAAAATATATCTTGCTTTAAGGTCGAGATTGACCGCCCCGTTCAATAATATCATCGCCAGACGGGCCTCTTTACTCTCCGGCTCGCTGGAGATATACAACTCATAAGCCAACTTGTGAAAGGTCCTGGCGTTAAAGGGCGAGAACAACTCCTCAGTAGCCAGTGGCCGCTGGGCCCACGACGCACGGGTCGGGTGAAACGCGACCAGCACTAAAATAATAAAGATTCGCCCTCTTGCCATCAACCGTCCCAATAAACCTTACCTACAAATGGCCTTGTCGGTATTACCACTGCACCAACTACCACCTCTCGCACAGGCCGAAGCTTGTTCTTATTTTGATTATATCGGGCAGAAAGACTTACGTCAATTAGTCGAAAATTATTAACGTCCCAAAGTTTGGGGGTAATCCGGTTATTCCCTTTCCAAACAAATAATCGCGTTTAACGCTTCGATAAACGCTTTTTCCCCGATAGTATTTCATCCCCAAACTTCGGGACGATACCCGAAAATTGGTACTTTATATCCTTCCTCATGCTTGGGGCGTGCCTTCAGACTCCTATGCCGGCAAAGGGCAATTGTTCATGTGTCTGGGCCGCCGGTAATCAGAGAAAGCATCTTAATCCTCAGTAGTTTGGCCGCTGCTGCATAGATTGTTATCGCGGATGGTACAACTACTGCAAGCCTCAAAACGTCAAACCAGAAGCTGACCGGCAAACCCCTCATCGCTGTCAGAACCATCCACCCGGCCAGGGCCATAAAGGCCGTTGCAATTATTGTCTTGGCCATAGTTGCCGGCAATCCGTCCAGCAGGGAGGGGCCGAATCTTGCCCGAAGGACAAAAACGAGAATCACAACCTGCAGGTATGAACAAACCGCGGTCGAAAGTGCCAGACCCGCCGTTGCCATGAACCATACTAATGTAAGATTCAGCCCAATATTGACGAACACAGCAACCGCCGCGGTAAGTGCGGGCATCTTTGAATCCTGCGTAGAATAAAATGCCCGAGTCGTTATCTGCTGGCAGAAATAACCACACAGGCCGAGGGCATAAAACGAAAGGGTCCAGGCAGTTGCTTTTGTGTCGATACTTGTAAATTTACCGTGCTCGAACACGGCTGCTACTAAGGGCCGGGCCACTAAAATCAAACCAACGGTTGCGGGAACAGCCACGAACACAGCGCCACGGAGACCACGCGAAATCGTTTTAAGCAGGGCATCAGTATCTTCTCTGGCGGCCTCGGCGCTCATAACCGGAAATATCGCCGTCGCTAAAGATATCCCCAACACCCCTAACGGAAACTGATACAGCCGTTGAGAGTAGTAAAGTTTCGATACCGCACCATCCCAGAGGGGATATCTGACACTGGCCCCGAACCATGCGAAAAACTCGCCCTTCTGGGCAGAACCTGAAAGGCACTTGGCAATAATGTCATCCGCAAGGGTGTTAATCTGCGTTACGGTCAATCCAAGCACCATCGGGCCCATCAGCAGCAAGATTTTTTTGAAGGCCTCGGAATGTATGTCCCAGGCCGGCCTTAAACGCACGCCTCGAGATCGCAAGGGCGGCAGTTGAATCGCTATTTGAACCAGCCCGGCCGTTATCACGGCTGCCGCTACAATGAAGACCTGTTTTGTCGGCGCCATTACGAGGACCCAGCCGGTAAAGCAGAGCGAGCCTATGATAAAGATATTCAGCACAATTGGAGCGGCGGCAGGAGCGGCGAAATGGCGGTGAGAATTTAAGATGCCACCCAAAAGGGCCACAACACAAATCAAAATCATATAAGGTAGCATGATGCCGGTAAGGCCGAGCATGAGTTTTGTACTATCGAGCTTGCTGAAAAAGGTGTAATAGGCCCACACGCAGACCTCGCCGAGCAACACTACGCCGACCAGGATTAAAAAAACGACTGTTACAACCGTACATGCCAAACGGTCGGCGCGGGCGCGGTCTTGCTGCAATTGTTCGCTGTAAACAGGTATGAATGATGCCGAGGCCGCTCCCTCGCCGAACAGGCGCCTGGTGAGATTTGGAATCTTAAAGCCTATGACCCAGGCGTCCATGACACCACTTGCGCCTAAGAAGCAGGAAAAGGCCATATCACGAACCAGACCCAGGACCCGGCTAAAGGCCGTGAGAAGCGCAATCTGTCGAAATCCCTTTACCATGCCCCGTCAGTCTATCGCACTTTCTGACCTTAAGCAACTATTTCCCCTTTTTTGCGATACCAAGTAGAGGATTTCATGTATGCCGTTACCGTTATCGGACAGGCGTGAAAGTTTTCTAATTTTTACCCGGCATTTTTGCTTTTGCACCGGTTTGTAAAAGAGCTTTGAAGATACAAATCATATATATCAGCCGTATGTGGGTGGATTTTGCATCCGTTCATTGTTAAGAGCACGCCCGAATCAACCGATACAAACGAACGCTTTGGAGGAGTTTTCTTTAGAGGGTCGCACGGTGAACGATATAGCTGAGAAAAGAGCAGAAAAAAGATTGCATTACAACTGGCCGATCTGGTTTGCCGAGGACTATAACGACAGCCTCACCCAGGGCCAGATGTCGGATATTTCCAGCGTCGGCGCGGCGTTTACCTGTTACGCCGACAGGTGTCCGAGAGCGGGCGACCATATTACCGCCCGCTTCAGCGTACCCCGTCACGGTGCCGGCGAGGCTTTCGACCTTGAAAACTTCATGCGCTCCGGCAAAATCCAGCGGGTTGACGAGCTAAGTGGCTTTGTCCGCCGGGTCGCGATGCAGTTTGGTGAACCTTTACC
>Ga0180301_10005184_pt1 | contig 10001 bp, 9 predicted proteins | sample GuaBasSediGuay16_FD_121797 | JGI IMG/M metagenome (GOLD analysis project Ga0180301, IMG submission 121797) | Subseafloor sediment microbial communities from Guaymas Basin, Gulf of California, Mexico - Guay16, Core 4569-2, 12-15 cm | ecosystem: Environmental > Aquatic > Marine > Hydrothermal... | reverse complement strand
TTTCAATTGATCTCTTGTTAATGTTATTGAGAATGTTATAACCGGTATTATTAGTAAAAGAAGCACTATGAAGACTATAACTACTATAATGGCTAGGACTATCCAAACTGAAGAAGGTATTGGGATCTTAAATATATACTCCATATCAGCACCCTTATTAAATAGTATTTTATTCACTAATTATAAATGCCTTTGACAAGGTATATTATTCTAGGTGATTGCATTGAGTAGGTTGGCACGTGCTATTAGGTGTAGATTTCCAGTTGGTTTTGATAGTATTGTAAATGCTGTACTGGATACCGGCAGTGCTTGCAATATATATTATGAACAATTACCTGTCAAGCCAAGAGTATTCATTGCTATTGGCGAGAAATATTACATGAGAGTAGGTACTGCTCTAAATTCTACTACAATCGTTATCGATGGATCTGGCTATACAGAGGTAAAGATAGTTGCTGGAGGAGGTAAGAAGGGATTATTGGATCTATTCGATCTCGGATCATCAAAAGATTATGCACATGAAATAATAGAATCAATAAGCCGTAAAATAGGCATAAAACCAATAGACATAATAGAAATAAACTATATGGACTCAGGCAAATCAACAAATCTGTGGACGCGGTCTTGAATGTTTTCTATAAATGTCTTATGATAGCTCTTATACCCTTAATTTTATATTATAGGATTGAACGATTTTAGGAATTTTTATTTGAGATCTTTTCTAAAAATATATTTGGTGCTCCTTATGATAAATAGAATTGCTATAATTGTCTCTTTAATATTGTTGTTTGTAACTATGGCCTTATCTACAAATGTTACTCCTTATAACTATGAATTCGAAATCGATGCAGTATCTGGTGTTGAATATGTTATTGATGGAGATACTTTTGATACTCATATAGGTAGAATACGGTTAGCAGATATTAATGCTCCAGAGCTTAATGAGCCTGGTGGATATGAGGCGAAGATAGTTTTAACCTATTTAATACAGGGTAAAATCGTTTATATCGATATAGATGATATTTATGTAACAGATAAATATGGTAGAATAGTTGCTATAGTATATATCCGGTTTAATTCAACTCACCTACTTAATGTCAATAAATGGCTCGTAGATAAGGGATATGCTGAGATAACTGATTATCCAAATCAATTTGATCCATATACTTGGACCCTATATGTATGCTATCCTTATGAAGAAACTCCTCCAATAGACCAAGCTATTCCACCGAATATCATGATCAACTCTATAGATATAAATTTAACAAGAATTGATGAGATTGGCTTAGGAAACTATTGGAACTTATATTACTTACAACCTTATGTATACAATGATACTATAAGAATATTGGCACTACAAAGATACAATTCATCTCATGACATGATATTAGTGTATAGCTCAAACGGATCAACAATATTTAATTCATTCATACCTCATGTCCTACCATCATATATGTTTAGAAGCTTTGACTTGTCAAAATTAGCAACTATAAGAAGACATGGATATCCCAATACAAATACAACTATATATTTAGTTAGCCTTGATAAACTACAGATCAAAAAGATCGAATTACCCATGGACATTTCAAAGATAATAGTATACAATGATCTAATTGAATTAAAAGTTCCATTTCAAAATAAAATAATGATCATTAATATATCAACATTAGAATCTAAGGTTTATACATTGAATATTACTAATCTGGAAAACTTATTATTAGTCGCATACAATAAAGCTTTAATTACAAAGCCTCATAAGTTCCTAATATATGATTTGTTCTCTAATAGAACGATTAAGGAATTTTATTGTGAATCGTCCTCACTAATTAATATTGATAATAGGTCTTGTTTGATTAAATGCGTTAGCTGGTCTAATCAGTATACTTATTTTGATTACATAATTTTAGATCCCAGAACAACTAGTTATAACATTATATCTTCATGGGATGAAGATTTTGACTTTATTAAAATATTTGACGCCAATAATATAGTATTTATACTAGGATTTACTGGATGGCTATCATTGGGTCGCGGAGGTCCAGTTATATATGTATTTAATAATTCAACTGATTATTCATGGTATAGAAGTATATACTTAGAGAAATATAGTGTTATTCAAGACCCTGGAAAAGCTTCTTTCTTTAACGGATATATTTCATTAATTATCAATGGAGAGGAATGTAGTCAATATAGTAATTTAGATGACTTATCTAGTAATATTTCATTATTAGTAGTTGATCCTAGTTCGGAGAATTATGATATTCTACATATAAGTAGTGGAAATGGGTGTATCAATTATGGCCTAGCATATGTAGTTAATGATTATCTCTTTATACCAATAGTTAAAGATGGAAATACATATCTTGAAATATTCAAGATACATTTGACTAGTATGAAGAATACTGTATATGTTCTAAACATAAGTTATATCAATACTATAGCTACACTAACTACCTATGAAACCATTACGCAGACAATTACCAATTATAGAACTGTAACAACAACGGAAACAGAAACTATTACCGAACCCGAAGTATTATTTGAAACAATAACAAAGACTAGACAAACTACGTTAACTATTTCGGTAACAAAAGAAGAGACTAAGACAAAAACTATAATAAAAACAGTTCCTTATATCACGAGCATAACGTTAACGCGAACGACAATGCAAAGAACCATGGAATTATTAATATTACTTATTATAACCTCATTATTATCACTTATTACGTTCTTAATCATAAGAAATCTTAATTATTAAGAAATCATAAATAACGATCCAAGCATTAAGGTATATATTTCAATCATTTATATTATGATTTTTATGAATATAATGCTTCTTCGATTTCTCGGAGTTCCTCTACATTAGCTTTTCCAAAAATACCTGTATACTTCTCTAACACGGTATCCAGTTTCTTACGTATAATTACTTCCGGTTCTTCTCCTTTCTTTAGATCAAGTTTCTCTAAAGGTTTTAAGACTTCATTTTCATATTTTACATATATGGCTTTGGCCATGTCTTTATACTCCTCGATAGATATATTTTCCTGATTACTGCAATAACTTTAACAGTTAAGTAGTTAATGTATTTGTACTGGATACATGATTTATGACAGGAGGCCTAGTTCCTATGGTTAATATTAAGGATTGGGTTAAGGGCATGTCTTCTACGGAGAAGCTTTACTTAGTTGATTCATATTTGAGGGAGTGTTCTTCGGTATTGTTGGATTTTGTCTGTGAGAGAGGTAGTCGTTACTATGTTGTTCTTGATCGTAGCATTTTTCATCCTCGTGGCGGTGGCCAGCCTTGTGATACTGGTTGGTTAGTTGGTGAGGATTTTAGGTTTTCGGTTAAGAAGGTTCTTGATGTTAATGGTGTTCTTGTTCATTATGGTAGGATTGTTGATGGTGAAATGCCGAGTAGAGGTTCCCTGGTTAAGTGTATTCTTGACTGGGATCGGCGTTATAGGATTATGAGGCTTCACACTGCTGGCCATGTAATTGATTATGCAGTTAACAGGGTTTATGGACATGTTGTTGAAACACTTGATGCATTACATGGTCCTCCAAAACCATATATTGTCTATAATGAGTCTCCTCCATCAGAGAATGACTTGAGACGTATAGAGGCATTAGCTAATCAGGTAGTTATGGAGAAGCATCCTGTCGAGATATATTTTGCTAGTAGAGATGAGCTTGAGGACAAGGTTATTGGTGCACCAAATATTGATAGGCTACCCTATGCTGATAAGTATAGAATTGTATCAATAAAGGGTGTCAATGCTATACCATGTACTGGGACGCATGTCCGAAATACTGGTGAGATAGGTAGGATAATTATTCATGGTGTAGAGGTTTTAGATAGGGGGTTTAAGTTATTTTATGATGTATCTTAACTGGTTATGGATGAGTCTTTAAACCTAGTTCTAACGCTATTTCTCTTTGTCTCCGGTCAAAAGTTGCTATGGCTGCCTTGTAATGCTGTGCTATTGCTAGATATAGTGAGTCGTATATCGCTATGTTATATTTTACTGATAAATCAAGTGCTTTGTCAGCGATTTCAGCTGTAGGTATTATTGATAATTTATTCCATATGGTCAATAGATCCTTTAAAGCCTCATTTAAAGCAACAAGATCTAGATCTTTTATTAAAGCATAGTGCTTCCATAAGGCATTTAATGATTCAGATAATGCTATATCTATAGATACAATGTCCTCTCCAGAAATAATCCATTCCCTTAATAGTTTTTCAGCAATATCTGAGCCTTCTTCATCCAAGACAAGTTTAACGAGGAAAGAAGCATCTAATATAATCATCTTTGTTCTCTATCCTCCCTAATCAATAATGTAGAATCAATCTTAACCCTTCTCTTCCTAGCCTTAGTCCTTATTTCTTCAAAAGCTTCAAGTAACTCATACCTCTTAATCCTCTCCTCAATAAATTTCCTAATCTCTTCACTCCAATTAATATCGACCTTCTTCATCTTCTCTCTTAATTCCCTAGGAATCCTAATAGTAATAACGACGGAACCCATAGAATACACCATGTAATACATATTGTATTACAAGATATATATGTTACTGATTAGCTTTATAATCCTGATAAGGAAGGAACTTAGGGCTTCTCGTCAAAAATATTTCGCTACTAATATGCAAGGGCATGCTTATTAAGAAGTTATAAATAATTATCAGTTCATTGAACTGTCTAAATAGGTTATCAATTTATTAAGTTCTACAAATCATAAATGACTACATAATATGTGTGGGAAAGATCATTCTTAGCGGGTTTATATCATTATATACTGGTGGGATATATTGTCTGTGATTGTCCGTGTTGATTCTAAGGGTAGAATTGTTCTACCCAAGGATATTAGGGATAAATGTGGTATTAAGCCTTGTTCTCGTGTATTAATTGAAGTTAAAAATAGTAATGAGGTTTTATTAAGAGTTATTGAGAAGGATCCTTCTGAAGAACTTGCTGAACTACTTGGTGATTTCAAGTTTACTCGCAAGGATCGGGTAAGAGTTGAGAAACTGTTATTGAGGGAAATAGTTTGAAGAAGAGATTGTTAGTTGAAACAGATTTTTTGTTTGGTCTTAGTAGTAGAGATAGTCTTTATCCTATTGTTATGGAGTTACTGAAAAGACGTAGGAGTGGAGATGTAAAATAGGTATTATCTTCTGTTGCATCACTTGAGGCTTCACTTGTCTTATTATCTAGGGGTTTTAAATTAGATAAAATAATAAAAATTCTCGAGTTAATGAATACGAAATTAGCGGAATATAGAAGTTAATAATTATATCCTATAGGGCTTGAGTTCTTAGTTAAATCCCTGGAGCTTAGAAGCAAATATAGTGAGCTCACATTCATCGAGTCAATATATATTGCAATGTCTGCCTTAACACAATACACCTTATTAACAAATGATAGGACTATGATGGAAATAATGAAGGCTGAAGGTATAGAATATCTTGATTTCCATAGTCTTATGTAACTTGATGTATTGCTTTATCGGGGATTCCATATATTTAGTCCTGTGTATTAGCTGTAGTCATTGCAAGCTTTAGTTCTAATCGACCGCTTCCTTCAGCTTCATTCCATGAAAGTATTATTGTTATATCATATCTTCCCTTGGGAAGCTTCATTGGCTCATCGTATCCAGGTATTACCATCATGACTCTGTAACATTCCTTATTTATATTTAGAAGACATGGCATAGATATCCTGTATGAATGTGTAGCATTTGATATTATAGCTTGTCCACTCAATATCAGGGATAAATCGCCATTGACATTACTTGATAAAGCCTTAAACATGATATACGTATCCTGTTCTAGCTCAATAGATGTAATGTTCTCAAATACGGCTGTACCACTTGGTTTAGTAATATTCAGGTTTATAGTGATCTCACTTACTTCCTCAGTCTCGAATGGCCGAGGAGTTTCAGATATTGATACATTACCTATTATGTTAAATACTATTCTTTCCTTCAACATATAATACCCCGCAATAATAGAGCCTATAGCCAATATAGCTATTACTAGTGCAAATACTATGTATCTGCTCAAATGCACCATCCATACCCCTAGTCAATACTAATACATCGATATACTATAAATGATTACTTTTGAACAATAATGTTAAGAAGACTATGACGCTGGGAAAGGCTATAATATGAACAATCACTATATGCTGTTTAAAACCTAGTTTCTACAGTTACTCCGATACTCTTACATACATTATGCTACCTGGGACTAGTTTAGGCAAAGTATTTATTCTTTAAATTGTACACTTTATATCTTGATTGAGTGCACCTAAAGGTGGACAAGCGACTATGGTAAGAATAGTATACGTTGGATACGGCTTAAGAAAATCAATGTATGATGCAATACAGTATATAAGAGAAAGCTTTGTCCACGATCTTGATTTTAGATTTTACAATGTTTCAAGTATTGATAGAGGATTGATTGAACCTGGAAAGTATATTAATGATCTAAAGATGGGCGACATTATATTACTTGATATAAGGGGCGGGGATAATGTCTTTAAATATATTGTTCAAGGTGTTAAGGACTCTAGGGCAAAAGCTATTATCGTACTTGTTGGCGGTTCTAGTGATTTAATAAAGCTTACGCGGCTTGGAAAGTTCACTATGAGATCGTTTGAAGATAGTAGGTTTAGGAAATTCTTTAGATCTGAAGCCCTGGATTATGGAGCTATTATCCGTATAAGGAATATGTTTGAAAAAATTGGAAAGTATCTTCCTATAGGTGTCCTAAGAGATGCCCGCAACTATGTATTGGTTCTTAAATACTATGAGAATATGACGTTTAAGAATATGGTAAATATGTTTATGCTATTATTGAAGGAATATATTGATCCGAGTATTGATTATAATGTTGAAGAACCAGATACCATGCCTTCTATGGGTATATTGGATTTCCATACACAATCTATTTACAATTCATTAAGAGATTATATTGATAACTACGTATATAGGGATAGAAGGCTTATTGGAATACTATTTTATGGAGGCCATCACTATGATGAGTCTGTTATTGCTGCAAAAGCACTAGCCGAGTACTTGGAGGATAAGGGATATGGTATCGTACCAGTATTTTCTAGTGATCTAAGGTATTATAGGGCTATTAAAAAATTCTTTATACTAGATAATAAGCCCATTATTGATGTATTGATTGATCTACTTTGGTTCAGATTTGCAGGCGGTCCATTGGGAGGCGATCATAGGCACACTTTTACTGTATTGAAAATGCTTAATGTACCTATTCTACATGGTATTCAAATGAGTATCTATACTATTGATGAATGGATGGAAAAGAATAGTGTATCTCCTATTGAGACTATTACTACAGTTATTCTACCTGAACTAGATGGCAGGATCGAGCCTATAGTTACACATGGTAGGAAGGTAATAGAGTTAAATGATTATCTAGTAGATGATTATGTTGTACTTGAAGATAGAGTTAAGAAGATAGCTGAAAGAGCTATAAAATGGTCTAGTTTAAAGGCAAAGCCTAATTCTGATAAAAAGATAGCCATAATCTTGTATGCCTATCCTCCTGGTGAAGAGAATCTTGGTAAGTGTGCTTATTTAGATGTATTTGCTAGTCTTGAAAGACTTTTAGATAGGATGAAGGAAGAGGGATATAGTATACCTTATGTACCTAGCCAAAATGATCTCAAGTATAGTCTACTTAAAATGTACATGGTTGCAAGCGGTAAGGCTAAGGACGTAAATCGCCATAATAGTATTAAACTGGATCTTGGCAAGTATAGGGAGTTCTTTAACGAATTACCTACTGAAGTGCGTAGAGAGGTTATTAGGGAATGGGGTGATCCTAAGGATCTTGGCGATTATATAGTTATTCCTGGTATAGAGTTGGGTAATATCTTCATAGGTATTCAGCCTTCAAGAGGATATCATGAGGATCCAGGCAAGATCTATCATAGCCGTAGCTTGCCTCCTACACACCACTATATTGCATTCTATAAGTGGATAGAAAAGATCTTTGGAGCTGATGCAGTAATTCATTTAGGTACTCATGGAACTCTCGAGTTTATGCCCGGTAAGGAAGTTGGTTTAACAAGTAAATGTTATCCAGACATATTGATTGGCAACCTGCCTAATATATACGTGTATCACGTGACTAATCCTTCTGAAGCAAGTATTGCTAAGAGGAGATCATATGCTTTAATAATAGATCATGCAAGTCCTCCTCTTATGCATGGTAAGGTGCCTGATGAAATAAGTTACTTAGAGAATCTACTGGCACAGTATTATGATACTTTACAATTTGATAAAGATAAGGCAAGTGAAATTGGAAAGAAAATTATTGAGAAAGCACAGGAGTATGGACTTGGCAGATCAATTGATGAAATACATGATAAGATACAGGAGTATAAAGTTGCATTAATGCCTAAGGGGCTACATGTCCTCGGAAATAAAATGCGTGGAGAAGATGTTATTAATTATTTACTCTATGTCTCAAGATACGATAGGGGGACGATTAAGAGTTTATATCGATTAGTAGCTGAAGCAGAAGGAATTGATTATGATGAGATACTTTCCAATAAGCAGCCTAATAAGTCTAAACTATACGAATTTATAGAGTTTAAGGCCCGGAAGATTATTGAAAAACATATATTCCAAGGCCAAGGTATATCAAAGGTCATAAATGATCTGGATCTTGAGAAAATAGATAGAAGAGAATTAGAGAATACACTCAACTATCTTAAGAAGATAAGGGATAATATTGAGTCATCTGATGAGATAGGTTCTATTCTATCAGCACTTGAGGGAGAATATATTCTACCGGGCTCGGGAGGAGATCCTGTTAGAACGCCAGAGATCTATCCAACTGGTAGGAATATGTACCAATTAGATCCAACCAATATACCTACGGAAATTGCTTGGAAGAGGGGAGAGGAGATTGCTGAGAAAATTATTAGAGAATACTATGAAAAATATGGAGCTTATCCACGTGTTGTTAGTGTAGTACTATGGGCTTTTGAGACTATGAAGACTGGTGGAGAGACTATTGCAATGATATTCAGGCTCTTGGGAGTAAAGCCTGTGTGGAAAACACCGTATATTAGGGATATTGAAGTAATTCCATTAAAAGATCTTGGTAGGCCTAGGATTGATGTATCCATAAATATATGTGGAATATTTAGAGATACCTTTTATAACTTAATAGAACTTATAGACAAGGCAATAAAGCTTGTTTCAAATCTTGATGAGCCTCTGGAATCTAATTATGTAAAGGCCAATACATTATATTTGTCTAAGAAGAATCCCGGAATAGAACCTACAATAAGGATCTTTGGTCCTCCGCCAGACAAGTATGCTACTAGCTTAACTACAATGATTGAGACAAGTTCATGGAGAGATGAGAGCGAATTAATTAAAGCATATATTGAGAACATGAGGTATGCCTATGGAGAAAATGTTCATGGAGTTAATGCTCAAGAATCTTTCATGGAATTGTCAAGGCTTAGTGATATTGTTTTACAAATTAGAGATAGTGTAGACTATGAAATAACTGATCTGGATCACTACTACGAGTTCCTAGGAGGATTAAGTAGAACAATCACGGAATTGAAGAATAAGAAGCCGGAAATACTAGTAGCTGATACAACAAGGGAGAGAATTAAGATAGAAACTATTGAAGAATCTATTCGTAGAGGCGTAATTACGAGATTATTAAATCCGGTATGGATTAATGAAATGCTAAAACACGATCATCATGGAGGCGAAAAAATAGCTAGTAGAGTAGAATATCTACTAGGATTTGCAGCAACAACTCATGCTGTAGATAATTGGATATGGGATAAGGTAGCTGAAAAACTCGTATTTAATGAAGACAATATGAACAAGATCATGAATAATAATCCATGGGCATTTAAGAAAATGATACATAGACTCCTCGAGGCCTATGAAAGAGGGTATTGGAAAACAAGTAGTGAAGTAATAAATAGATTAA
>Ga0180301_10005183_pt1 | contig 10004 bp, 7 predicted proteins | sample GuaBasSediGuay16_FD_121797 | JGI IMG/M metagenome (GOLD analysis project Ga0180301, IMG submission 121797) | Subseafloor sediment microbial communities from Guaymas Basin, Gulf of California, Mexico - Guay16, Core 4569-2, 12-15 cm | ecosystem: Environmental > Aquatic > Marine > Hydrothermal... | reverse complement strand
TTCCTTCAGGATCTGGGGGAGGAGTTCCAGGGCCTTCCGCGCAACCTCCTCGGCGGAGTCCACCGCGACCACCACGACCCACTAATTGTATGGAACCTCAGTATTTAAAGCCCACATATCGTGGTAACGAGATCGGCTTTCCAATCATCATACCATCAAACAACGTTGAAACATAATAACATGCAGGATTCGAAAAGTCGACCGAAGAACTCTAAATGCGGAAATACTGCCAGAACACCGGCATGCTACCCTTTCCGCTTGGGGTTACACCCTCCAAGGTATGTAGGGTGTTCCATATTTTACGAAAGGCAAGTTGTTCTTACAAATTGTGAAAGCAGATTTTTGCCGATTTTTGTAACATTTTGTGAGGCGGCTCGCATTAAGCAAGATTTCTCTTTCCGATTCAAAATTATGAAACAGCCTCAAGTTGGACAAAATTTGAAAAGTTGAATAAAAATAAGTTACACATCTCATCGTCAATTGGAACTATTAGTTGGAACCAATTGAGTAACTTAGGGCCAGCCCACAAACTTTACACCAGTCATGGCTGCAACATTGAGATCTAAGGCTCGTAGATCCTCTTTCGATAGTTCATGAATATCGTCGTGACCCGCAAGCATCGTAAGCATTTTTATCTCCTCGGATATAGCTTTTAAGAAGTTGACCAGTCGCTCAGCAGCTTTTTCTGGTTGGAGCCTCTTTCGAAGTTCTGGGTCTTGAGATGTTATACCGTATGGGCATCTTCCCTTAAGACATTGCGTACAGACACGACACCCCATTGCAATTAAGGCTGCAGAAGCTATCGCTACGCAATCAGCACCTAGTGCTAAAGCTTTTACCACATCCGCCCCATTACGGATTCCGCCCATTGCTATAATTTTCACTTCATCACGTAAACCTAAATCTTCGAGTGCTTTAGCGGCAAGCGGGATACACGCTATTGTTGGAATTCCAGCAGTTTGAATTGCAAGTTCTGGTGAGGCTCCTGTTCCGCCCTGCATCCCATCTATGGCGATAGCGTCCGCACCTGCTTCGGCAGCAATTTTAACATCTTTATATACTCTTCCAGGACCTATTTTTACGATAATTGGCTTTTCATAGTCTGTTACATCCCGAAGAAGTTCGATTTGTTTTTTCAAATCTTCTTTAACATCATAAATGTCGTAGTGTCGGCATGGTGAAAGGCAGTCTGTACCAACTGGTATGCCACGGATCTTAGCTATTTCCTCCGTAACCTTTTCTCCAAGTAGGTGACCGCCCATGCCGGGTTTTGCTCCTTGTCCTATTTTAATTTCGATAGCGTCTGATCTGTTGAGGTAATCGATAGAAACTCCCCATCTGCCACTAGCCCACTGAACTATCAAATATCCACCGGGTTCGTATGTTTTCTTGCCATGCTTGAAATCTTCTTCATTCTTATATCCATGTGCAAGATAATATTCCTCGGGAAAAGAACCTCCTTCACCAGTACACGCAGCAATTCCCATTTTAGCAGTTGCTATAGCTATAGCTATCTTAGCCTCTCTTGAAATGGCTCCGTATGACATGGCAGCAAACATAACGGGTATTTTAAGCTTTAAAGGCTTTTTCACCCTTCCTTCGCCGATTACAACATCCATTTTACATTCTTCTCTATATTTGTCTTTAGGGAGAGGTGGATAAAGGTGAGCTGGTACAATAACCAAGTCATCGAAATGCGGCAATAATCCCATGGTTCCATATCCTCTGAGTAGGTATTTTCCGGTTTCAGCTTTGTAATGAATCTCCTCAATTGTCTGATACGTCCATAGTCCTCTTGAGAAGCGTTCAGGTTCGGCCGGCCGGATATGGATCACGTTATTAGGACAATTTTCAACACAAATCCTACAACCAACGCACGCCAAATCATTAAGCACGTAAACTCTGCCCGAATCATCTACTGAAAAGACAGAATTTGGACACACCATTACACAGGTCGAACACTTTCCAGGCATTTTCCAACTAATACATCGTTCCTTGTCCATTGTAACACAATAAGCTCCTAATATGGGCATCTCACTTTCACCCCCTATTTATAGAATGGCTTCACCGAAATGGGCACTAGTTTCTTAAATTTTTCCGGATTCGCGCTTATATCATACTTGTTGAAATACTCCTCAAGTCTCCTTATATCTTCACTCTCCATCGGCACCTCTTTGCAATTATTCCCTAAGCTTTGCCATTTTCCTCCAACAAAAATGCTACCGCGAATAAACCAATTGCCCACGTTTTTACCCACGTCTCCAACTATTATTATTTCTCCTCCCACCATGTAAGTTCCCACTTCGTTTCCAGCATTCCCCGCAACTAATATCGTTGCGCCCTTATTCAAAGCACCTAAGAAATCTCCAGCATCTCCGCGTATTACAACTAATCCACCATAACAATAGACTGCGGCTCCATATCCTGCATTTCCATTAACAATGACCGTGCCCTTAGTCATGTTATCGGCCAAGAATTTACCGGCATTGCCGTTTATGATAATTGTTGCACCATCATTTAACGCGGCTGTGTAGTCTCCCACATCTCCGTTTATGATAATAGTACCGCCTTTTAACCCTGCCGCAAGACCATGAATATGAGAAGCATTTTCAACTATTATCTTCTCAACCCCGTTCTTAATTGCTTTTCTAATCTCAGAATTTACCGTTTTTAGGTCTTTATTGCTTGCATCTATTTTATATTCCATAGCTTATCTCCTCCCAATCGATTTTAGCATTTCTTCTATCTCCTCTTTACTTTTTACACCTGAGAGGGCATCTAACATTGATAGAAGAAGAGAATCTATCTCTTGTGCCCGTTTTCTTCTCTCCTTGCTCGAAACAAACCTTTGTATCTCTTCTACATTGACGAGACTTTCCACAATCTCTAAGGTTCTCTCCCTGACAGCATAATCCAAGCATTTTTCACCAATGGGCGTTCTAACAATGACAGTAGTTTTTCCGTTCTCTGATCCCACATCTCCAACGGATATATCAGCCCATTCTGATGCAAAATCTGTACAGCGGGCGCAACCATTCCTCACGTATTTTCGAACATCCGGCAACGGGATTGTTTTTTCTGATCCGTCGTGCATTATGATTCTTAGTAATGCATTTCTGAGATCTACTCTTATCGCGTTGATATCGTAGGGCTTAATGTTAAATCTACTGACTATTTCGTTGGTTACCAGTTGATAGGAATAGATACCGTCACAGAATAGTCCGATGGTTAAACGTATTCGCTCCCTATACATCTTAAGCTTTTCATTTGTAGATGATAGCACGGTTTTAACCGCTTGGGCAACGCAGGGCGGTCCAACAACTGCTATCTTTTTTAATCCTCTTCCATAAATTGCGTCATTCAAGGCTTTAAGAATCGGGCACCACAAGTGCTGATAACCTGCACTTTTCAGTATTTCATCTTCAGAGGTCACAACTTTAGGTAGTGGTTTGAAAGAATCTCTCTCCACATCCCATATAATTGCCCCGTCAATCAGCTCACGCCTAAGCGCCGAAATCAGCAACGCATCAATAACGTCGCCATCCGGCAACTTTGAAACTGCGGAAACCATACGAATCACGGGTCCACTTTTCCATTCCTTCAACCGGGGACAACTATCTTCGCAAGGTCTTTCACAGAAAAAGCAAGTGTCTACCACTACATGAGACAAACCAACATTTTTCTCTCTGACCTCCAAAATCGGTTGATCACCATCCTCGGGAAAGCGTATAACGTTCTTTGCACATGTTGAAACGCACATCCCACATCCACTGCACCGGTTTACGTCCCAAACTTTCTTTTTAAGAGCCGTAACCACACTTTTCACCTCTAGGCTTTACTTTGAAGCTTTAACAAGCTTTCTGCACTTATCCTATTGAGATGCAAACCTACTTCTTCCGGTGTAAAACCGAGAGCGAGGCCAAGCAGCTGAGGATAGAGAAGTACAGGTATATTGTATTGTTCACCAGTAACTCTGCTTATCTCCGGCTGTAAAATGTCAAATTGGATTTGGCATGCTGGGCAGATGGTTACAATACAATCAGCTCCAGCCTCCTTAGCACTTTTGAGTTTCATTCCAGCTATGGATAAGCTCAAATTCCTATCTATCGCCAATATTGGCGATCCGCAACACCAGAGTTTTAAAGGCCAGTAAATACTCTTCGCACCAGTAATTTCAACAAGATCATCGAGTATTCTTGGATTTTCAGCGTTGTCAAATTTCATTCTATGAGATGGACGCAGGATATGGCAACCGTAATGAACCGCCACTCTCAATCCATCAAACGGTTTTTTGATTTCATCTTTAAGTCTCTCGATTCCTATATCTTCGTATAATACTTGAATGAGGTGTTTAACTTTCACACCGCCTTCATAAACCAGGTTATCTGTGGATTTGAGGATAGTATTAAGTTGTTCCCTAAAATCTTCGTTTGTTTTAACGAAATCTTCAGCTTCCATGAGAGATTCATAACAACCATTACAGAGTACAAGAAGATCGAATCCCATGTTTTTAGCTAGCGCTAATATCCTAGCGCTCATCGCCAGATTGGTCTTGAAGTTTACAGAACGAACAAGTACCGTGCCGCAACAACCCGCACCCTCTAGGTCAACAAGTTCAATACCAAATTTTTTGGCCACAGCACGCGTGGACAAATCATACTGGTTCAGTCTTGCTGGTATCAAACATCCCAAGTAATATGCGTATTTCATCACTTCGCCTCCTCCAAAGTTTTCACAAAATTAGTCTCTTCCAGTATTTTCCTATTCTTTTCAACGTCCACTTGCGGAATCCTTGGAAGCCCTAGTTTCATCCTTTCCTTTTCTCGAGCAGTACTTATCTTAATAGCCCTCCCAGTTTCTATCAGACTCTTACCTATATCTCTCAGTCCTTTGGGAATTTTACCCTGTTTTGCTGCCATGTTTTTCAACGAAAATATGATATTTGACGGATCAACTTCTTGCGGGCATCTCTCCGAACAGGTGAAACATGTAGTACAGAACCAGATTTCCCTAGAGTTAATCAGTTGGTCTTTAAGCCCCAATACTACCATCCTGACTATTCGGTGGGGTTTCAAAAATTCGGCAACAGGACATCCGGAGGTACATATACCGCATTGTACGCACCAGAAGGCTTTACCCCCTAGTTCCGTTTTTGCGATCTCGAATTTTAAGTTGGTGTCTGCCTCAACTAATTTAAGAGAAGTTGCCGCTCTACTCATTAACTAACCTCCTTCTTAAAGGATTTACTCCAAGTTCTTCTATTTGATGCGTGAATTCCTCGATAATTTTGGCCAATCTCAATCCCTCCCCAGCCGATGCCCACTCGATTCTAACTCTTTCCGGCTCTAAACCGATCTCTTTTAGCCATTCTTTTACCCTAGATATGCGTTCCTCGGCCCTTAGGTTGCCCGAAATGTAATGACAATCACCCGGATGACAACCAATAATCAGTACACCATCAGCTCCCAGTAGAAGAGCGTACAGTACATGGAGTGGATCTACTCTGGCACTACACATAACACGGATGATTCTAACGGCTGGCGGGTATTCGTATCTGCTTACACCTGCCATATCTGCGGCAGCGTAACCACACCAGTTGCAGAGGAAAGCTACGATTTTCAATTCTTCTTCTGATGCTGGTTTTTCGAATAATGTCTTAATCATGTTCAGAATTTGATCACTTCTGAAGTGATGCATCGTTATAGCTCTCGCGGGACATTCAACCGAACATGATCCACAACCTTTGCACAGCAGTGGATCAACTCTGGCTACTAGATGTTTATCTGGAGTGACTTCAAGTTTTATCGCACCAAATTCGCAAACCCTTACGCATCGTCCACAACCCGTGCAAAGCTCTGGATTCACATAAGCTGTAATAGCCTCAGTAATTACTTTTCCTTTCATTAATGTGGTAAGAGCTCGTGATGCTGCGGCTAATGCTTGTGAGATGCTTTCATCTAATCTTTGCGGACTGTAAGCTAATCCGCAGAGGAAAATTCCATCAGTAGCGAAATCTACGGGTCTAAGTTTTGGATGAGCTTCCAAGAAGAATCCGTGACTATCAAGGGGAACCTTGAGTTTAGATGCAAGTTCACGGTATTCCTCAAGAGGCACGATGGGTGTGGCTAAAACAACTTTATCGGCGATTATTTCGAAGTTCATGTTAGACGCGATATCGTAAACGTCCACAATAAGTTTCCCGTCTTCTTGACGAACTTCAGGCAATCTATCCGAATCATATCTCATGAAAATTACTCCGGCCTCACGAGCTTGGCGATAAAGTTTTTCGCCGGTGACCGGTAGTCTTATGTTCTTGTATAATATGTACACATTCGACCTCGGGTGTTTGCTCTTGATTTTAATCGCTTCTCTTAGGGACCTTTCGCAGCAAACAACCGAGCAGTATGTTCGATCAAAATTCTTCCCAGTACCAGCACACAAAATGAACACTATGGTTTCTTCATCTTTCACGTTCTCACTCATACGTTGGAATTCGGTTAAAGTATAGACATTGCCGAATTTTCCGTAGCCGTATAAGCCCACCGGTTTAAACTCCTCGGCGCCAACTGCTACAATGATTGTTCCAACTTTAATCTCTTTACTAACTCCATTCTGGTTTAATTTAACATCAAAATTCCCTATTGAGCCTTTAACTTCTTCTATTTTGGTGGAGGGGAGAAATTCTATGTTTTCATGCTCTTTTACGGAATTGATTAAATCGGAGACCCATTTAGCGTCTTCATCGTACCCGTAGAGATGCAGATCGTATCCCATTTTCTCTCCGCTATCAACAAGATACGTTTTAAATCCGCTATCAGCAATGGTTTTTGCGGCTATAAGACCGCTGATAGTTGCTCCAATAACAAGAGCAGCAGGGGTAACTTCTATCTCCATTCGCTCCAACGGCTCTAAGAGCCTTGCTTTCGCCACAGCCATTCTAATGAGTTCCTTGGCTTTCTCAGTCGCCTTCTCAGGGGAACTCTTATGGACCCACGCAACCTGTTCTCTGATGTTAACCATTTCAAATAAGTACGGATTTAGTCCCGCTTCTTCACATACGGTTCGGAACAATGGTTCATGGGTTCTTGGAGTACATGAAGCCACGATGACTCTGTTAAGATTGTATTTTTTGATAGCTTCTTTAATTCGCTCTGTCCCATCCTTAGAACATGTAAACATTATATCTTCGGCATGAACAACGTTGCTAAGTTTCTTTGCTTCTTCAACGACCGCTTTTACGTCTACAACAGCAGCTATATTCAGACCACAATGGCATACAAAAACTCCTATTCTTGGCTCCTCGTTCGATGTTTTCCTCTCTCCTCCTAGTTTCCCAACATTTAAAGTACTTTCTTGTCTGTTTACACGTTTTACCCTGCTCGCCGCTTGGGCCGCAGCAGCTAATGCCTGCATTACACTATGAGAAATATCTTTGGGATTTTGACATGCACCACACACATATATGCCAGGAACATTAGTATTGACCGACATGTAACCAGTAGACTTGAAGAAACCAAATTCGTTTAGTTCTATCCCGAGAATTTCAGCTAACTTGGAAGTATCGTCGCTTGGAACTACTGCAGGGCAAAGTACTACTAAATCCACATCTACAGACTTAATTTCTCCGCTGAGGAAATCGAAATACCTTATTAGTAATTTTTTACTTTTCTCATCCCATAGAACTTCGCTTGGTAGCCCCTTTATGTACTTAATTCCAAATTCTTCAATAGCCCTCTGCAGTAAGTCTTCGTGACCTTTGCCGGATGCATTTAAGTCATTGTAGAAAACTATTACGTCTATATTTGGATCGTGTTCTTTCGTAACTATAGCCTGCTTTGCCGCATACATGCAACAAATCTGCGAACAATAGTCTCTTATTTTCTTGTTTCTTGATCCAACGCACTGAATAATTGCAACCCTTCTTGGATGTGTTTTATCTGAAGGTCTGACGATCTCTCCACCCGTAGGTCCAGCAGCGTTCATGAGGCGTTCGTATTGTAACGATGTTATAACATCCGGGAATCTACCATATCCGTACTGTGGCAGAACAGATGGATCCAGGAGGGAAAACCCGGTCGCAACAATTATTGAAGCTACTTCTACCACGATTTCTTGAGGCTTCTGGTTAAAATCAATTGCACCCGTGGGGCAAACCTTCTCGCAGAGTCTGCAAACGCCTTTATTAAGATAACGGCAGTTTTTCTCGTCGATGATTGCAACATTTGGTACGGCTTGAGGGAAGGGAATATAAATTGCTTTTCTTAACCCCATCCCCGCTTCAAATTCACTGGGAACTTTAACCGGGCATTTCTCCTCACATCTTCGACAACCAGTACATTTTTCTTCATCCACATATCGTGGTTTTTTAAGTATTTTGACCCTAAATGCAGAACCGTTTTTTATGGGCTTCACTTCTACGACTTCAGAACATGTAAGAAGTTCTATGTTGGGATGCCTGGAAACTTCAACCATTTTTGGCCCAAGAATGCAGATTGAACAATCAAGCGTCGGAAAAGTTTTGTCTAGTTGAGCCATGTGCCCCCCAATTGAGGGCTTTTTCTCTACCAAGTAGACTTTAAATCCCTTTTCGGCAAGTTCTAAGGATGCTGTAATGCCGGCTACTCCACCACCTACTACAAGAACATCGCCTGTTGTTTTTTCCATTTCAGCGACCTCTATTGCACTTTTTAAAATTCTAGATTTCTGTTCTTTCTCTTAGGATTATTTTAATGCCTTCAAAACTGGCTTCTACTTGTTGGTTTTCTTCAGAAAGCGCTATTTCATACACGAGATCGCATCCACATACCGGACATTCAGGAGGCGTACCGTATCCAATCCGAAAGTGCAAATCATCTGACCCTTCTCTCTTTTCGATGATGAGGCCAACAAATTCTATCCACGTATAGCCACAACAGGCACAACAATACCGCTTCTTCTTTAGCTCCCTCTCAAGTATATGTCCGATATTCAACATATTTCACCCAATACTTTTGGAATATTTCAGCTATTAATAAAGATTCCGTCCGATAATCGAAACATTTCACCTGACATTTTCGTCGTAAGAATTTTCGAAAAGCGAAAGTAAATGACCGAAAAATGCTCGACTATATCGGACACTATAAGTTTTTAAGTTGGTTATATACTATAATGTCGGATGCAAGATCGGTTGGAAGAGGTGGGAACTCCTGGCAAGAGTGAAACTTGATGAAATCGATATCAAGATATTGAGAATTCTTCAACGAGATGGTAGAACCCCGTTTACAGATATCGCAAAAAAATGTAACGTCTCCACCGATACGATAATTAGACGTTTTAACAAAATGAAGAAAATGGGAATTATTTCTGGGACTACAATCCTACTCAATCCCAAAAAACTCGGATATGAATATATAGCCAGTTTTTGCATCAATGTTAATTACCCTCATATAAACGATGTTATTAATTTCATTCGGAGAATACCTGAGGTACTTATCTGTGTCCCCTCGATCGGTAAGTGTAACTTGTTTAGTGTAGCAATTTTTAAGGACATTACCCGTTTAAGCGAAGTTAGAGACCTTATTAAGAGCCATCCGCACGTGAAGAACGTAAGCACGAACATCTGGGTCGGACAAGTTCTACTTTGCCCAGAAAACTTTGAATTCAATTTTTAAGAGGTGATTTTACATGGATGAAATTGATTTGGCGATAATCGAGTATCTCAAAAAAGATGCGCGCACTTCGTTCAGAGAAATTGCCAGAAAGCTCGGAGTCTCACCAGATACCATAGTAAATAGGTTTAGAATGCTGCAGAAAAAGGGCATAATACAGGGTTCAACTGTTGTAATTAACCCGGAGAAAATAGGTTACAAGAGCATGGTAGCCCTCATGATCGATGCAGAGCCCGAACACTCCACACAGGTTCTAAATAAACTAATTGAAATAAAGGATATCATTTTAGCAACAAAAGTTGTGGGCGACTGCGATCTGATGGCAATCGGAGTGGTTCGAGATTTTGAACATCTACA
>Ga0180301_10005182_pt1 | contig 10004 bp, 7 predicted proteins | sample GuaBasSediGuay16_FD_121797 | JGI IMG/M metagenome (GOLD analysis project Ga0180301, IMG submission 121797) | Subseafloor sediment microbial communities from Guaymas Basin, Gulf of California, Mexico - Guay16, Core 4569-2, 12-15 cm | ecosystem: Environmental > Aquatic > Marine > Hydrothermal... | reverse complement strand
TCCCTCAAGCACGTTGGGGGAACGCCCGCTTGTGGTCAGTCCCCAGGCCAGGTCCCCCGGACTGCCCAGGGCCTCTATCTGTCGGGAGAAGACCTTGGAGAAATCGCGGTCGTTGGCCACACTCGTCAAAACGTAGGTATCGGTCGTCAGGGCCAAGGCGGGCAAGGCCACCCGGTCATACCTTAAGCGGTTCACCAGTTCCGCGGCTATGTGTTGGGCTTGGGCGGCACTTCCGCCATTTCCAAAGAGCAAAACCTTGTGGCCTGAGGCCAGGACTTCCTGAACCAGGTCCATGGCCCTCTGCAATTCTCGGCGCTGATCCCTCAGCATGGCCTCAAGGGTCATCAGGAGGTCCTTGAAGGCCCTTTCCAAGAGCTCGATCACCCCGCCATCCCCTCCAGGAATTCCCTCACCACCCTCCCGAGGTGAGGAAGGTAGTATCCACCTTCAAGGGCTGCAAAGCACTTTGCCCCCGTGCGGGCGACCATTTCGCCTATCCTGCGGTAATCGTCGAGTTCAAGGGTTCCACCCCAATCAAGCTTATATCTGTCAAAGCCAGCTGATATGGCCAGCAGGTCGGAACTAAAGGCCTTCAAGGCCTCCTCAACCCGCTCCACGAAGGCCAAACGGTCCTCTTCCTGTACATTGATAACCCTCACCTCGGTTCTCGATGAGAAGACCGACGCTGTGCCATCTCCGTAATGGAGGTCTATGTCCAGAATGGTTGCCGTGCGGATCTTCCCCTCCCTCAGGAGCTTCTCCACCGCTATGGCGACGTTGTTGAAGAAACAGAATCCCCAGTGATAGTCGGCCCTGGCATGGTGTCCCGGCGGCCTGACCAGGGCGAAGGCCCTTTCTCCCCGGAGGGCAAGGTCTGCCGCCAAAACGGTTGCCCCGACTGCCATCCTGGCGGCCTCCCATAAGGTCGGACTCTCCTTTACCCTTGAGAGGATCTCGGGGGTATGGACCAGGAGGATGTCCTCTTCCTTAGCCGGCGAAGGCTCAACGAAGGGGAAGATCCCCTGAAGGTGCTGCTTGATAACCCTGACCCTTTCGGGGGATTCCACCACGGCGGTGGGGTAGGAGGATTCGAACACCGGATGGTATACCACCTTCATCCTTGCGATTTTAGCGAGTTTCTCCGGTCTTTCAAACCGGCATCTTCCTCCGGCATAATGGTCATGACATGTGGGAAGGATTGCTGCCCTTTGTGAGGAAGCCATCCTCTTATATAGACGGTGAGCTGAACACCCACCGAAAGGACCCCACTCGGGCCGAGGTCCTTTTCGGTTTCTGTTTCCCGGAGGTGTACGAGATAGGGATGTCCTATGTGGGGTTGCAGATCCTCTATCACCTGTTGAATTCCCTGGAGGGGGTGGTTTGCGAGAGGGTTTTCGCCCCCTTCCCCGACATGGAGGCCCTCATGAGGAAGGAGGGTTTGCCTCTGGTGAGCCTTGAATCCCGCATCCCCCTCAAGGAGTTCGACATCCTCGGTTTTTCCCTCCAGTATGAGCTGACTTACACCAACCTCCTGAACATCCTCGATCTCGGGGGCATACCCCTTCTGAGCTCCCAGAGGGATCGCGACATGCCCCTGGTAATAGCAGGGGGACCGGGGGCGATGCAGCCCGAGCCCCTGGCCGACTTCGTGGACGCCTTCGTGCTCGGGGAAGGGGAGGAGGTCCTGCCCAGGCTGGTGGAGGTGTACCGATCCTGGAAGAGGGATCACGGGACGAAGGACGAACTCCTCATGGCCCTGTCGAGGATCCCGGGGGTTTATGTCCCCTCCTTTTTCCGGTTCCGATGGGATCGGCAGGGCCTCATAGAGGAGATCCAGCCCTTACATGAGGGATACGGGGAGGTCCGGCGCCAGGTGGTGGGTGATCTGGACCGTTATCCCTTCCCCTCTTCGCCCATCGTTCCCCTCTGCCGGGTCGTCCATGACAGGTTGAGCATCGAGGTCGTCCGGGGTTGTCTGAGGGGTTGCAGGTTCTGCCAGGCGGGATTCATTTACAGGCCCCTGAGGGAACGGAGGCCCGAGGAGCTACTCGAGGTGATCGAGGAGGCCCTGCATCGTACGGGGTACGATGAACTGTCGCTTTTGGCCCTGAGCATCGGCGACTGCAGTTTCTTGGAGCCCTTTGTCTCACAACTGATATCCAGGATCGATCAGCGGCGAATAGCCCTCTCTTTGCCTTCGCTCCGCATAGGGACAGTCGGCGAAGGGATCCTCAGGGACATAAAGCGCATAAGGAAGACCGGGATAACTGTTGCGCCTGAAGCGGCCACCGAGAGGCTTCAGAGGGTCATCAACAAGGTTATTCCCGAAGAGGAGATCATGCGCACGGCCCGGATGGCCTTCAGGGAGGGGTGGAGGCACATAAAGCTTTACTTCATGATAGGCCTTCCCACAGAACGCCTGGAGGACGTCAGAGAGATCGCGTCCCTGGCGAAGAGGATTTCCGAGATCGGAGGGCAGGTGAACGTGAGCGTCAGCACCTTTGTCCCCAAGGCCCATACCCCTTTTCAGTGGGAGGGGATGCTTTCGATGGAGGAGATCGAAGAGCGGCACAGGATCCTCAAGGCCGAGCTCAAGGGCAAGGGGCTTCGGTTCAAATGGCACAACCCCAAGATGAGCGTTCTTGAGGGCATTTTCTCCCGAGGAGACCGGCGCCTTGGCAGGGTGTTGATGGAGGCCTTCAAGGGGGGCTGCAGGCTCGACGGCTGGTCCGAATACCTCGACTGGCAAAAATGGCAGGAGGCCTTCTGGAGGGCAGGGATCGATCCCTCCTTTTATCTCCGGGAAAGGGATAGCGGGGAGATCCTGCCCTGGGGACATTTGAAGAGCGGGGTAGAGGAGCGCTATCTCCTTGAGGAACGTCAAAGGGCAAGGGCAGGGCAGGTCACCTCCCCTTGCAAACCGGGATGCAGGCGATGCGGATGCTGCTCGGAGCAATTGGAGATCAGGCTCTCGGCTCCCTTTGTCCCCGAGGCATCCCCCTCAAAGGGGGGAAGGACCCTGGAGCGCAGGCCATGGGTGAAGAAGATCAGGGCCAAATTTTACAAGATCGGTCCGGTGCGCTTTCTGAGCCACCTTGAGACCGTCGATGTCTTCATCAGGGCCATGAGGAGGGCCCAGATACCGATGAAGTTCTCCGAGGGTTTTCACCACCTCCCCAGGGCGACGTTCACCCAGGCCCTGCCGGTTGGGATCGAGAGCCTCTGCGAATATCTCGACGTTGAGATATCCAGCTACTTCCCCCCTGAGGAGTTCGTGAGGAGGATGAACCGGGAACTGCCGCGGGGTCTCGGGGTGATCGATGCCAAGGAGATGGCTTACAGGGGGACGGCCCTCCCGGAACTCCTCCAGGAGGACCTTTACCTGGTGTCCCTTGGGGTCACACCGCCCCCTTTCCAGAGGGAAAGGCCGCTTTACCTCGAGGTGAGAAAGGGCGGAAAGGTCAAGAGGGTAAACCTCTGGGACTTCGTGAGGGAGGTGAGGGTGATCCGGGTCGATCAATACCACCCCGCAGGGGGCTTTCCTCCCGAAGGACCGAAATTGGAGGAGATCGTGGGGGAGAGGGTCCTCCTTGTGCGAATGAAGAAGGGCCTTCGTCCCTATCATGCCCTCCAGGGTCTGTTGGGGCTTTCGGAAAGGGAGGTCCTGACCCTGAGGATCCTCAAGGTGGAGTCCTTCCCACCCCTTTTCTGAAGCTACATCTTGTATTTCCCGAAGATCTCCGGATCGAGTTCCTTGAGCAACCTGTCCAGCTCCTTTCCCGAGGCCTGTCTCTCCCTGAGGGTCTTGAGGTCCTCGCCGGCCTTTAAGACCTCCTCGGTGCAGTAGATGGGCGCCCCGGTCCTCACCGCAAGGGCTATGGCGTCACTCGGACGGGAATCAAGGGCTATGTCTTCTCCGTTGATCCTGAGGTAGATTAGGGCGTAGAAGATCTCTTCCTTCAACTCCGTTATGACGATCCTTGAGATTTCGACCTTCAGGGTCGAGAGGATGTTGCAGAGCAGATCGTGGGTCATGGGACGGGGGACCTTAGCCTTCTCTATCCCCAAGGCGATGGCATTGCCTTCCACTGCCCCAATCCATATGGGAAGGATCCGTTCTCCCTCGGGATCCAGGAGGACGACGATTGTATGATGGGTGTTGGGGTCGAAGATGAGACCCCAAACCCTTACAGGAACAAGCCCCTCCACCTTCACTCCTTTCTCAAAGCCCGAGCCTCCTCAAGGCCTCCACGGCCTCGCGCTGTTCCTGCGTCAGGATCTTGGGAACGCGGACCTTTATTATCACATAGAGGTCTCCCTTCCCCCCTCCTTTGAGGTGCGGCAACCCCAAACCCCTCAAACGCAACTTCGCCCCTGAAGGCGTTCCCGGGGGTACCTTCACGGTCTTCGGTCCATCAAGGGTCGGCACATCGATGCTGGTCCCGAGACACGCCTCGCTGAAGCTTATCTCCCTTTCGAGGAAGATATCGTCGCCCTCGCGCCTGAAAAGGGGATGGGGGAGCACCTTGACCCGCACATAGAGATCCCCGGGAGGATATCCCGGCTGCCCCTTTCCGGCCAGCCTGAGTTTCTGTCCGTCCTGGACCCCCGGGGGGACCTTCACCACAACCTGCTCTTCGTAGCCATCGGGATGGCGGAGGCGCAGGGTCCTCTCGGTCCCCCGGGCCACCTCCTCAAGGGTCACGGCCACTTCGGTCTCGAGGTCCTGTCCCTTCTGGGGTCTGAGGGTCTCTTCGGCGAAGGGGACTTCCTCAAAGGGCCCGCCTACGGTCCTGAATCTGATCCTCCTCACCCCCGGTCTGCCGAAGATGAAGGAGAATATGTCCGAGGTCCCGAATCCTAGGTCCTTCAGCAGATCCCCGATGTCAAAGCCCCTGAATATGTCCTCTTGGGTGTATCGCTGGCTGAAGGCCTGGGCCCCCAGCATATCGTACTGACGGCGTTTTTCGGGATCACTCAGGACGGCATAGGCCTCATTTATCTCCTTGAACTTCTCCTCGGCCTCCTTGTCTCCGGGATTGCGGTCAGGGTGATATTTGAGGGCGAGACGCCTGTAAGCCCTCTTTATTTCCTCCGGACTGGCATCCCGGCTTACTCCGAGGATCTTGTAGTAATCCTTCATTGCCGGTTCCTCCCGTAGTTGCGCTGGTAGAAATCGCGGATGAGTTCGTTGAAATATCCCTCGGGGTCCTCCACCCCCCTGCGGGGGATGACGAAGCGGGTGACAGGGACGCGCTCGAGGATCAACCGCATCGCCGGCTCGTATATCCCCTCAAGGTAAAGGAACAGGTCCTTCGGTGACTTCTCCCCCGAAAAGAGCATCTTCAGAAGGTGATCGACTGCTTCCCGATCGAAGGAGATCTCTATCCCGTAACGGTCGCGAAAGGACTTCTCAAAGGCCCTGACCTGTCGATAGCAACGCCAGAGCTCTTCAAGGGCCGTATTGAGGTCGTCCTCCCGACTCAGAAGCCTTTCGGCAAGTATCCCCACCCTTTCCCCCTCAAAGAGGGGTCCATACTGCCCCTCGAATTCCCCTTTCCTTGAAAGGATGTACGCCTCGATCTCCTCCCTCTCCCTGCGAAGGGCTCCCTCAAAGCGCCTGAGGTAGGTCTCACTGCCGGGATCCTCAAGGAGCCTCTGAAGCTCCCCTTCCGGATCATCGACCATTTCCCTGGTCACCACAAGATGCCTTATCGATGTCGAGGGGAGCTTGCGTTCATATTTCAACAACACCTGCTCTATCACGCTCACCAAGCCCCTTGCCCCCGTCCTCTGTAGATGGGCCAGCTCGGCTATCCTCCTCAGGGCTTCGTCCTCAAAGACCACCTCTATCCCATAGGCCCTGAAGTCCCGCTTTTTGTTGGCTATAAGGGGGCTGTTGGGGTTCTTGAGGATCTGATATAGGTCATCCACATCGAGGGGCTCCAAGACTGCGATAACCGGAAGACGTCCCACGAATTCGGATTCGAACCCGTATTCAATCAAGTCCTCGGGGGTTACGTGTTTCAGGTATTCGAACCGCTCGTCCCTGGACCTTATCTGCTGTCCAAAGCCAATTCCCTCCTTCTTCATCCTCCGCCTGATGATATCCTCTAGGCCGTTGAAGGCACCACTCACGATGAACAGGATGTGTCTCGTGTTTATGGACCTGCGCTGCCGCTTTCCCGTCCTCCGATAATGCTCAATGGCCTCCCACTGGGAGATGGGATCATTGGAGGGTTTGAGTTCCACTTCGGTTTCCTCCATGAGCTTCAGCAGACCCCGCTGTACCCCTGTGCGGGACACATCCGGGCCTATGATGTTGCCGCTTGATGCGATCTTGTCGATCTCATCGATGTAAATGATCCCGTACTGGGCCCGTTCCACATCGCCATCGGCCTCAAGGACCAGCTCCCTGACCAGATCTTCCACATCCCCTCCCACATAGCCGGTCTCGCTGAACTTGGTGGCATCGGCCTTGACAAAAGGAACTCCGATTCTGTCGGCGATGAGTTTCACCATGTAGGTCTTGCCGACACCGGTTGGGCCGATGAGGATGATGTTGTTCTTTATGGTGCCCAATCCCGTGGGTTCCTTGCCCCTGGAGAGGTAATACTTTATGCGGTTGTAATGGGTGCAGATCTTTGTGGCGAGGATCTCCTTGGCCCTGTCCTGTTTGACGATGAAGGAATTGAGATAGGAGATGAGTTCCTCAGGTCTTATGTCGAAATCGATGGGAGTCTTCCTCCTCTCGGGCCTTGACCCCTTGTCCTGTCCGGCAACGCGGGGTTCGAAGGCGGACACGATCAGGCGGATCCTATCACCGTACTTCTTCTCCAAATACTTGTTCAACTCCCTTTCCAGCTCCTTATAGTCGGGGATCTTATCCATTGCCCCCTCCTGGTTCAAAGTTTAAGGGCCAGTTCCGGACCTTTCAACAAGGGGCTCATGCGGGCAGCTTCTTCTGAGGGATGCCCAGGAGGAATCGGCCCTCCTTTATCCAGCCCTTGAGGGTCTCGGCGATCTCCTTTGCCCTTTTGTAACTTGACAGGGGTACCGTGGGAACTTCCTTGCCCTGGAACCTGATCTTTCCGCTTTTCAATTCCTTGTAACTCACGTAACCCAGGACCCTCACCTCCCCCTGGGGGTAGTCGTTCCCGAAGTCCACGATCTGGGTGAAGAGCTCATCGTCCCCCAGTCCTGTATAATAGGCCATTTCTTCGTCCAGCACCGGTATGGGGATACCTATTCCCACAAAGAGCGAAGGGCCATACCCGAGAATGCTTGCCCCCTTAAGCCACCTGTGGCTCATCCCCTTGAGGTCCCCTATCACCGCAAGGGTCCCCGCAGGCCCAAGGGGCACCCCTTTTTCGCTCCTCGGGACCCCGGGGCTGTGTTGGGTACCGTGCCAGACAACATAGCCCTCTCCACCGCCCAAAAAGATCCTCGTTCCAAGGCCTATCGTCCGGTAGAAGGGATCTTTGAGCAGAGGGCTCAGTTGGCCCGCACTGCAGTAGGTGACGTTGCCGGCTTTGGGCTTGAGCACGCCCATGTAGGTGTAGAGGATGCGACTGGAGAGGTTTACCGCGCAGCTGTAATTCTGATAGCAATTCCTCGGGTTGAAGAGGAAGGCGTCTCTGAAGTCGCTGAGCCTCAAATCGAGCTCCACCCGGCGATTGGGATAGCAGTCCGTCCCATAACCTTCGGCGACAAGATGCACCCTCTTTCCGGCCACCAGATCCTCGATTACGTGCCCCCCTCCGTAATCGAAGGTGCCCGGATGGATCTTGTTTAAAGGGTCATCTATGGCCGGTTCGGTGGCACCTATATAAATGTCTACTGCGGCCAATCCGGCATAAGCTGGGACATTGTTGATGAGGACCCTATGGGCCTTGATCCTCGGCCTTGTGTGACCGAAGTTCAGAAAGGCCCCCGAGGAACACATGGGCGCAAAGGTCCCGGTGGTGACCACATCCACCCGCCTTGCGGCCTTCTCGACACCCTCCTTCCTGACGATCTCGACCATCTCCTCGGCCGTGACCACCACGGCCTCTCCCTTTCTGATCTTCTCGTTGATCTCCTCAAAGGTCTTGGCCATCTCCGTCTCCGAGGGAGAGACCATGTTATCGCCCTACCGAAACCCAGGTCAAGGGACCGATTGCTTGTTTAAAACCCACCCTAAATCCCCAATCTGTTTCCCCGAGATCCCAGTGGAAGGGTTTGCATCATTCACACTCCCCACAGGCCTCAGGGTCATCCTAAACAAATGCCCCAAAGCCTATACCATGATGTCTTGAAATCACCGGAATAGCCCTTAAAAACAGGTTTAGTTCCGAACCTTTTAAGAGGCCTTTATCATGTAAAACGAAGAGCTGGACGGAAGAAGGGGGGAGGGGAATGATCCCCTCCCCTGGAAGGTTTTTTGATAATTTAATGACCCTTCTCCATTCCGGGATGGCACATCAGACATTCCATTTTCCCGAAGACGTCCTTCACCTCGCCCTTCGGTCCGTGACACTTGAGACAACCTTTGACTGATTCCGAAGGTGACCAAGGGGGTATGGCCTTCCCTGCCAAGGCCATGTTCAATAACTCGGCGGCTTTCCCAGCCACATCAGCTGCAAGCCTCCGGCATCGCTCCGCCCTTTGTGGAGACTTGGACCCAAATCCCGAGACCTCACACCATTTAGTGACGGAAACGTGACAGAGAGGAGAACCGGCGATGCTCTGTGCCTTTATCTCAATTTTCGGATTGGCAGGCCTGTAGATAGGAAGGGGAGTCTCTACATACCAACCCACAAGTTGATCTATCAACTTGCCATAGTCCCTTGAAACCAGGGTTATGAAAGCAGCCGCTCCATTCAGCACACCACAAAGGGTCCCCCACCCCATCAGTCCTCCCTTTCCATATTCCATCATCTCGAGGGGAAGTATTTTATATCGTTCGTCTATCCCTTTTTCCCGCATGGAGAGTATAAGGGCCCCAAACGTCGCATACATACAGTGTCCCTTGGGGAAGATTTCATAGGCCTTTGCCTTGACAGCCTCAACGTCAAGCTGCACATAAGGCCATGGCCATGTCCCCTCCTCGGCTTTGGATCGGCCTTCGAAACCGACCAGTGTAACCCCCAAGGCTGCCCCTGTAGCCAGTTTGCCCACTTCACCAAAAAATTCCCTTCTCGATACCGTTTTCCCTAACATAGGAACACCTCCTTTTTGTTGGTTGTTGCCCTAACACGGATGAGATCCTCTCTTCCCAAGATCGAAGGTCACACTCCTTGTATTTGGTCTCTGGGAGGCGATATGCGATGTGCTGTCCCCTCAATCAACAAGGCGCTGATTTCCCATACTTCCGTGTCGAAGTTTTGTTGGTTATTGCAAATATACCGACAATTTTCTTCCTTGTAAACCCCCGCAGGAGCTGGGGAAGGGGTCGAGCACCTTCTGTCTTTATTAGGGGCTGCCGATTTCCGGATGAAGCCCGATGGATGTCTTTATCCCTTGACTCCTTAAACGTGACGTGAAACTGTCACCAAATTAAGGGTAAAATTTCACCCCCACCATCTGATAAGGAGGTTGAAGGTGAGGGATCTGGTTGAACCCCAAAAGATGAGAGAACTAATGAGGGTGGCCCTCGGGGATGAGAAGGCGGACCTCGTGGTTATGGGAGGGGATCTGGTTGATGTTTACACCGGTGAGCTCCTTCGCAACCACTGCATAGCCACCAAGGACAAGTGGATAGCATACGTGGGCCCGGAGGTCGATCATCTCATCGGGCCTCAAACGGAAGTCATCGATGCCTCAGGAAAGGTCGTCGCTCCGGGATTTATAGATGCCCACGCCCACATGGTCTATTACCACTCCCCCGATGAATTCATCCGCTACGCCATCAAAAGCGGCACGACCACCATCATCACAGAGATAATGGAACTGGCCTTCCCGATGGGATATGAGGGTCTCCTGGCATACATCGATGCCCTGAGGGATCAGCCCATCAGGGTCCT
>Ga0180301_10005181_pt1 | contig 10005 bp, 7 predicted proteins | sample GuaBasSediGuay16_FD_121797 | JGI IMG/M metagenome (GOLD analysis project Ga0180301, IMG submission 121797) | Subseafloor sediment microbial communities from Guaymas Basin, Gulf of California, Mexico - Guay16, Core 4569-2, 12-15 cm | ecosystem: Environmental > Aquatic > Marine > Hydrothermal... | reverse complement strand
GTTCTTGAAGCCTGCTGTAAAGTTTCGCATTTTCTATGGCAATAGCGATCTGAGGGGCAAAAACTTCCAGTGTTTCCCGGGTCTCTTTGGGTACCCCCTTCCCATCAACCGCATCCGTGGCAATAATACCGATCACTTTGGAGCGAGTAATGAGGGGAATTACATATACCGAAGTCGGTTTGCCGTGGGTCAACATAATATTCTCTTTTCTAAGGGTTGAGCTCTTTACCTCAGGCACATATTCCGGCCGTCCGGTATTGGTTACCCTGACAAGAATATTACTTAAACGGTTTAAAGAAACCTTGTAATTTTTGATGGCCTCCGGCATTTCACCATTAACACCAATACCGTGAATGTATTCAAGAAACCCTCTGTCTTCATTAACCAGCATAATTACGGCACGATTGATCCGGCATACGGTGGACAGAAGGTTCATAATGACCGAAAGGAGTTGTTCCAGGTCCAGCAAAGACAGGATCGCCTTACCGGTTTCCTGTATGGCTTCAAGTTGTTTGATTCTTTTATTAAGCTCTATATTCAGCAGGTTGACTTCCTCGTATTTTTGTTCGATGACCGCTTTATCTTCTTCCATTTCCGTTATGGTTTCCATAAGAACCGATTTTGACGTGAAAAACCGTGAAAAAATCTCATGGAATCTGTTTTTGAAAGGCCATTTAATATGGTATTCACAGTATGGATTTCCATCAAAGTAGCAACATTTTTCTTTAATTACTGCGGGGCTTCCTTTCCATATTTGCGGCATTGAAGCATAAACGCCTTGATTATACAGGCATATATTTTTTGTTACCTCCATCTTAGGGTCCCAGTGTAAACGGACAACCGCGTTATTTTTTTTAAGTTCAACAAGCTCGACTCTCTTATTTCTATTCCAGCGGTCATTTACTTTCTGGCCATGCTTGAGCGCTTTTCTAACAGACCAAAATGCCTTGAATATAATACGCTGAGCGTAACCCAGAGAAATGTTTTCTGTAGCATACCTGCCGATTTTATAAGCCGCCTTTTCATCATTAAGGATAGATGCCGCTCTTTTGTATAATTTTGAAATAACGCTGCAGGAAATCCAACTGTTGGGATCTCTTAAAAAACTTTCAGGATCCTGGAGAGCATCAATTTCAGGGTCAAGATTCCCAAAAAGAGCACTGCAGTCACCGTCATTATATTTTTTGACATAATCAAGGATTGCTTTAGAATTTATGCAACTCGTTTCCTTTTCCATTTTATCAGCCGTTTTATGAGTTAAAAGCTGAGTAGGGTTGCTCCCGACCGAGGTGTGATACAGGCCGGGAATGCATAGCTTTTCTGAATTTTATAACTTTAAAATTCGGGTGTTTCTTTGATCTGACATCAATTTTTTATATTTTTCGGTTAAAACGGGCACCGATTTTCTGAAAATTGAAAGGCTTTCTCCCTGTACGTTAAATATTGATCTGTTATTGTCTCTGAAACATGGATCGGGTACGGCATCATCTCTTAAGGACCAAGCCGGAAGTCTGAAAAAAGGCATAATATTTAAAAGTGCATTTTTTATTTTTTGCGTGTAATTGGATAGATTAAAAATTTTAGTATTATAATCGAGAATAGTCTCAAAGTCCAAATTTTTCGACGGCTGTCTGACAATGTTCTGGCCAAAAACACCGTCATCGTCAAAAACAACATCCGGCAGAGATACGGCAAGGTCATAAATCTTGGTTTTGGGATATACATGACATTCCCCTACCTTAAAGATATGTCCGCCCGGACCTTTGTATTTAGACAAATTTTGGACAAAATCAAAGCTTTCTTTAAGATCTTTTTCCGTATCACCCGGATACCCTGAAATCATAAAAATGATCATCGGAATTTCATTTCGGGACGCTTCTTTGAAAATAGCTTGGGTATTTGCAATATATTTTTCATAATGAGATTTATCCTTAACTTTATTCATGCGTCTTAACGTATTGTAACTGGCCGACTCAAAGCCAAGGGCGATAATGCTGCACACATCTGCAATGCCAGAGATAATGGAAGGATCAAGAACATCGCAACGACTTTCAAAATTCACTTTCATTCCCAATGACCTGAGGAGTGGAAACAGATCAAAGGATTTAAAAAGAGCATCACTCACCAGCAGTGTGGGTGCATTAATTTTATCTACCAAATTTTTCAAATCGTTCTGGATGATTTCTGACGGCACTTTTCTTCTATGGGGTCGTATAAATTCCTCCATGCAAAAATTACACCCATAGGCACAGCCCCTGCTGAATGCATAGGGTAGAATATCGTAATCACCGGGATACATTAATAAATCAAGGTTAAGAAGCGCTTTTTGGGCAAGATCAAACCGTTTCCCTCTCCTGCTTAAATGGGTTTGGCCCTCTTTTTTCCACACAATGTTGGGGATATTCTCATTTATCGGGTTTTTCCCCTCATGCAAAAGTTCAACGATCTTCAGTGAAGGCTCTTCGCCTTCACCCAAAACAATCAAATCGACGGCCGTGGTTTTGGAAAAGATTTCTTCATAGTAAATGGTCGGGAAATACCCCCCTAAAAAGATAAAAATATCAGGGTCCAACTTCTTAATAAGATTGCAAATATCAACAACCTCTTCTGCCTGGGAAATTGCCGTGCATGATATGCCGACTCCCTTTGGTTTTATTTTAGCCAGGTCTTTAAAGAATTCCCGAATTATCTGTTTTTTTCCATCTTTGTTAAGAGGCAAACCATAGTCCATGGCTATGGAAATAACTTTGATTTCTATGTCCGGTCTTTTAATCTTTATAAAACTCGTGATTTCCAGAATAGGTAAGGGATAAGCAGGGACATACATCCCTGTATTTTTTGAAATCGGCTCAATAAACAAGAACATTTAAAATCCTATAGTATCTGACTCAGGCTCAAATAAGGGAAGGTTCAAGCACAGGAGATGCCGGTGTTTCTGTTGCCACGTCAGTGGGTGCAAAAATATCCAAATTCGAATATTTTTTCCATTGATACCATTCTTCAGGAAATTTGTATATATAATGTTCCATAAATTTTAGGACGACCTCCCCGATGGACATATCCATGGATCGCTGATACTGCTTTGTCATTTCTTCCCAAGAAGATGTTATAAATTTATATCTTTGCCAGGAATCTCTGTGCATAGCTCCAAAAACGATAGCGGCCTTACATCTTTTGGACAGAATATTTATTGTTTTGTCCATATGAATATGCTTGCCCAGAAAATCTATTTTTTTATTACGACAGGGCCTCCATTCATCTATCTCGTCACATTGGGTTATCACAACCCGGTTTTCTTTTAGATTTTCAGAAATCGCTTTCATGATATTTGGGGTCCGGTCCGGGTCAATAAATCTGGCTGAAACTTCGCCGGCGCGTTGATTTGATATTTCCCGCAACCGGTTTGTTTTAAATTTCACCACAATGGTTACCGGGTAATTATTTAACGCCAAATAACCCGGAATGAATTCAACCCCCCCGAGATGACCGGTGATTAAAAGAACACCCTTACCTTTGTTAAGCGCTTGATTTATATAGGTTATACCTTGATTCTCTATGTGTGTTCGGAAAAAGGTTTTCCATGTTTCATTAGCGGAAAAGGCATTAAAAATTTTTTCGTAGTAATGGAATAAAATCCCTCTAAAAACGTCTCTTGTAATGGATTTTATTTCAGAGCTGTTTTTATGGTCCATGAAAACCGTTTTAACAGCCCTTTTGATTTTCCATTTTTCTTTTCTATTAAAGAAAAAATATAATTTACCCAAAATGCTCATATAAAATAGGGTCATCCTCCACCCCAGCATCCTGCATAAAAAAATGTTGAATCGCCCTTGTAGAAAAGAACTTAAATTGATCTTCATGGGTATACCTCCATCGTGTTCTTGGATTTTTTTCCGCTTATAGCTGGATAGAATTTCAAAAACGTATAATTCACAACATCAAGATGAAAATAGAGGCGCAACGAGGATTATTTTTTGAGCATAACGCAGAGACTTGTCCGCCTCCGGCGGATTGTGCGAAAAGACCATTAATCAACAGACTCATCTATTCAGGTTGAACCTATGATGTCTATCAATCCATTTGCTTTCTTTTTTATCAAAAAACGTGCCACAACCTGCCGAATAGATGGGATCTGGGTTTTAAAAAGCTGTTTTGAGATAGACTTACGATAAGAATCTATTTAAGATCCTTGTTTAGAGCGATGTTACATTAATTGAAAAATATGAAAATATATAACAAAACAATTTATACTTTTAATAGACGAGGCTCGGCATGGAGAATCAGATAAGAGATATGCACAGAAAAATGTGCACGATGCACATTTTTCTGTGCATTTTAGTTTTGAACACTCTATGATTGACGAAAATAAAATTTTATGATGAAATATTTTTTAAGGATCTTAACACCGAATTAACCATAAAATAATAATAACTTAACATAGTCTGACGCAGGTGGGCTTAAAAAACATGGCATAAAGTTTGCTTGTTCGGCCATTGTTTTAAATCTCCCGATATTTGTAAACCGGCCCATCCGAAACTTGCGGATTATAAATGAAGAACGAGTAAACTGGATATGAAAAAAAATCATACGATTCTTGTTGTGGATGATGAAAATGGCGTTCGCCAGTCATTCAACATGGTCTTAAAAGATGACTATAATGTGCTTCTAGCGGGCACAGGTCAACAAGCTATAGATATTTTTATAAAAAATAAAGTCGATCTGGTTTTGCTAGATATCCTTTTGCCGGATACCGGAGGCCTGAACCTCCTTGAAAAATTCAAGGAAGCAGATCCTAATACAGAAATAATCATGGTAACCGCAGTTAATGAAGTTCAAACGGCGGTAAAGGCGATTAAACTGGGGGCGTATGAATATATTATTAAACCGTTTGTTGTGGATGATGTCTTGACGGTAATCCATCGGGCCATGGAAAAACGAAGTCTGGTAAAAGAAGTTGCCTATCTAAAGGACGAACTCGAACGATATTGCCCCTTTGAGAAGATGGTCGGCAAAGATGAAAAGATGATAAAAATCTTTGAGTTGATATCGATTGTTTCTCAAGGTGATGGCAGCGTACTGATACAGGGGGAAAGCGGTACGGGCAAGGAACTGGTTGCCAGAGCCATTCATAACCGGGGATCAAGACATAAAGATCCGTTTGTGGTTATTAATTGTTCCGCCATACCGGCGACCCTGATGGAGAGTAAAATTTTCGGTCACAACAGGGGAGCGTTTACCGGGGCCACCCATACCAGTGTCGGAAAACTGGAAATTGCAGACAAGGGGACTATTTTACTGGATGATATCGATTCTCTGGATATCAATATGCAGGCTAAGCTTCTACGAATCATTCAGGAAAAAGAATTTGAAAGACTCGGCAGCACCAAGGTTGTCAAGGTTGATGTCAGGTTTGTGGCATCTTCGAACAAAGACCTCAATAATTTGATTTTACAGGAAGAATTTCGTGAAGATCTCTATTATAGGCTGGCCGTTTTTCCCATCGAACTCCCTCCCCTAAGAGAAAGAAAAGACGATATCCCACTTCTATTGAACCACTTTTTGGAATTAAATTCCATGAATACCGGGAAACCTCCCAAAATATTTTCCGAAGAGGCCGTTGACATATTAACAGAATATGATTGGCCGGGAAATGTCAGAGAACTTCAAAACCTGGTAGAAAGATTGTTTGCCATTACAAAAGGCTCTGTGATTCATCTTAAAGATATTTCCACTTTCAACACTGGTAAAAGGGGAATTAAAGATATGACCCTTAAACAAGCCGTTAGAGAATTTGAGAAAAATTACATTTCCGAGATTCTTGAAAGCGTTGACGGCAATAGAAAAAAGGCTGCAGAACGACTGGGAATACACCGTAATACACTTTTTGCCAAAACCGTCGAATTCGGTTTGAATACAAACAAATAAACCTATCGGAAATTCTACAAAGGAAACCTCCTCTATTTCACATCTTTTTTTTTATTTATCCTTGACATGAATTTGCAAAATGTTTATAGGACTTTTTTCAATGTGATTTTTCTGTTTTTTTTCTCCAAATGGAAATGGTTTATCTCCAACGGGAACGGTCGATTAACCAACTGATATTAATAGGCAATTTTGTTAATATCGACTGGTGATCGACTCAATAGAAGTGGAAATTTGGAGCGGTCCTGAATATGAGGCTCAACAATTTGCTGGCGCAAAGAAAAACCGCGATTATAAAAAACTGGTTTACTTTAGCAGTTGAAACTTATCCGCCCGACACCGCATCATTTCTAAAAAAGCAAAAAGATCCGTTTGCCAACCCTGTTGGAAGAACCATATCCCGGGGATTGGAAGCATTGTATAATGAACTCCTCAAAGAGATGGACCATGACTCCATAATTTCCTTCCTCGATCCTATCATCAGGATCAGAGCGATTCAAAACTTCTCCCCTGCACAAGCCATAAGTTTCATCTTTCTTTTAAAAAAGGCCATAAGAGAAAATATAAAAAAGGAGGCTTTGGAAGAGCAGCTTTTCAATGAACTGCTGTTGTTCGAGTCAAAAATCGATCAATTGGCCATGATTGCGTTTAACCTTTACATGGAATGCAAAGAAAAGATTTACGACCTCAAAGCCAATGAGATGAGAAATACAACTTATAAGGCTTTTAAGAGGGCGGGTTTGGTTAGAGAGATGCCGGTGGATGAACCGGACATTAAACCTAATGTTAATACTTAAGGAGGCTTCAAACGGTATATTAGTTTTTTGAAAAATCATTTGTAAAAAAGCTGCCTGAGACGATTTTGGATAAACTTTATATGTTGTTATGAGGCCATTAAGTGAGGTAATGGTATAATGAATATTAGTTACATGTATTCCCTCGTAGCGGTAATCGTTCTGTTTCTGGTTGCCTATGTGGGCGTTATGTTGCCGGGGGGTGAGGTATTTTTTGGTATTATCATACCTTATCTGGCGTTAGTTATTTTTATTTTGGGATTTATAAACCGCATTATAGACTGGGCCCGTTCACCGGTTCCTTTTCGCATTCCCACAACATGCGGTCAGGAAAAATCTTTGCCCTGGATCAAACCCAACAGCATTGACAACCCCACGACTATCGGCGGCGTTATTATTCGGATGTTTCTGGAAATCGTTTTTTTCCGGTCATTATTCAGAAATACAAAAATGGCATTAAAAGAGGGCGATAAGCTTTCCTATGAATGGGAAAAGTGGTTGTGGCTCTTTTCGCTGGCATTTCACTGGACCTTTTTCGTCGTATTATTCAGACATCTTCGATTCTTTTCGGAACCGGTGCCGGCTTTAGTGGAATTAGTGGCAAAACTGGACGGTTTTCTGCAGATCGGACTGCCGGAGCTTAGAATTTCCGGCGTGGTCCTGCTGGCCGCTTTAATCTTCTTGTTCTTAAGAAGAATATATATTCCACAGATGAGATATATTTCACTGGCTTCAGACTATTTCCCCCTGTTTTTGATTATTGGCATTGCGTTTACCGGAATCTTGATGCGCTACTTTACTAAGGTGGATATCGTGGGTGTAAAAGAGTTTACCATGAGCCTGGCAACTTTTAAGCCCCATATCACTGAAGGAATCGGCAGCATTTTTTATGTGCACCTATTTTTTGTCAGTGTTCTTTTAGCCTATTTCCCCTTCAGCAAACTCATGCACCTGGGAGGAATTTTTATGAGCCCCACCCGAAATATGGTCAACAACAACCGTTTTAAAAGACATATCAATCCATGGAATTATCCTGTCAAGGTTCACACATATGAAGCATATGAAGACGAGTTCAGGGAAAAGATGGTCGAAGCAGGATTGCGCGTGGATAAACCGTTAGCGGCGAAACCGCCGGAGGAACCAGAGGAAAAGGAGTAAGTAATGTCAGAACTTCCAAATCCGGATGAATTTTTAGCAAAAATAGAGCATAAACCCTCCCCTAGGGGATGGATGGATACGCCTGTCGAAATCAGGAAAGGCATCGCATGCCATGCGGCTAAGCCTGAACGGCTTGAAACTGTCGGTTTTCCCAATCCCAGAGATTGGAGCTGCTATGACGAAGACTGGAAACTTCCTGAAAACTGGCAGGAAATACTTCACAAAGGCTTCAAGGAGCGGCTCGACAGGTTTCGTTCCATAAAAGTCTTTATGGACATCTGTGTGCGCTGCGGCGCCTGTGCCGACAAATGTCATTTTTTTATCGGGTCCGGCGATCCCAAAAACATGCCGGTTGTGCGGGCCGAATTGCTTCGTTCCATTTATAGAAACGATTTCACCACCGCCGGTAAAATTCTCGGATTATTCGGAAAGAAAGTCAAAAAGAGCTACGGCGCCAGAGAGATGACCCTGGAGGTGTTAAAAGAATGGTGGTATTATCTCTTTCAGTGTACAGAATGCCGTCGCTGCTCGGTTTTTTGCCCATACGGCATTGACACGGCAGAGATTACCATTTTCGGCCGGGAATTATTGAATCTCATCGGCCTGAACATTGACTGGGTTGCAGCGCCGGTGGCCTTTTGCTACCGAACAGGGAATCATTTGGGTATTCAGCCCCATGCTTACAAGGATATGATAGATTTCTTTACCGATGAGATCGAAGATGTTGCCGGCATCCGGGTAGAACCCCATTTCATGAAAGAGAAGGCCGATATCCTTTTTATAACCCCTTCCGGTGATGTTTTCGCCGATCCCGGAACGTTTACCTGCATGGGATACATGATGCTGTTTCACTTTTTACAGGAGAAATATGGTCTTGAAATCACCTGGAGCACTTACGCTTCCGAAGGTGGAAATTTTGGTTTTTTTACCTCTCATGAGATGATGAAGCGGCTGAATGCCAAAATGTATGCGGAAGCCAAACGACTGGGCGTAAAATGGATTCTGGGCGGAGAGTGCGGTCACATGTGGCGGGTGGTACATCAGTACATGGATACCATGAACGGTCCCGCCGATTTTCTGGAAGAACCGGTATCTCCCATTACCGGAACCAAATTCGAAAATGCCAGATCTACGAAAATGGTTCATATTACCGAGTTTGTCGCCGACCTTATCAAGCACGGAAAACTCGATCTGGACCCTTCCAGAAACGACCATTTGAAGGTCACCTATCATGACTCATGTAACCCTGCCAGAGGAATGGGATTGCTGGAAGAACCTCGTTATGTCATCAAAAACGTATGTAATCATTTTTACGAAATGCCGGCTAACACCATCCGGGAACAGACGTTTTGCTGCGGCAGCGGGGCGGGTCTCAATGCCGGAGAAAACATGGAGCTGAGGATGCAAGGCGCTCTGCCCAGACTCAATGCGGTCAAATATGTCCACGAAAAACACGGTGTGAATATGCTGTCGTGTATCTGCGCCATTGACAGAGCCGCGTTTCCCACAGCGTTGGAGTACTGGCTTCCCGAAGTGGATAACTGCGGTGTTCACGAGCTGGTGGCCAATGCCCTGATTTTGCCCGGAGAAAAAAAGCGAACGGTAGATCTGCGCAATGAACCGTTGCCGGGAATGGAGGATGAAGATGCCGAATAAAAAAAAGATTTATGATAAAGGAGCAGTTTTAGTCGGTCTTTGCATCTTTGTAATTGTGATAACGTTTCCCTTCTGGTTCAACTTTGGAAATGCCGCTCCGGCGCCGGAACCCAAAATTTCTGACAAAGCCAAAGCCGCAAAAGAGTGTGTCATGCCCAAAGAATACATGAAGATGGAGCATATGCAGCTTCTGAATGAATGGAGGGATACGGTTGTACGAGACGCCAAAAGGATCTTTGTAAGCAGCAGTGGGAAGGAATTTAATATGAGTCTTACCAATACCTGTTTGGATTGTCACGTGGAAAAGGCTGAATTTTGTGACAAATGCCATAATTATGCTTCGGTAACCCCTTACTGCTGGGAGTGCCACATCGATCCAAAGGAGACCAAGTGATGAAAAGCAGCAGAAGAAAATTTTTGAAAATAGCCGGTGTTTCAGCACTCGGTTTAGGGGCTAAGCCGGTACTCGACGTAC
>Ga0180301_10005180_pt1 | contig 10006 bp, 6 predicted proteins | sample GuaBasSediGuay16_FD_121797 | JGI IMG/M metagenome (GOLD analysis project Ga0180301, IMG submission 121797) | Subseafloor sediment microbial communities from Guaymas Basin, Gulf of California, Mexico - Guay16, Core 4569-2, 12-15 cm | ecosystem: Environmental > Aquatic > Marine > Hydrothermal... | reverse complement strand
TGCAGAAGTGGTAAAAAAAGAAGTTACTCAACAGGTGTCTTCTCAGCAGAGCGGGGTAGAGGTTGATAAGGAACGTTTAGAGCTTGAACAATGGTTATCTAGTGAAGTAGGGTCTCTAGGTGAGAAAACAGCGGAGGGTGACATGGAAGAGAAAATAGATAAAGGTGTGAAGGTGAAACCATCTGTTGAGTCTATATCTACAGGGGATGAGAAGCAGGTGTCTGAAGGTGATGAAAATCAGCGTTCTACAGAACAAGATGGAATAGTAGAAGAAGAAAAAGTTTCTACTTTTGTTTCTGACTCTTCTGAGCGTTCATCTGCAGGTAAATCTTTTGATGAGGTTTTGTCTTCAGTGGTTGAAAAAAGACAGAAGATAAACGATGAGAGGGGAGAGAAGACTTTGTCTTCTAAGGGTGAAGGTTTTGTTAAACCCTCAGCGGTGGGGGTTGTGAGCGAGGAAGAAGAACTTCAGGGTAAAATCGATGAGATTAAGGAGAAAATTTTGAAGGAGTCTACTGTGGAGTCTAAATCTTTGTCTGAGACGTCTATAGTGGATGAAGGTGTTGAGAAACCTGAGAAACCTGTTGAGAAAACAGGAGATTCTTCCTCTATTGAGGGTGTTTCAAGGGTGAAAAAAGTTAAAGTACGTTGCCCTGGGTGTAAACATGTTTTTACTGCTGAAGTAGCTGTAAATGGTAGTGGTGTTTTTAGGGTTAAATGCCCTAATTGTGGGAAGGAAGGAGTGGCGAAATAAAAAAAGAAGTGTTTTCACTGTTTTTTTTATTTGTCTGCTATTATTCTAATGACGTCTCCATCTTTTAATATGTGATCTGCGCCGATGATGCGGTGTGTTCTGGCGTCTATTGCTCTTATAAAATGTTCACCTAGGTCTGTATGTACTTTGTATGCTAGATCCTTGGCTGTGCTTCCTTGTTTCATAAAGTATGCATCTGGTAGTATTCTCCCGTTTTTATCTGTTAAATGTGTCTCGTCTTCTACAGGGTATACTACTATGAGTTTTAGCATTTTAACTGCTTCTTCTATACATTTTTGTACACCGGTGGAGCCGTATTTTTGTAAAACATGTGTTTTGATGTATTCAAGGGCTTTAAGTTGTTTATCTGTTAATTCTGTTTTTTTTAGTATTTCAAAATCGTTACTCCCGGGTTTATATTTGATTAAACCTTTTTTACTTGCGTTAGAAAGTGCGAGTTCAGCTTCGGCGCTTGTTGGTACAACAATGTACCCTTTTTTTCTGAGTTCCTCTATTTGTATGTTTATATTATCTGATGCTATGTCGCATTTGTTAAAAGCTATTAGCATAGGTTTACTATGTTTTCTTATATAGCTGGAGAGTTCAAGGAGTTGTTCATCAGTCCATTTCGAAGGTTTATTATAATCTAAATTCAGGGTTCTTAGTCCATTATGTATTTGTTCTTCTTTTACACCTAATCCTGTTAGTTTTTCTGCGAGCATGTTTTCGATTTTTTTTCCTTCTAACTCGCAACGTCGTGCTATATTCTCCCAGTTTTTTTTTATAATACCATTCATCCAGTAGGTTATTTCTTTTTCAAGGAATTCTACATCTTTGATGGGGTTATAGGTTCCAGGTGGACAAGGTTTTCCTTCTGCATCTGTGCTACCTGATGCATCAACGATGTGTATCAATGCATGTGCTTGACGTAGATCATCAAGGAATTTGTTACCTAACCCACGTCCTTTGTGCGCATCTGGTACGAGACCTGCAACGTCTATAGCTTCTATCGGTACGAAACGTGTACCATTAATACATTTAGAGTTATGAGGTGTACACGTGACGTTGAAATCCCTGCACGGGCAGGGTTTACCCACATACATGACACCATGGTTTGCATCAATCGTGGTAAACGGGTAATTCGCTATCTCAGCATGTGCCTCAGTAGCAGCGTTAAAAAAAGTTGATTTACCCACGTTGGGTTTCCCAACTATCCCTATCTGCATGCTCATGTTGTTTTTTTACTCCAATAAATTTTCAACCTCATCTACTACATCAGCATTGTTTTCAAAACGTTTAATTTTTTCTTCAACTTTTTTTTCAGTAGGAGAGATAAAAGATACTCCTTTTTTAGCGAATAATTCTCCATCTACTGATGCAGTTTTAGATAAATAAATCTTTTCACCAGATACTCCACCTATTATATGGGTTTTATCCTCGATTTTTACAACACCATCAGCATGGATGTTACCATGAATAGTAACGTTTTCACCGCAGGAAACATCGCCACTATTTTTTAAACTACCATGTATAACAGTATCGTCATCAATGAATACATCTCCTTTTACTTCATAGTTTCCAATTAGACGAGATTTTTTACCCACACGAAGGTTACACTCGATCCTGGATTTCTGAACACCAACAATCGAGTTATTCGGGATGAAAAGAAACTTTTCAGAGATAGGTATTATCCCTTCCTCGTTTTCCTCAATCTCCTCAAGAATCCTATTTACTTCCTCGCTACGTCCCATCCTCAAAAGCTGAAGGAGATATATAAAAATATATATAACAACTGGGATTGGACTACGGATATTAATCCAACCCTTAGCCTCAAAACCTTCTTCTATCTCAACACTATCACCAACATCAAGGTCACCCTCAAGAGAAAGCTTACCCTTCACCTTCACCTTTTCACCAAAATAAACATTACCACCACTTCTAACATCACCACCGATCCTAGAAAAAATATCCACACGGATGTCATCAGATGCCTCAAGACCACCATCAATGATAACATGTTCACCAACAAAAACACGACCATCAGTTTTAACACCAAACTGAATCAAACAGCGATCACCAACTACAACATCACCACTAGTAACAATAACACGTTCACCGAATTCTGTACCATCTGGGATAACAAAAGTTTTCCTATCAAAAACCATTAATTCACCCTCACCGTTATCACATCACATATTATAAAATCAACGACACCCCCTTCTCTGAAAACCCTCTAAAAAAAAACAAACTCAAAAAATATTTTTTTTATTCCATCAGCCAATCCTCATCAATCCGTTTGTAATCCATGAGCTCCTCAGGTTTAAACCACAAGTTTATCTCAAACTCAGCAGTATCAAGGCTATCAGACCCATGAACAATATTACGACCAATAAACTGAGCATAGTCACCACGAATCGTACCCATCATAGCGTCTTCTGGGTTAGTTTTACCCATCATATTACGAACCATATCAATAACATTGTAACCCTCCAGTACCATAGCCACAACAGGGGAAGAAGTAATATATTCCACAGTTGGTTTAAAAAAAGGTTTACCCCGGTGAACACCATAATGTTTTTCAGCGAGGTCTTTACTAACAGATAACATTTTCATACCTACGATTTTTATACCTTTTTTTTCAAAACGACTAATGATTTCACCAACAAGACCACGTTGTACTCCATCAGGTTTAATCAAAACCAAAGTCCTTTGTTTCTCCATAACCTTTTTCACCATACACAAAATTTTTTGATAACCTGCATAAGTCATTTGTTTAAAGAATTAACGCTTGGACTAGTGATTTACCAAGGAAATATATCACAAAAGCCGCGATATTAAAAGTTACATGGGCGATAATAGATGAATATAGATTCTTGGTTTTAACAACTATATATGCTAACAACAACCCCATAATTATTGGGAATAAAACAGGGAAAACCTTCGCGTAACTCATATGAGCTATACCAAACAAGACTGCTGTTGAAAAAACCGCGAACTTGTCACCAGCGAAAGAACTAATTTTGTCAAGTAAAAAACCTCTGAAAAATATTTCTTCAGCAACTGGCATAACCGCTATTAACAAAAACATAGATACTGGAGAAAACATTTCTTCGATATCAGGGATGTTACTTAGATCAGATATTTTAGCACCCATACTCTGAAGTAGGAAAACAAGTAAAAAAGACAATATATACATACATATTGCCGCTAAAATCCCGTATAGGAATGCTATGTCAATGTTTTCTAATCTAAGTTTTAACCTGTTAAAAGCTTCTTTACTGGAGCAGTTGTTTACCAGTATGTACCATATGATAGGGATTAAAATAAGTAAAAAAAACGCTATAAATAGTTGAAATATTAGTATATACACTTCTGATATTAAAGTAATAGATTCCGCTAGTTCTTTGTATTGTTGAGACTGTGTCGAGGGTAGTATGTTGATGAAGGATAAAACCGGTGCTACTAGTATGGTAAATAATGTTATACATAACAGTAGTAACGCTAAGATATGCAAGGGTTTTTTTATATTAAAATCCATAGAAACCTGTAAAAGACTATAGTTTGATAAAAGTTTTTAAATATTGAACAGTGTTTACCAGAAAAAAAACAGGTTTTAGGGGCCCGTGGGGTAGCTTGGTCTATCCTTTTGGCTTTGGGAGCCAGAGACTCCAGTTCGAATCTGGGCGGGCCCATTATAATCTAAAAAAAACTATGTGTATGATAAAACAAGAAAAAAATCTTATCTTATAGGGTACTTAGAAATTATTTGTGGATAAACGCAGCATCTCTCCATAAGCGTGATACACATTGACAGTGATATAGCTTAAAGAGTATCAACAATTAACTTCGCAGTACTTCTTATAGGAATAACAAATAGTGACTTATTGTATATCCTTACCAATTTTGAGTTTTCTCGTAAAAAATAACACCTAAAGTAGCCCTTAATGCATTATATCCAAATTTAGTAGATCTAAATATTCTTCTAACATTTGCTGGAGTACTATACCACTTTTTATGTAGATCTTTTGCATTTTGGTATAGCTCTTCAGGTGTCATATGCTTAGGTTGAAACACTACATCTCCACCAGGATCATATCTCGACCAGTCATATGTAAGGATTCTACCTTCACTTTTAAATCTTCTGAATAAAGGAGTTCCAGGAAAAGGTGTGAGAATATTAATTGAAATATGATCGATTTCACTTACTCTGATGAACTCATCAGTTTTTTTAAAGACATCAAGTGTATCATGATCAAAACCAAAAATAAATGAACCTTGGACCATCATTCCATAATCATGAATCTTCGTTACAGCTTTTAAATAATAATCTACTTTATTCGATATTTTACCTATCTCATTAAGAGATTCCTCACATATGGAATCAAAACCAATGAACCAACTTCTACATCCTGCTTCACTAGATAATTTTAGCAACTCTTCGTCTTTTTGCAATACATCAACATTTCCATACGCTGCAAAGCTTTTATTCAATCCCATCATTTTTCTAAAAAGCTCTTTTGTATATTTTGGAGAAATTGTAAGTGAATTATCATAAAAAATAAAAAAATTTGAAGGAAGAGCATTGATATCTCCAATTACATCGTCAATTTTCCTCATACGAAATATTTTACGAAACCCCATATGAGATATAGCACAAAATTCACAGTTATATGGACATCCCCTAGTTGCCATCAAAGGAACTGAGGCATTTTTAGGATAAATATCTAATCTCAATTTAGGAATATTTTTTGCATCTACAGGTTTTCTCTGAATATAAAATGGTTTAAGTGAATTATTTTTAAAATCATGTAATAATTGTGGCCAGGTTTCTTCTGCTTCACCTACAACTACAGCATCTGCATGTTGTTTAGCTTCTTCAGGTAAAGCAGATGGATGATACCCTCCTAAGACAACAGTTACTCTTCTTCTCCTGAATTCATCAGCGATTTTGTATGCAAGTAAGGCATTAATAGTAACGCAAGTAATGCCAACGAGATCATAATCCCCATCAAAGTTAATATCATCAAATCCTCCTTCAGCAACTTCAATTTCATATTCTCTAGGAGTTAATGCGGCTAAAATAGGAAATGCTAGTGATTTAGGCCAGTAAGGATCTGTTATTTTTATAAAAATTTTTTTAAAGGATTTTTTTCTGACTTTTGACAGAGAGAGTGATTTATCAGGTTTTACAAACAAAATTTTCATTATTTTGGGAATTAAATGCTAGATAGTATTTAAAAATTTTTTGATCTCTGTGCCGGAGAGTGTCAATTTTTAAAAGATAGTTCCATCCCCTCCATCTGATAGAATGGAAGAGGGGGATGTAATTACCTTTCTAAAAATTTTTTAAAAAGTTCCCACTCACCGCCGGTTATAGAAATAATAGGAATATTTTTTAACGTGATAAACTATCTCGTATATGCATTTGCATACGCAGGTAGGATGGGATGAACTCGAAAATAGTAGTAGGACTACTAATAGTGTTGTTGATTACAGGTTATTTTGTATCGTTTAACTATTTTGAAAACTGTGAAGCATCAGTGTTACCAAAGTTTTATGTTGATGATGACTATGACAGCTCTACACCGGGTTGGCAGGTGGATCATTTCGATTGTATCACTGATGCTATCAATGCTTCTTCCGCGGGTGATAGAATCATTGTATACGAGGGTACATATAATGAGAGGTTAACAGTACCTTGGAAACTTGATATATTTGGTGAAAACAGGGATACCACTATTATAGATGGTGGTAGCACGGGTGATGTAATAGTTATAAACGCGCAACATGTAAACATTAGTCATTTCACTATAAAAAACAGTGGTAGTAGTTCAAACAACTCAGTTATACTAGTAAATGCATCATATACGATATTAACAGATAACAAGATAATAAGTGGAGAAAACGGTGTAACACTGAATTATTCCCATTACAACATAATATATGATAATGTTATCAATAGTAACGACGGCGATGGTATATATCTTAATCACTCGAATAATAACTCTATAACCTATAACATTATAACAAGTAATGGTAACAACGGAGTTTTTCTGTACAATTCTTCGTATAATAGTATAGAGAACAACTCTGGTATAAAATCAAACACTCTTAACGGTGTGTTTTTCAATGAAACATGTAACTATAACACTATAAGAAACAATAACATCTCAAGTAACACGCAGAATGGTGTTTTTTTAAACGACCACTGTGAAAACAATACACTCTATGGTAATTCTATCTATGGTAATGGTGATAGCGGTATAAGGATGGAAAACTCGAGTTATAACACACTTAGAAACAATGATGTCAACTATAATAGCAACTATGGAGTAATGGTTGTAGGGTCAACTAATACTCTGCAGGGGAACAATATAAAATATAACACCGGGCATGGTGTTTTTTTATTCGCTGATGATTTTAACACTGTTTATAATAACGTTATAAAAGGAAACAATAAGGACGGGGTGCATCTTTCTAACTCTACTAATGATACTATATATACGAATGAGATAGCGAGTAACTCCCAGTATGGTGTTTATCTAGATTATTTCACGTTAAATAACCTAGTTTATAACAATTATTTCCATGATAATACTAATAACTCTATGGATAAAAGCCTGGATCGTAACAAATGGAATGTTACAAAAACTAGTGGAACTAACAAGGTCGGTGGGAGTTATCTATGTGGTAATTACTGGGATGATTTCGATGAAAACAGTGAAGGTGCATATGATACAGATGGGGATGGAATAGCAGATAATAATTATACTATTTATGGTTCTAACCAGGATAAAGGTCCTCTGCTTGACGTAACACCACCCTCTATTGGTACACCTACGGTTTCACCATCTACTCAAACCATCGGCGGGTACACTTATATTTCTGCAACAGTAACAGATAACCTGATGGTGCAACATGTGTATTTACACATTGTTAAACCAGATAATAGTACAACTAATTTTTCAATAACACAAAACCAGACAGGAAACACGTATTATTGTAACAAAAAATACACCCTCGCGGGGACATATACATATCATATAGCAGCTAGAGACTCACGTAACTGGGTGACTTCAAGTTCAAAAACATTTGTTATAGATCAAGGGACACCGCCTACTATAACAGATAACACCGGTTCAACAGGTTCACCAGGTGCTGTATTTACATTCAACGTGACAGTAACTGATGATGCAGATGCTGCTTCACAGTTAACAGTGAAAGTCGCATGGACACATGGGAGTAAAAGTGGTAACTATACAATGGTGCACATGCAGGGTAACTATTTCGAAAGAAGTATAACACTGGATAACTCCACCAGCGTTCTCACATATAGTATCTACGCAAGTGACCAATGGGGTAACTCACGCACTACATCTCAAAAAACAGTTAACATAGTTGATACCATACCACCTGAGATTACAATAAAAAAACATGAATACTCATCTGATGGAGTGATAAATACTTATATTGTTGGAGCAACAATAACAGATAACCATGAAGTTTCACAGGCACAGATAGAATACTGGTATAACAACGATGAGGATCATAAAACAGCTACGATGGAGAAAAAAAATGGAGACTACTATGAAAAAACAATACAACTAGAAAGCAGTACAGACAAAGTGTACTGTATAATATCTGCCTCAGATCCAACGGGTAACGAGAACACCTCTAAAAAACCATATGCGAATGCTAGTGGCCCGTATACTGGTGTTACAACTACAGCAGTAACATTCAATGGCTCCAATAGTTTTGATCTCGACGGGACTATATCAGAATATAGCTGGGATTTCGGCGATGGAACAACAACAGCAGGTGTAACTGTGAACCATACGTATTTAGCCGCAGGGAATTACACAGTTGTTTTAACAGTGACAGATAATGACGGTAATACTAATAGTGATACAACCTATGCTGTTGTTACTCAACCTACACCTATAAAAACGTCTTCTTCCATGTTAAATAAAATAAACACAGAGTATGGGACATCCTTAACCGAGTTATTCTATTGTTATGATACAGATGGTGACGATAAACCAGATGTATTTGTTGACCCGAATAATGTGTTAAAAACAGTTCATACTGGTTCTATAAACATTAGTGGAGACACAGTTTTCCTTATATCAACCAATGATACAGAGATACCAGAGTTCATGTGGAATGCTACCGCTGATGAGATAACACAAGTGAATCATACCATAGGAGTAACTGGTGAACCATGTTACAGTGGAAACAACATAGTAGTTGTTAATGTTACAATAAATAAAACCATCGGCTGGTTGTTTATAGAAGTTCTTGACCCGGATTTAGGAGACCATGGTACTATCAGCAATATTGTAAACGTCACAAGAAACAATACACAGATGGACTCTGATAAAATATTTAAGAAAAACAGTAAATCATATATCCTTGACGATCCAACAGTAATATATACATTCACATATAGCTACCAGCCTCCGACATTAACCCTAATAGGTTTAACACCAGAAACCGGTGGAGTAATCAACAAAGACAACCCTACTGTTACTATCTCATATAATCTACCAGTTGAAATAATAGATGCGACTTTTTACATGATAGACCCAACAACGACATTACCTGTTGAGGATGGAACATATCTTGAAATAATAGATGAACTAACCACGCAAGACAACAAAAAATTCACATATACGCCACCAGGGAACCTACCTGCTGGTGATTACGAACTATATATTATGGTAAAAGAAAAAAACAGTGTTAACAAGTTAACCAACTCCGTTATCTATGAATACCATCCATATGTTAAACACAATGCAGGTTTACCATTCACCTCTATTTTAACAACACTTGGTGGTTTGATCATAGTAGCTTTAGCCATAGTAGTTTTTATGAAACATAAAGGTATAGCATTTGAAAGTTTTATATACATTAAAAACAAAAAAATACTACCTTTCTTTAAACCTTTAATCTTTGGTCCTCTACGTATAGATGTTAATGATGAAAAAGTAAGTAAAGCAGAAATCTACGTAAACGGGAAACTTAAGGATACAATCACCAAACCACCTTTCATATGGGAATGGGATGAACCTGTTTTTATGAAACAAAAAATAGAAACACGGGTTTATGATCAAAATGGAAACGAAAGCTCCACAGGAGAGATGACCTTTTACATTTTCAACCCGCCAAGGTTTTTTAAATAAAAAACTTTAAAGAGTAAAATAAATATTTTTTTCACCAGTTTGTAGATGAGAAACATGACAAACCCTAGAG
>Ga0180301_10005179_pt1 | contig 10008 bp, 7 predicted proteins | sample GuaBasSediGuay16_FD_121797 | JGI IMG/M metagenome (GOLD analysis project Ga0180301, IMG submission 121797) | Subseafloor sediment microbial communities from Guaymas Basin, Gulf of California, Mexico - Guay16, Core 4569-2, 12-15 cm | ecosystem: Environmental > Aquatic > Marine > Hydrothermal... | reverse complement strand
CTATGTCCAGTACCTTCTTCCTATGACCCTCCCCGCGTAGAACCGCTGACTGCTCCCTCAGTCCCGGTCATGTGACGCTGTAGGACGTGATTATAACCCATATCACCATCCGGCTCAAGAGGGCGATTTGCCTGGTAACTGTCAACATTTGTTCCATTTGCTGTGTGCGGTGGGGACAATGCAATAAAGGAATAGCGACAGCTTGACCCATCAGCCACGGGCGGGCAGGATGAGGATGAGTTACACCCACTACAACTTGCTGCCTCAAGAAGCATGAAACACCCCACTGTGGCAACGGGTTAGCCCTGGTCCCGCAGAAGGGCCCGTTGCGCCAGGTCATGGGCTACGTCGCCCAGGTCCAATGCCTCCAGCCCCCGACCACTCTGGAGACCCGTGGACACGTCCCAGCTCCTCAGAGCGTAGTACTTGTCCTTGGAGCGCTCAAACGCTGCTCTATCGATCACCGCACCGATGCGCGAGGTGGGCTGGCCATCCTTGCCCGGCACCAGGCATTCGGGGTTGGCCAGGTCGCCCCTCAGCGGCACGGTGTGCCAGCTCTCGGGCAACATGTCGTCCTCCCTCCCGCGGTGCCCTTCCCTCACCCCGATGGCCCTCTCCAGGTTGAATATCCTCTCACCTGCACGGTAGAGCTCCTCCGTGGTCACCTCCTTCCCGAGAACAGCAGAGAGCACCCGGCTCTCCAGGTCAGGGTCGCCCAGGTGGTCCTGGGTATGCTCCAGCTCCAGGATGGGCCACAGGAAACTGCATAGCACCAGGCTCTCCTTGACAGCCTCCCGGTCCTGGATCATCCTGGCCGCCAGGGCTTTGCCTTCGTGGGTGGAGAAGTCAGCGGCCGCCTGGCTTCCCCAGAAACGTTCAGCCACGCCGCGAAGGACATCCGACGACACATAAGCACCCGGACTGCCCTTGACCCAGCCGATCCACTTGAGCACTATCCGGCTCACCTCTTGCAGTTCCGGCATGGGCGGCCGATGCGCCATGGCATAGAGCAGGGCGGTGTGAATGTACAGCCTGGGGTCATTGGCATTGGGCTGCCCCGCCTTGGAGAGATACTTGATGATCTTCTCCCTGGCAGCCGGCCCCACCTGATCGGCCGCTTCGGGCAGCCCCTGAGCCAGGATATTCCCGAAGCCTTCACGAAACGAGATCCTCCGCACCAGGGTCTCAATAAAGTCGAGGCTGCCCGCCCTCGATATGGGAATGCCCGTGCTATCGTCGCTCAGGATACCGGCACTGCCACACCGCATGAGCCACATGATGATCATGGACATGGCCATGGTATCCAGGCCGTAGTCATCGCAGAGCTTGGTGGCGCGGAAGGGCACTTCATGACCGGGCCCGTATTGCATCTCTGCCAGCGCCTGGTAGAAGGTGGCTGCCTGGCACATAAACTTGCCACTCTGGCCATCGCTGTCCTGGTAGGTCCTGCGGTTGCAGGTGCCCACGCAGCCGTGGCAGGGCGCTTTCTTTGTGCCCGGCCCGGTTATGCGGAAGGCGAGGCTGCCGGCACGGGCGATGGGTTCCCTGCCCAGACTGCGAAAGTACCGGGCCAGTTCCTTTACCCTATCCGGCTGGGCCACGCTCGTCTTCTGGCGGCCGCGGACGATCACCACGGCCTTGAGGTTCTTGGAACCCATCACCGCCCCCAGGCCCCCAGCCCCAGCCGCATCGTCCTCCGCCACCAGGCTGGCCATAGTGGCCATATTCTCACCGGCGGGCCCGATGGCCACAACGCTGACCGAGCTGCCCAGGTCGTCCTTCAGTGCTTCCCTGGTCTGGAGGGCCCCTCTGCTCCAGAGGCCGGAGGCGTCCCTCAGCTCGGCCACGTCCTCACCCAGAAGCAGGTACACCGGGCGGTCGGATTGCCCGCGCACCAGCAGGGCATCGTAGCCGATGGACCTCAGGTCGATACCCCACCTGCCGCCCAGGTTGCAGCAGGAGAAGCGCGGAGGGGTAGTGGCGGGGGACTTGGCACAGACCACCCAGCGGGAGCCGCCAAAGGTGGGCACCCCAGCCAGCGGGCCAGTGGCGAAAGCCAGGGCGTTTTCGGCATCGAGCGCGCCAGCCTGGGGTGGCACCTCCTCCCAGTAGAGTCTGGCAGCCATGCCCCGTCCGCCAAGGAACCGCTCCGCGTACTCCGCTGTCGATAGCTCCGTGGTGTTTCCGGATGACAGGTCAACTCTCAGTATCTTACCCGCATAGCCAAACACTACCGCTCTCCTCTCAATATGCGAAGCCTCCAGCACGCCAGCCCGCTTCCGCGGCCGCGTGCCCACTGATCCCCGGACCGCCACAGCTATTATAGCCCCGAACGACCGTGTCCTGGCAAAGTGTGGCCTGTCCACCCAGGGCATGGGACTACTCACGGTAGAACACACAAGATTGCGCGCTTACTGCCCGGGCCCGGGCGAAACCGGGCCTGTTGGTAGCTGCTAGGCAGCCCTCCCTGGCCGGCGCCCCACCCGAGCCGGCACCTTTGTGACCCAGCCCGCAGCCCCGTGCGGCGTACTGGGGGTCGTCCCTCACCCAGCTGTCTTCTGCACGCAGCGGACTTTCCCCATAGCACGTCCGCATCCCATGCGGCGCAGCAGCACATACCAGGCTCGACGCCCAGCGCTCGTGTACCACTCCTCAACTGGAGACGAGCCCTCACCTCCACCACCCCGTCGACCCCAGAAGGGGTCTCCTACAGACGCCCTTCCCACACCATACGCTGGGGGAAAGCCCACCACCCCTGTAATGGGGTCGTCCCCCTCCGATTGCCCGCCGTTGCACCGGCCAAACGTTGACAGTTGCCCTGAACCTCGTTTGTGGCATACTGACGCCTGTGCTATGATATAGGCGTTGCCATGTACGTCGGAGCTATTCTCATCGCGAGCGACAAGGGCGCCAGGGGTGAGCGCCAGGACGAGAGCGGACAGGCAGTGCAGGAGTGCCTGGCCTCTCTCGGAGTGCGCTGGGCGAAGTACGAGGTTGTACCGGACGACATGGAGACCATATCCGCCACTCTGAAAGACTGGGCTGACGAGGGTGGCCTGGACGTCGTTTTCACTTCCGGAGGCACCGGCCTGGCACCGCGGGATGTCACGCCGGAGGCTACCCTGGCAGTGGTAGAGCGCCTGGTGCCTGGAATCGCCGAGGCGATGAGGGTAGAGGGAGTGAAGAAAACGCCCCTGGCCATGCTCAGCAGGGGGGTAGCCGGTATCCGGAAAGGGACCCTGATTGTAAACCTTCCCGGCAGTCCCCGTGCCGTACGCGAGTGCCTGGAAGCGGTGTTGCCTGCCCTTCCTCATGCCATGGAGACGCTTCGCGGAGAAGCGGCGGAATGCGGCCAGCGATGACGGATGGTGATTATGCGGTTCGACATACTGACCCTTTTCCCGCAGATGTTCGAGAGCCCCTTCAGCGAAAGCATTATCAAGAGGGCGGTGGACGCCGGCCTTATAAGCATCCACATACACAATATCCGCGATTTCGCCCACGACAGGCACCGCACGGTTGACGATTATCCCTATGGCGGGGGTGGCGGCATGCTGCTCAAGCCGGAGCCTATTTTCGAGTGTGTCGACGCTATAAAGGCCGAGCTTGACGATAACTCTCTGCCGGTGATACTGCTCAGCCCTCAAGGGCGGCTGTTGAGTCATCAGGTTGCCCAGGAGCTGTCCAGACACTCCAGCCTGGTCCTGATATGCGGGCACTACGAGGGAGTAGATGAGCGGGTGAGAGAGCACCTGGCCACGGACGAGATAAGTATAGGCGAGTACGTCTTGACCGGAGGGGAACTGGCGGCTATGGTGGTGGTGGATACAGTAGCCCGATTGCTGCCCGGTGTCCTGGGATCCGAGCAGTCGGCACAGGACGATTCATATGTTGGCGGTCTGCTGGAGTACCCCCAGTACACCAGGCCAGCGGTCTACAGGGGACTGAAGGTCCCGGAGGTCTTGCTGTCGGGCAACCACCAGGAGATCGCTCGCTGGCGGCGCGAGCAGGCTGTGAAGCGAACCCTGGAGCGTCGCTCCCGCCTTCTGGCGGGATCTGTTGCTCCGGAGGTGAGGGACGGATAGGGAAGTAGGGACAGGACAAAGGCAAAGCGGGAGGGAGAATTGAGCAGGGACTTGAGTTGGCTAATTGAGGCGAAGCCGAACCCCAATGTGGCTTCGTTCAAGCCGGGTGCTACCGTGAAGGTCAGCTACCGCACGAAGGAGGGCGACAAGGAGCGCACGCAGACATTCCAGGGGATGGTCATCCGGATGAGGAAGGGCAGCAGTGGTGGCAGCTTCACCGTAAGGCAGGTCCTCTACGGTATAGGAGTGGAGCGGACGTTCTTTTTCAACTCCCCGCACCTGGAGAAGGTGGAGCTGGTACAGCAAGCCCGGGTGCGCAGGGCCAGGCTGTACTACCTGCGTGGGCTGAGCAGCAGGGCCAGACGGGCCAAGCTGAAGACCAAAGAGTAAGCACCACAGAGATCGGAGCAACAGGGTGAGACGTGGGCTATGCTGAGGTTGCTGTCAACTCTCCGGTAGCCCAGCGTCGGACTTTTACCTATGGCATTCCCCCAGGCCTCGACATCGCTGTCGGCCAGGCCGTATGGGTACCCTTTGGCCCCAGGGTGCTTCAGGGTGTTGTCGTCCAGCTTACCAGCTCTCCTGCTGTAGAGGAGACCCGTGACATAGCAGGGGTCATCGATACTCGGCCCCTGTTAACGCCTGATAGGGTGGAGCTGGCGAGCTGGATCAGCCAGTACTACCTGGCTCCCCTCTTTGACTGCATCGCTCTGATGCTCCCACCCGGGTTTGAGCGCAGGCTGGTCACTCTTCTGGAGCTGACCCCAGAAGGCCGCGTTACCGAGGCTAACCTGCTTTCGCCCGAAGAGAGGCAGTTGGTCAGCACTCTGGGGAAAGAGGGCAGGCTGACCCTGGCTGCAGTGGAGAAGGCCCTGGGCAAGAAGAAGGCCAGGCAGGTGGTGGGCCACCTGGGTCGACTGGGGCAGGTGGTGATCAGACAGGAGCTGGAGAGGCCGAGGGTGAGGCCCCGGGTGGTGCCATATGTCAGCCTGGCAGTGCAGCCGCACGTCGCTCATGAGGCAGTAGCAGGTCTGGCTGGCAGGGCTCCCCGGCAGGCCGCCCTCTTGGAGTTCCTGGTCAGTAGGCCGTCGCCGGTGCCGCGTCATGAGGCGGCAAGTGCAACCGGCGCTGGCCCCGACGTGGTGAGAGCACTGGAGGGCAAGGGGCTGGTGACGACGGAGGACGTCCAGGTAAGCCGCGATCCCTTGCTGCACCGGCAGTATCCTCCATCTGTGCCCCCCACCCCCACCACCGCCCAGGAAGCCGCCCTGAGCCAGATCAAGGCGCAGCTGAGGCAGCCCGGGGGAAATCGGCCTGCGGCCTTCCTTCTCCACGGCGTTACCGGCAGCGGGAAGACGGAAGTCTATCTGCGCGCTCTGGCTGAGGCCGTGGCGTTGGGCAAGCGTGGCATTGTGCTGGTGCCAGAGATTGCCCTCACGCCCCAGACCATTGAGCGTTTCGCCGCCCGTTTCCCCCAGCGGGTGGCCGTCCTTCACAGCGACCTGTCCCTCGGGGAGCAGTTCGATGTATGGCACCAAATAAGAGAAGGCGCCTACGACGTGGTTATCGGCCCCCGTAGCGCCGTTTTCGCTCCGCAGCCCGACCTCGGCCTCATCGTCCTCGATGAAGAGCACGAGTGGGCGTACAAGCAGGTGGAGCACTCACCCCGGTACCACGCCCGCGAGGTGGCCCTGAAGCTGGCCGAGCTGACCGGGGCGGTGGTGGTCATGGGCAGCGCTACCCCTGATGTGGGCACCTTCCATCTGGCCGAAAGCGGCCGATACCACCTCCTCCAGCTTCCCCAGCGCATCACCGTGAGGGGAGACTCACCCCTTCCCGAAGTCGAGGTGGTTGACATGCGGCGGGAACTCAAGTCTGGCAACCGGAGCATGTTCAGTCGCTCACTCAGCGATGCTATTGCCGCGACCCTGGCGGCCGGTCAGCAGACAATCCTCTTTCTCAACCGGAGAGGCTCGGCCACTTTCGTTCAATGCCGGGACTGCGGTTTCGTCCTGAGGTGCTCCGGGTGTGACCTGCCCCTGACCTATCACGGCCCTGATGGGCTGCTGGTCTGCCACCAGTGCAATCGCAGAAAGCCGGCCCCGGCATACTGCCCGGCATGCTGGGGGAGACGCATCCGGTACCTCGGCACCGGCACGCAGAGGGTCCAGGATGAGGTGATGCGCAACTTCCCCGGGGCAAGGACAATGCGGTGGGACAGGGATGTGACCAGAGGGAAGAACAGTCACGAGCACATCCTGAAGCGGTTTCTTGCGGGAGAGGCGGACATTCTCATCGGGACACAGATGCTGGCCAAGGGGCTGGACTTCCCTGAAGTCACCCTGGTGGGGATAGTCCTGGCGGACACTGCGCTTCACCTGCCCGATTTCCGGGCTTGTGAGCGTACCTTCCAGCTTCTCAGCCAGGTGGCGGGGAGAGCGGGGCGGGGAAGCGCAGTCGGCCGGGTCATTGTGCAGACCTACGTTCCAGAGCATTATGCCATTGCCCACGCTGCAAAGCATGATTACCTTTCTTTCTACCGTCAGGAGGTTGCCTATCGGCGGCAACACCGGTATCCGCCGTTCAGCCGTCTGGCATCCCTTGTCTTCAGTCACACCAATGAGGCGGTGTGCCGGCGCGAATCGGCCAGCCTCCATCACCGTCTGAAGAAACAGGTAGAGGCTGAGGGCCTTGACATAGACCTGATCGGCCCCAGTCCCATGTTCTTTCGGAAGGTACGCGGGCACTTCCGCTGGCAGATCATAGTCCGTGGTCCTGATCCGGTCTCCCTGCTGGCCCGGGTGCCCCTTCCCCAAGGCTGGAGAGTGGACGTCGACCCAGCCAGCGTTCTGTAGCTGCAGAGAGCAAGCGCGAGCATTTGCACGGCTGTCGTTGCCAGTCTATAATGCTGTCTGAGTTAGACATGGCGGAATCGGGAACGAAAGTGGCTGGCAGGAGGCGGCCCGCTACGGAGCAGTGCGAGTGAGTTGTATTGCTGAAGTGCTTCTCGTCGATTGGTTCCCGCGTTCGGCTACGCCCTGCTATTTCCTCGAAGGGGGCTTCAGGTGGCTGTCTTACCCCTCCGGGTCGCGCCAGACCCAGTGCTCCGTCAGAAGGCGAAGCGGGTCAGGGCAATTGACCCAAAGATAGAGAAGCTGATAGACGACATGATCGAGACCATGCCGGTGGTCCATGGAGTGGGCCTGGCCGCGCCACAGGTCGGCGCTTCTGTGCGAGTGGTGGTTGTTGACATACCGGACCAGGGACCAGTGGCGCTGATCAACCCTGAGATCGTCAAGAGGTCCGGGGAACGTGAGGTAAGTGAAGCCTGCCTCAGCGTGCCTGGGTACAGGGGGTGGATCAAACGCTCAAACTCGGTCACAGTAAAAGCGCGGGACCGCCACTGGAAGGAGATTCGGCTGAAGGCAACAGGGCTGCTGGCCCAGTGCCTGGAGCATGAGATAGACCACCTTAACGGACTGCTGTACGTCGACCACGTGGAGAGCCAGGACAAGCTGGAGCGTGTTGAAGCAGAAGAAGAGCAAGGTCTGTGATGAGACTGCCTTTGACCCAGGAAGATGCCTCCATACTGGGTAGAGTGTGTGCCTTCCTTGGCAGGGAAGGACTAGACTCCTACATCTTCGGCGGATACGTTCGCGATGGTTTGTTGGGTCGCTCCACCAGGGACATCGACATTGCGGTGTGCGGTCCGGCTCTGGAGGTGGCCCGCAGAGCGGCTCATGCCTTGAACGGCCAGTACGTGCCCCTCGACGAGAGCAGGCAAATAGCCCGGGTGGTACTGACAGAAGGCGACCCGGCCGAAGGCAGGCGATGGCACCTGGATTTCTCCACCATCGACGACAGCATCGAGAAGCACCTCTCCCAGCGGGACCTCACCATAAATGCTATGGCCATCAACACGCGGGAGCTTGAGCAAGGCACAGTGCCTCGTGTGATCGACCCATTGCATGGGCGCGAAGACCTCCAGCGAGGCGTGATCAGGCAGGCAAGCGACACCGCCTTCGAGGACTGCCCGGTACGTCTGCTGCGGGCCGTGCGGCTTGCCACTGAGCACAGCTTCGCCATCGAGGAGCGGACCGAGACCGCCATTCGTTCACGGGCCCACCTCATCACCCAGGTGCCCGGCGAAGCGGTCCGGGAGGAACTGTGCCGCCTGCTTTCTCTTTCCCGTGCTGCATCTCACCTTTATTACCTCGATCGCCTGGGACTGCTGACGGCCATCTTCCCTGAGCTGGCAGCCACCAGGGACGTAGAGCAGCCGAGAGAGCACTACTGGGATGTGTTCCAGCACTCAATAGAGACGGTGGCCGCTTTTGAGCGCTTGCTCCGGGGCGTGGGCAACCAGGAGGACGCGGTCCTCAGTGAGGCGCCTCACATCCCCAGCGCCGCCGAGCACTTTGAGGAGGAGGTCAGCCACGGCGCGAGCCGGGCTGTCCTGGCGAAGCTAGCCTGCCTCCTTCATGACATCGCCAAACCGCAGACTAAGACGGTCGAACGCGACGGCAGGGTCCGCTTCCTGGGTCACACCAGGCAGGGAGCGGACATGGCCGGGGACATCCTCCAGCGGTTGAGGTTTAGCAAGAGAGAGATAAAGACTGTGCAGACGGTGATAGCTTCGCATCTCCGCTTGTGGCAGATGGGAGGAGAGGGGAGGCCCACACGGCGGGCTATCTACCGCTTCTTCCGTGATTGCGGCGACGCAAGCATCGATGTTATATTCGTGACCCTGGCCGATTTCCTGGCGGCTCGCGGGCCGGACCTCGACCTGGCGGAGTGGAAACAGCACTGCGAAATGATGCAATATATATGGTCTGAGCACGAAAAGGAGCTGGCAGTGGTACCCCCGGAGAAGCTGGTCGATGGACATGATTTGATCAGCATCTTTCATCTCGAGCCAGGTCCCAGGCTCGGCGAGCTACTGGAGGCGGTGCGTGAGGCCCAGGGGGTGGGCGAGATCACCACCAGGGATGAAGCGCTTGCGTTCGTGCGGAGGCGGCTTGCTGCCAGCGAGGTGAGCCAGACATGATGCAGACAATGAGTTGTCTCAGGGTGACGGCATAGTGAGACCGGGGCTGACGAGGAGGCTCCGGCCGAAGAGAGCACCAAGACTGAGCCGGAACACCTGGGCGCTGCTGTTGATACTGGCGCTGCTCGGCGTAGCTACCTGGCTACTTACCCCCAGCGGAAGTGCCGCTCTGGACAGGGACAAGGCCCACTGGGGAATGCGCCTTGGGCTTGACCTGGCAGGCGGAAGTCACCTGGTCTACGAGGCAGACTTTGAGGAGGGGTGGGACGAAGGCCGCAGAGCATTCGAGATGGAGAGGGCGGTCGAGACCATCCGGAAGCGTATCGACAGGTACGGGGTGACCGAGCCGATCATCCAGACGCAGGAAGGCGAACGCATCCTGATCCAACTGCCGGGCATAACCAACGTCTCCGAGGCCAAGAGCCTCATCGAGCAGACGGGCTTCCTCGAGTTCCGTGAGCCGGAAGTGAAGACCGACGGGCAGGTCGCACTGCTGAGCGACTACCTGGAGGAAGATGGGCGCACCGCGTTTTTCGATACCAGTGTGAACGGCGACCGCATATTCGCCCGCATATATCAGGCCCGTGGCGAGCCCGAGGAGAAGGTCACTATTCCCTATCGCTTGGTGAGTGATGATAATGAAGGTCTGAGGTTTGTCGATCAGGAGGGTGCCACCGTTGATAAGGAAGAGGTAGTAGCGTGGGTGGAGGGAGAGGGGAAGAGCATCGAAGACTTCTACTCCTGGATGCCAGCCATGGGAACGCTGATGGTTGCCGGGGAAGAGAAGCAGGAGCAGCTCACAGGCGCCTATCTGACGGAGGCGCTGCCGTACTATCCCACGCCGGAGGAGCTGGCCGGGGGCGATGAGATACGGGT
>Ga0180301_10005178_pt1 | contig 10009 bp, 10 predicted proteins | sample GuaBasSediGuay16_FD_121797 | JGI IMG/M metagenome (GOLD analysis project Ga0180301, IMG submission 121797) | Subseafloor sediment microbial communities from Guaymas Basin, Gulf of California, Mexico - Guay16, Core 4569-2, 12-15 cm | ecosystem: Environmental > Aquatic > Marine > Hydrothermal... | reverse complement strand
GGTGCTGTTCCGCCGGTTGTAGCTGCATCCTTCTTCGGGTAACTCAGGTACGCATCCACATCGTGGAACTGGTCGTTCCAGAAAAGGATAAGGGATAGACCCTCCTCAGCGGTAACCCCCATCAGGGTGCCCAGGTCGGGCCTTAAACTCGAAACGGAAACCTTCCTGTCGAAAAACACGTAACCGCTTTTCTCGGCGGTAAGGGTATAATCACCGTATGGCACAGAATCTATTTCTTCATTTGCAAAATCGAACTCTCCTGAGGTAGTGGTTATGGCTGTGTAGTAGCCTGTCTCTGAGATCTTCTCTTTCTCTTTGGTAGTGGCCTCTTCCGTTGCATACACAAGCTTTACAGTGGCACCGGCAACTCCCTGCCCGCTTCTGCCGTCTACAACCTTACCCTTCGGCTGGGGTTTGACTGTTATAAAGATCTCGCAACCGTTTAAAAGGAAAACCAGTCCCAGCGCGGTTACAAATATGAGTGTAATAATTGCAATTCTGCCTTTCATCGATGACCCTCCGAAATTGAAAAAATCTGTTGCTGTAACTGTTTTACCTAAACTATTATATCGCAAAACTTTTAAAAATCAATTAAAGTAAGAGATAATGCCACGAAGATTGTGCTTTTTTAAGGGGAAGCTTCTATTCAGGAAGACCCACCATCTCAAGCTGCATGGCAGGCTTAAGAATCCTAAAGCCCTAAGCCGGTGCGGTCTCTCCCCGCGAGCCTTTATCTCAATTAAAAAGCACAATCTTCGTGGCATTTATAAAAGGAGCGAATATGCCTGTTGAAGTCGAGCTTAAGGCCTGGGTTAAGGATAGGTCATCACTCGAGAAGAAGCTTAAAGAGCGCTTCGATTTTAAAAAAACATATATAAAAAAAGATATCTATTACAGTACTCCCCACTCCGGCTTAAAGGAGCGTTTCCGCCTCCGTCAGGAAGAGGAGGGCGAGGCTCTTGTAACCATCAAAAAGAAAAAAATCGTTAAGAAAACCGAGCAAAACATTGAGATCGAATTCAGGGTATCCGATCCGCAGGCCTTCGAGCAGTTTGTGCTTGATATAGGATGCAGAAAGGTGATAAAAAAGGTTAAAAGAGGAGATCTATACACTGCAGGTGAGATAAACATAGAGCTTACCATGGTGGAGGATCTGGGTGAGTTCATAGAAATAGAGAAAATCGTAGAAAGCGAAGATTCCAATCTACTAGAACAGGCAAGAGAAGAGATTAATTACATACTCCACTCTCTCGGAGTAAGCCCCGATCAAATCGAAGAGCGATACTATGTGGATATGCTTAAAGAGAAGATATTCAGAAAGGGTCGTCCCTCTGCAAAATATCCAGAGCATCCTTGAGGTGGGCTTCGGCCGCCTCGGTCCATCTGTAAAAATGGGTAGAGAAAAACCTCTCCTTTGCAGTAACGGGACTCTCCTTAAGCAAGGAGTACTTCCTTAAGAATTCCGTTTTAAGACCCATCAGCTTCTCATACCCTTTCTGAATAAGCTCATCCTCCGAGAAACGGGGAAGGTTAAGAGCTTCCGAAGTCCACTCCCGGGGATCGTACTTTGCAATGTTTGTCTGTATTATAATATCGCAGATTCTCTCCTCTACGGTTTTCTCTCTACCGATGTCTCCTATAATCTCTTCGAGTTCCGACATCACAAAATCCGTATCTTCAAAATCTAGCCTATTATATATGCGCAGGTACTTATAGATCATTCTTGCGGCCTTAATGAAGCGGGCACTGTTCTTTATGTATCTGTATTCATCCTTCAGCCTGGTATCTTCCCATCGGGAATTAAAAATATCGGGCGAATTGAGTACCTGGGCATGTCCTACAGGAGGGATGAGTGAATCGGCGTTCACCCTATTCCATTCTTCTCTCCTGCCGGAGAAGTTTTGATGTGCCCAGGAATCTGCATAAGTGTGAAGGGCGATTCCTATACGGTAAAGATTTCGGGTTTTAAGAGCTCGAAGGAGAAGTTTCTTCACTCTCGACGAGCCGGCAGTACAGCACAGGGGATTGCTCCTTCTATCCTTTCTTAACAGCCCTGTTTTTTCAAGGTCGCCCGGGAAAAAGTGAAATGGAATAAATGCATACTTTTCAAAATCGCTGTCCCAGAAAACGTAATTCTGGGTAGCCCTCGTGTGGTAGAATCCACGATTTGTCTCTATTTTATATGACTGAACATTGCTATCCACGAACTGGGATGAACAGGCGATAATTCCAGCATCATCTTCCGAGAATCCTGCTGCCTGACAGAGGTAATGGAGAATATAATAGTGAAACTCAATGTTCATGGATAGATCACTTAGCAGGGATTTTCAGTGTATTATAAAAAATCGTAATAATGCCACTGTTTGGCAAGCCCAAAAAACCCGTAAGTATCTATTTTGTCTTCAAACTCTTCCCAGTTATCCCCGTAATGGGTGAGGGCCATCTTCTTTTTAATATCGGCGGGCAGGTCTTTGAGCTCCTCCAGCCCGGCGTGTATTCCTCCTGTAAAAAACTGACAATCGTGGAATATCATCTCCAGGTCGAAAATTGCGGAGAAAGAATCGATAAGCTCGGGGTCGTACTGTGTGTCGGAGGTAAACATCACCCTGTCATCTATAATTAGACCACAGCTCCAGAAAGAGCTGTGCCAGTCTCCGCCCGGCTGGCTTGGTATGTGCCTGGTGCGGAACAGTTTTACATTTATAGAGCCCACATCGGCATTCATGGTTTCCCTGGGATAGGATTTAAGCCAATCGGGCCGCTTTACTTCCCACATATCACCGAAGGATAGTACAGCCCCTTCGTGTTCTTCATTGAAGGCGGAACCACCCCGTAAGGACATATCCCATAAAATCTGTTGGTAGGTCTTGTTTATAACGATGGCAGGCTTTTTCCTTTTAACATACCGGCCTACCAGCATCACCTCCTCAAGGCCTCCGATGTGATCTGCATGAGAATGGGTGATGAGAAAGTTGCGAATGTCGGTGATGTTATAGCCCAGTTCGAAGAGGGCCTGGGGAGTCTTGGTGCCGCAGTCAACCATGAGATGATCATCACCCTTAATGATCAAGAGGTTGGTCTGATAATGACGCTTGGAGAAGGCACTGCCAACTCCCACAAAGAATAGGCTTAAGAAACCTTCATTTGTAAGTTTCAGTTTATCGGGCTTGCGAACTCTCATGGATACCTTCCTGTTCTAATAATCGATTTCTACTATATAACTATATACCAAATAACACAAAAACCGTTTTATTTATTTTTTTCCTTGACTTTTTTATCCAAAATGGGGTAACTAAAGGGAGAGAAAACAGGCATCGGAGCACAGGTTATGAGAAAAATAAATCTTTTTATCATGTTGTTTGTGGTTGTTTTATCTGGTAGTACATTTGCAGAATCTTCTCTTTCCGTTAATCTCGGAATGGATTTTTTTAATTACAGAGAGATTTTCCTGGATACAGGAATTACTTATAATTTCGATCTCACGGAGGGAATGGAAGGCAATATCGGTGCCGATTTTGCTATATGGCCGGAAGGGCCGGCAGAGGCGAAAGTGGCTTCTCTTTTTATACCCGTTAATCTAGGTCTTAATTTTACCTTTGCAAAGCAGGTTCCCACATTCCTGGTAGGTGTAGGGCTTACACCGATTTTTAAGGTAAAGGGAGGCGATTCTCTTGGATTCTACCTCGGTCCCTACCTTAAAGGTGGTTTACGGCTTAAGGTGCATCAGGTAATGAGCTGGATAGTGGAGGTTCAGCAAGACCTTTCCTTCGGCGGCCCAGAAATTATAAACACCACCACGAGGGTGACCACGGGGATCAATTTCAGCCTTGCTCCGGTTAAAAAAGCGGGATCTAAAGACTAAGAGGCCACTTTGAACAATTGACATATCTTATGTAAGGTAGTACCTTAGTAGTATGAAAGTCAAGACTTCTGTAACACTATCAGAAGAACTTCTTGAAGAAATTGACCGAAATATCGAAGGATCAACAAACCGGTCTCTCTTTATTGAACGGGCTGTTCGAAGTTATCTCAAACAGAAACAACGGGAGCAAAGAGAAAAATCAGATATTGAAATTCTCAATGTGCATGCTCAGAAGCTAAACAGGGAAGCTGACGAGGTACTATCCTATCAGGTAGAAATTTGAAACGGGGTAATCTCTATAGAGTATATAAAGGCTCTCCCACGGACCCAAAACGTTATAGAGTGTTTGTAGTTGTGAGCAGACAGGTACTTATTGACTCTAAATTTTCAACTGTAATATGCGCACCAATATACAGTTCCTACGAAGGCTTATCCACACAGGTACCGGTCGGAATTGAAGAAGGTCTTAAACATGACAGCTCAATTTATTGTGATGAGCTGGTAAGTATCCGCAAAAAGGCTCTGACAAACTTTATGGGAACACTTTCCGAAGATAAACTCACTCAATTAAATAGGGCACTTTCTATTGCTGTAGGAATAGAATAGGTAATAAAACGTATCGCCTCCTTCTTAAAGAAACAGCTAACCATAATGAAAGGGAGCGCCTGCTCTCAAAGCAGGGCGATTATCCAGATCGCTGTGGGGCACCACCGGCCTGGTTCCGCCGAATCTCGCTGTACTCATACGACTCTCGGCAATTCCGAGTTCTATCAGTGCTTTTTTTACTACTTCGGCCCTGTTAGAGGAAAGGGGAAGCAGCACTTCTCTCTCTTCGATCCTTCCTCTCTCTTCGTTAAACCAGTAGATACGAACAGCATGATCTTCTATAGTTATCCTGTACTGACCGTATTTCTTAAGAATCTCAGCCAGCCTGCGGAGAGTGGCTCTGTTTTCTTCTTCCTTCCCGGGCTGGAACTCGGTGCTGAAGGGAGCAAAGGAGATGCTGGAGATTCGTATTCTGAGCAGATCACCATCGCGAATTACATACACATCCACAGGAAGCACCTTCGATCCTCTTGCCGTGTTACCAAGGGTATCCCGCACCCGGAACTGAACATTATAATCCGATGCAGCCTGTACGAGCTCACCCGAAGGAGACTTTCCATTCCAGATAATGGGTTTAACCGGGGCGCCGGTACCTGAAAACTCGGTGAAAAGGTTCTCCATGGGATCGAGAATACGGATCTCCCAGTCTTCCAGGGGACTTTTATCGGTTGCAGTAAGGGTGATGTTAACAAGGTCGTTTTCACCGTCGTCATCGGGAGAGAAGGGGAGAGGCGCAATAGTCAGAGATGTTTCAGGCGGCGATATATCCAGGAGGAACTCTGCACTCCTCTCCTGGGCGAGATTCCCCTTCTCATACTCCACGGTAAGAACCGCATAGCATGAGCCCTCAGCCGCGGTTTTACCGGTTCCATCGGTACCTTTCCAGGTTATTTCCCTGGGTATATTTCCCCCGGTACCGCGACCAACAGGCAGACTTGTTCTGGTTGAGGTATTAAAAGCTGCAACGTTACAGGATTTTATGCCTTCCGTTAATCCTACAAATATGTCGAAGGTCAGTGTCTCCTTAACCCCATCCCCATTGGGAGAGAATCCGGATGCCTTGCTTATAATCCTTACAGAAGTAGACCTTGTATCAACAATAATCCCGGCAAGTTCGGCGGATTTGGCGTTTCCGGCCCTGTCGGTCGCAGAAACTCTGTACCTGTAGGTACCATTGGCTACCATCACACCGGAACCGTCTTTACCGTCCCAGACAAAGTTCTCTGCCTTTCCTTTCCAGGAGAAGCGTCTTACCTCCGAGCCCGCCTGGTTGATGATTGTTCCGCTTCACAGCTCTTCGAGGCTCGAATCCTGTTTGATGGGTAGGGTATCCCGTATTCCGTCCCCATTGGGTGAAAAGATCCTGTAGGGAACGGAGACGGTAAGAGCAGGTGGAGTGTTATCCACTTACACCACGATGGGAGGTCCTGTTACTGTCCTTTTCTTATCGTCCCACGCCCTGAGGGTAACGGTATATTCCCCGTCTTCGACGAACTCTCCGCGGTCGGACCTTCCGTCCCAGAGAATAGCCTCGGGAACCGCTACCCCATTCTTTTTAGAAAGACCCAGGGATGTGAAGAGCCTCTTCCAGAAACCTGGCACACTGGCTTCATCTCCGATCGATCTTACAGGTGTGCCCCTATCATCGACTACGGTTAGCTCGTAACCGTGGATTACCATCTTTTTTGCAGGTACGATGTTTACAGGTACCGAAAGAGTATCCTGAACTCCGTCCCCGTTTTCAGGAGAAATGTAGTATTTCTCAGCAGGACGGACCTCCGTAACGGGTGCGCTAACGGTTGAACAACCTTAAATAATGGCTAATGCTAAATCAATATAAGACAAATAATATAATTTTTTCATGAAGTTCCTCTATAATAATGCATATAGAACATTTTAGAGAATCGATTGTCACAGAAATTTGATATATTTTTTCGATTTGTTTCCGGGAGGGATGATCTCTCCAGCGCACGCCTTCTCCTGCGAAACTCCTTGATATGTCGGCGCTGCTTAAACCCTTACGCCCTTGAAGAAACTCCACTATTCCTGTAGGCTGTTAAAAATGCCCGAAAACAGTATTTCCACAAGCAAAAAAGAATCGATTCTCGAATATTTTGGCTGTAATGTATTCAGTAGCGATGTTATGCGGGAACGCCTTCCCAAGAGGGTGTTTCAGGAGCTTACCAGGACAAGAGAAGAGGGTAAAGCTCTCGATCCCTATGTTGCCGATGTAGTGGCAAATGCCATGAAGGATTGGGCAGTTGAAAGGGGAGCCACACACTACTGTCACTGGTTTCAACCCCTCACAGGACTTACAGCGGAGAAACACACCTCCTTCCTATCTCCCGCCGGAGACAGAGGTTTTCTCATGGAGTTCAGCGGAAAAGACCTTATCCAGGGAGAACCCGATGCTTCCAGCTTCCCCTCTGGCAGCCTGCGGGAGAGCTTCGAGGCAAGGGGATATACAGTTTGGGATTACACCTCTCCGGCATTTGTAAAGGAAGACGGGGATAATATCACCCTGTTTATTCCCAGTGCTTTCTGCTCCTATACAGGTAAGGCTCTTGATTACAAGACTCCCCTGTTAAGGGCAAACGAAGCCATAAACCGCAATGCCTTAAGGATTCTTCGCATCCTGGGAGATACCAAAACCAGAAGGGTCGATGTTACACTAGGAGTCGAACAGGAGTACTTCCTTATAGATCGCAAGTTCATTCCCTTAAGGCTCGACCTCATGGAAACAGGCCGTACAATCTTCGGAGCCCGGCCGCCCAAGAACATGGCTCTGTCTGTTCATTACTTCGGGGCGATAACCGAAGAGGTTGCCTCTTTTATGAACGAGGTAAACCTGGAACTCTGGAAGTTGGGAATATCGGCGGATACCCAGCACCACGAAATTTCTCCCTGCCAGTTCGAGATTGCCTCGGTTTTTGCGACCGTAAACGTATCCACAGACCAGAATCAGCTTGTGATGCAAACCCTGCAGAAGGTAGCCAGACGTCATGGCCTTGAGTGTCTTCTCCACGATAAGCCTTTCTCTACACTGGGTGGTTCGGGCAAGCACATAAACTGGAGTCTCGCCTCAGACTGGGGGGCAAACCTGCTCGATCCCGGCGAGACACCCCACGAAAACGAGATTTTTTTAATTTTTCTGGGTGCAGTTATAAAGGCGGTTGACAGGTATCCAACGCTGATCAGAGAAAGCGTGGCAGATGCAGGTAATGATCACCGCCTAGGGGCAATGGAGGCGCCGCCTGCCATAATCAGCATATTCCTGGGAGACGAGCTTCTTGAAATACTTAAACGGATAGGAAACAGAGAGAGTAACGATCATTTGAAGAGCGATGTAATAAAACTGGGAGTAAGTTCCCTTCCTCCACTGCCCAAGGACCTTACCGACCGTAATAGAACCTCTCCCTTTGCCTTTACCGGAAACAGATTTGAGTTCCGCACCCCCGGATCTGCCGTTACAACCGCCCGTCCGGCCTTTGCCATTACTGCAGCCGTGGCGGATGCCCTGGGTGAGATAGCCCAAGAACTCGAGATGGCAGACGATATCAATACCGTTGCACAGGATATTCTTAAGGGAATCATAAAGGAGCACGGGAGGATAATCTTTAACGGAGACAACTACTCCGAAGAGTGGGTGGCAGAGGCGGAACGCAGGGGTCTTCCAAACCTACCGGATACTATTGATGCCCTTGCTGCGGTGATGAACGAAGAGATTATAAGACTGTGTGAAAGAAACCGTATATTAACGCACGATGAGTTTCAGGCACGCCTGGACAGTTCCTACGAGCACTACGCTCTCCAGATATTGATAGAAGGCAGATGCGCCTTAAAGATGGCACAATGCCAGATTCTACCAAGGGTTATGGAGTACTCCGCTCGTCTTGCCTCGGGTCTAAGAAGCGTGGAAGAAGCCGGCTTCCCCGGAGAAGTGTATCGAAAGAACTTAAAAGGGGTAAGCTCTCTTATGGGAGATCTCCAAACCAGAATTGAAGAGCTGGAAGAAGCACTGGGAAAAACCGAAGCAATTCCGGATATACGGGAGAGAGCTGTTTTTGCCAGAGACAGGATGATTCCTGTCATGAGTGAGCTGAGACATGTGGTCGATTCCCTGGAGATGGTCGTAGATTCCGATCTCTGGCCTCTTCCCACCTATGCCCACATGGTCTATGGCCGGTGAGATTGTCCATATCGCCCTGTCGGGTTAGTCTGAATATAAAACATGGCCGGGGGGAGCTTTTTGCTATTGTTGAGCTTATTTCTTAGATCACCCGTCATGTTAGTGTAAATCTGACTATGACGGATTTTATAAACCCGGTTTTTATATAAATTACAACATTACCGAGGAGAAATATGAATATTGAAAAGATAGCCAATTCCGGAGCACTGAAGACAAGACCATACGTTGCAGGAAAGTCAAAAAAAGAGGTCATGCAGGAGTTTAATTTAAGCTCAGTTATTAAAATGGCCTCCAACGAAAATCCTGGCGGTTCTTCCCCTTTAGCCAGGAAGGCTCTGGAAAAAATAGCCGACCAGGTACACCTTTACCCCGATCCAGTAAACCGTGAGCTGAGGAGCAAACTTGCAGGTAGACTTTCTGTTTCGGAAGATCAGATTACAGTGGGTAACGGAGCGGACGGGGTAATTTACAACCTGGGTATGGCAGTTATAGGCCAGGGTGATGAGATAATACTCCCAGAATTAACTTTTGCTGTATACGAGACGATTATACGGATTATGCGAGGAGAGCCTGTTTTTACCAGAATGGATGGGCTGCGTATCGATCTGGATCATATCCTCGATCATATCGGTAACAGAACAAAGGCTGTTTTTCTGTGCAATCCCAACAACCCCACCGGTGATGCCTTGCCCCCCGCAGAGGTGGAGGAGTTTTTAAATCGTGTACCAGAACACATTCTGTGCATTGTGGATGAGGCATACATCGACTTTACACCCCAGGAGTACAGGCCGGATACATTTGGTATTTTCAGAAGGGGTAAGAGAAACCTCTTTATTATACGTACATTCTCAAAGATCTACGGCCTTGCCGGATTGAGGATCGGTTACGGAGTGGGTGATTCCGGGCTTGTAAATCTCATCCACAGGGTAAAGCCTCCCTTTGATGTATCCATTGCAGCCGAATACTGTGCTTTACAAGCTCTTGACGATAGGGATTTTTACAGGGAAACCCTCCAACAGATCGATAAAGAGAAAGCCTATTTTTACAGGGAGCTCGATTCTCTGGGTATTTCCTACATCCCCACATATACCAACTTCTTGCTCATCGATGTGGGAGACGATACTGTAGAAATCTCTAAAAAGCTCATGAAAAGGGGAGTGATCGTGCGTCCAATGAATGGTTATGGCCTTCCCACTTCCATTCGAGTTACCCTGGGATTGCACCAGGAAAATGTTGCTTTTTTTAAAGCCTTAAGAGAGGTATTAAACAGATGATTTTGCCTTTCTCCTCCTCCGCTCCTATCTCAATGGCTGGAGATTCCCTGGGAGAGGAGAATGCGGGAGAATCCGTCG
>Ga0180301_10005175_pt1 | contig 10009 bp, 6 predicted proteins | sample GuaBasSediGuay16_FD_121797 | JGI IMG/M metagenome (GOLD analysis project Ga0180301, IMG submission 121797) | Subseafloor sediment microbial communities from Guaymas Basin, Gulf of California, Mexico - Guay16, Core 4569-2, 12-15 cm | ecosystem: Environmental > Aquatic > Marine > Hydrothermal... | reverse complement strand
TTACTTCCATTCCAGATTAATTCTAAAGTATCATATTGGCCTAAATGTAAAGTTGAAGCTGGTACTTTTAAATTAATGTTACTGTCAGCCTCATTGATGGTAATATCATTAGAAGAAATATTTTCTACAATTAAAAGGTCGCCTGCGGACTTTCCATCTTTAAATGTTAAAGTAATATCTGAGTCAGGATTAAGTTTTACGAAACTGCGAGGATAAGTAGCGACATCTAAATCATAAGGATTTACGCTTATATTAATCTGTCTTGCTTCCAGAGTCATTTTCTCTTTCTGGGTATATTTTATATTTGTTCCTTCATCTTTAATTTTTCCCGGAGCATCTGCACCCGAATCGATCACCTGATTTCCTACAAGATAGTTATCTGAAGAGACAGAGTCAATCTCAATTCCATAGTCAGGGGTAGAGGGATAATAGATAAGGTTGGAAGCAACAAGAGAAAAATTAGCATTTTTCATATCCAATGAAACTTTTGTTGTCTCCTCATCGTATATAGAATTTCCTACAACAAGATTATAATTTGACCAGCTACAAATTTCAATACCGTATCCAGAAGAAATATAAATCGCATTGGAGGAGATAATATTTCTATCTGAACAACCAATAGCAATTCCTCCCTCGTCTCCAGAACTAATATTAATATTATTTCCATAGATAATATTAAAACCGGGAAGACCGGAAAGATCAATATAAAACCCCCGCCCCCCAGAAACATCAGTTATATTTATATTATTCCCTAAAAAGATGTTATTCTCTGAATCATGAACCGATATTCCTCCATGAGTTTTAGTAATAATATTACTTTCAACAATATTGTTATTATTACAAGAATAGTAAAATACAATTCCCTCCCAATCGGTTTCTGTAATTATATTTTTTGCAATAATATTGTCAGAAGAAGCAGTAAAATATATACCATATACGCTATTTTTAATAAAACTTTTAGAAATAATATTATGAGAAGAATTTTCAAAATATATTCCTCCAAAGCCCTCAGCATTTTCAATCCAGAGTTTATCTATTTTTGAATCGTTAACATTATTAAAATGAATACCGCCCATAATTGAAACATTATCTCTATTACCATCTATTCTTAACTGAGAAATTAAAATTCCGGAAAGAGGTTCGGTTGCTGTTCCCGCCGCATCGATAATAACACCAGCACTAATATGAGAGGGCCTCAAAACTGTCCCTGCTCCTTCGCCGATTAAAGAAATATTGGATTTTAACTGAACAGGGCCGGTTATGTTATAGGTTCCTGCCAAAAGATACACACTTCCTCCCAAACCGGGGTTGTTAGGATTGTTGTAAACTTCATTTATTGCATCATTAATCTCCTGCTGGTCATCTGTCCCGTCACAAACATAATCTGCCCTGCTTGTATCCAGAGAATCAGAAGCAGCAACGATTCTTGTTGCCACTGCTTTAGGGCCTTCCCCTCCTCCTAATTTCTGCCACTGACTTCCATCATAAAAATATAAAGAATTATCAGCATCATTGTAAAAAAGGTCTCCTTCCTCAGAGACTATCTGCCAGTCTGAACCATCCCAGGTATAAAGAGTATTAGAAGAAAAATAAAGGTCGCCTACTTGAGGATTTGCCGGAGCACTTCCCTCTACCGGCTTTAACCTTAAACTACCTACGCTGATTTCTGTTTCTCCTTCTACTTTTAACTTGGAATTAAGGGGGTCCTGGGCAAAGGAAGAAGGGCAAAGTGTAAAGTAAAAAAAGACAGAAATAAGTAGAAATTTGTAGAAATATGCGGCCTGCGGCCGCGAAATATGTTGAAATATGTGGAAACTTTTTATATTCATAGCGGTTTATTATTTTTTGCTTTATAAGTTGAAGTAATAAAATTATCCAACTTGATTAAGAACTTTTCCTGAATATCCTTTATTTTCTTAAAGCCACCCTCCTTGATTTTGTTTCTTTCTCTAAACAATCCTAACCAGTGCTGACAGGCTTCTAAAAGAGAAGCACGGCTATTATAATAAAATTTTATATTATCAAGATAGCGAAACCTTCCATACCCTTTAGCAATGTTAACTCCTGCCGCATCTGGCGCTTCTATAAACTGGCTTCCCATAATCTTTTTATCCTGCCACTTTAAACTTTCATATACTCTCCAGCCAATTTCCGATAATTCTCTGGCTAACTTATACACTTCCAAATCCTTCAGCAAAATATAATCTTTTTTCATCGCAGCAATAAATTTCGCAGCCGAAGACTGCATATTTCGCTCTCCCCAGCGAGTATATTTCTCTTCAATTTTTAATTTCTAATTTTCAATTTCTATTAAATCTCTAATTTTCCAATTTTTCAATTAAACATTGAGTCTTTGAAAATTTAATAAAAATTAGAAATTAAAAATTGAAAATTCCCCCTTCTATATATTTCGTCCGCACCAGCGGACATATTTCTGTTAATTTCGTAGCCAGAGGCCACATATTTCTATTTATTCCTCCTTTTCGCTTTTCACTTTTCACTTTACACTTCCTATGTCTCTGTAGTTACCCTTAAAACTTCCTCTAAGGAAGTCTCGCCTAAAAAAACTTTTCTAAAACCATCCTCTCTTAAGCTTTCCATTCCTTTTGACTCAGCGTATTCGTGGATTTCTGCAAGAGACTTTCTATTAATAATCATTTCAGAAATCTCATTATCAATTAAAAATGCTTCAGCAATTGCTGTTCTTCCTTTATATCCTGTATGATTACATTCATCACAACCTTTGGCTCTAAAGACTTCTACTTTATCCTCAGTAATATTTATAGAAAATTTCCTTAACTCCTCCTTACCAATTAAATACTTCTCTTTACACTTTGAACAGAGCTTACGGCATAACCTCTGGGCAGAAACCATTCTTAAACCTCCTGCAATCAGAAAGGGCTCAATCCCCATATCTAAAAGTCGGGGAATAGCAGATAGAGCATCGTTGGTATGTAAAGTAGAAAGAACTAAATGCCCGGTTAAGGCAGCTTTAATAGCAATGTCTGCGGTTTCAATATCACGAATTTCTCCTAACATAATAATATCAGGAGACTGCCTTAACACCGAACGCAGACACTGGGCAAAACTTAAGCCTATTTCTGGCTTAATCTGAATTTGGGTAACTCCTTTTAAATGATACTCTATAGGGTCTTCAATGGTAATAATATTTTTATCTAAGGTATTTAACCTACTTAACATTGAGTAAAGAGTGGTTGATTTTCCGCTTCCTGTTGGGCCGGTAATTAAAAGAAGCCCAAAAGGAGAAAGTATTGCTTCATTATAAATTTCAAAAGGCTGAGAAGAAAATCCTAAACTCGCTAAATCCATCTTCATAGCTTCTTTATCTAAAATTCTCAAGACTACCTTCTCTCCGTAATAGGTAGGAAGCACAGATACACGGAAATCAATACTTCTTTCCTCAAAGTTTATGCTAAAACGTCCATCCTGAGAAAGCCTTCTTTCTGTAATATCCAATTTAGACATAATCTTAAGACGGGCAACAAGAACATCATGCGTATCCTTAGAAAAAGTCTTTATAAAACGCAGAGCCCCATCAATGCGATAACGCAGACGCAAATGTTCCTTGTAAGGCTCAAGATGAATATCGCTGGCCTTAAGCCTTATTGCCTCTATTAAAATACTATTTACTGTCTGAATAATGTTTTCCTGAGCACTAATTTCTGTAAGCTCATAAACATCAATCTTTTCCTCTTTAATAACAAGAGGCTGAAAAGTGACTTTTCCCTCTTTCACTTTTATTTTTTCTAACTTTAACTCTGAGGTAGAATAGAGATTAATCGCCTCAATAATCTCTGAAGGCATTGCTACAACACCAACTACCTCCATTCCCAGTAGATTCTTTAGTTCATCAAGAATTAAAACATTCAAAGGGTCAGCCATTGCCACAGTAACCACAGGTCCAAACTTAGCCACAGGAATAATTTTATACTGACGGGCAATCGGGATAGAAAGAGAAGTTGAAGACAAAAGCTCAGTTGCCTCCTTGGGGATATCATAACAAGATAATCTCAAGAAAGGAATATTAAGCTTCTCAGAAAGCCTCTGCATCTGCTGTAATTCTTCGCCTAAAGTTATCTCTCTCATATTAACCTGCCTCTTCTCTACCTGTAACCCGTACAATCTCTTCCATAGAGGTAACTCCCTTAATAAGTAAATCAAAAGCATTTTCTCTTAAAGTTCGCATTCCTTCTCTCTTTGCTTCTGCCCTAATTTCCCTCTCGGAAATATTTGCTTCCAGCATCTCTCTAATTTTAGGAGTTAAAAGTAAAGACTCCATTACGGCAATTCTGCCAAAATATCCGCTCTTATTACACTTGGAACAACCTTTTGCCTTGTAGATTCTATCAGGAATAGAATTTTTCGTGTAACCTGCCTGTTCTATCTGAAATAAAAGGGGAGGGGGTAAGTTATAAGGCTCTTTACATTCACTGCAGAGTAATCTTACTAAAGTCTGAGAACCTACAAAAAGTAAAGAAGAACCAATGAGATAAGAATCAACACCCATATTTATTAATCGGATGAGGCTTCCTGTGGAAGTGGTAGTATGTAAACTGCTTAACACTAAATGTCCGGTTAAAGCTGCTCTAACGGCAATTTCTGCAGTCTCAGAATCCCTTATTTCTCCCACTATAATTACATCAGGATCCTGTCTTAATACTGACCTTAAAACAGAGGCAAAATTTAAACCATAGGCCTCTTTTACCTGAACCTGATTTATTCCATAAAGCTGGCATTCAACAGGGTCCTCTACACTTACGATATTTTTTTCTATAGAATCCACATATTTTATACAGGAATATAAAGTAGTAGTCTTCCCGCAACCGCTTGGTCCACAGATAAGTACCATTCCATGGGGATGTGCCAAGGCTTCTTTAAGAAGTTTTACCGAACGAGAGTCTATACCCAATTTATCAATATCTAAAATAAACCTTTCTCTATCGAGAACCCTTAATACTACTTTTTCTCCCAGATAGGAAGGCATTGTAGAGATACGAAAGTCTACTTCCTTATTACTGAATTTAAGTTTAAAGCTTCCATCCTGGGGAAGACGGTGTTCAGCAATATCTAAACCTCCTATTATCTTAATCCGGCTAACTATCTTAGAATGCATTTCAAAGGGAAAGGAAATAAACTTATGTAAAAGCCCATCAATACGAAATCTTATCTGGAGTTCGCCCTCCTGAGGTTCAATAAAAATATCACTTGCTCTCTGATTAATCCCTTCTAATAAGAGCTTCTGCACAATATCAATAACAAAACTTTCCTTTTCTCCTATTCTATCCATAATAACTTTCCAGCGCCTTTCTTATCTCTTTACAGGTAGAGATAAATATCCTTACTTTATAATGCTTAAGTTCCTTAAGAATAACTGACTTATAGCTAAAAGAGCTCACGGCAATAGTCAAAACATCTCCTATCAAGTCTAAAGGGACAAACTTAAGTTTCACCATCAACTCCAGAGGAAATTTTCTTAATATCTTCGGCTCAATTTTATAGTGGCTGAGGCTTAAGTAAGGATAACCCTGTTGAATTACTAAGGCAGTGTCTATATCTTCTTTTGGAAGATAACCTTTTTCTATAAGAATCTCCCCCATTAACTTAGAAGGAAACTTCTGCTGAATAAGCAGGATTTCCTTTAACTGTTCTAAACTTAAAGAACCTATCTGGATGAGAATTTCTCCTAATTTTACCTTTAATTTTCGTACAGCCATCCTTTTAATAAGATTTTTTTAAAACTTTAAGCTTCCAGCAAATCTTTTTCCCCCATAAAACTGATTATTTCTCTTATCTGTTTTAATTTCTCAGGGTCCTTTTCTGAGGTAAGATATTCCTTAAGCTCCTCTCTTGCTATACCTTTCATATTCTTTAAAAGAGAAGCGACTTTCTTCCGGTAAAAAAACCCCTCCCAGGAAAAATCCTTACTCTCTAAGACTTCTCTTAATAACTTCCTTAAACCTTCCCGGCCAAACTTTACAATATGATAAGTAATCATCTTATTATAATCTATAAGAGGATCCTTTAGCTGACGAGCAAATGCAGGAATTAACGAAGAAGCCAACAATACCCTGAAAAGGAATTCTCTTATAACTCTTCTCTTCTCTCTAACCTCTTGAGAATCCTGTTTACTTTCCATTATCTTATAAAAAGAATTTAAAATGGCATCCACCTGAGAAAAACGGTTGCGTATAATCCATCGCTCTAATGCTTCAGAAGAAAAAACCCCCTTATAACTCCACTCCATAGCCAATCTTAATACCTCAATAAACATAGAGTAAACTGCTAAATCTGCTTTGGTGAATCTATCTATCAATCCGGAAATTACCTCAAAAATAATTTCATCAAATTCTGACAGTTCTACAGGAAATATAGAAAATAAAAAAGATAGCAGTTCTAAAATTACCTTTTTATCCTCGGTATCCTTAGAATCCAAAAGAGACAAAAAGTGCCTTAAAAGTTTATCAATATTTTTTTTATCTAAATCATCAATCAATTCTTTAAGCAAATCACGAATATTCTCTATACCTACAGAAGAATAAGCAGAAGGAGGCAATCGGAAGAGAGTAGATATTCTCTCTGCAAGAGACAATGTCTCATACTTTCTTTCTGTAACAAAAGAAATCTCACTGGAAGTTAAACCTATTTTTTCTAATCTTTTCTTTAACTGAGAGGCAATTTTTTCTTTTCTTTCTAAAGGCACATCGAGTTTATTAAATATCTGACGCATATAAAGAACTCTATCCTGCTGAGGTAAACGGACAGCAGAAAGAACCATTTCCATAATCTCTTCATCAGAAAGTTTTTTTACTATTTCTTTAACATAAGAAGGTTGGCGGGAAAAAAGATAAGATTTTATATTTTCATCAAATGATGAAATAAGATGATATAAGGCAGTAGGAGCATCTGACTTACCTTCAGTAAGAAATTCTTTTGCTATTTTCTGAATACTTTTAGAAACAAACTCAGCTATATCTTCGGCAGTGGTATCTTTTTTTTCCTTTAAAAGGAAAGCCTTAGCTACCTCTGTTAAATTAAGAGCTAAATTTTGTGGCTGTTGAAGAGCAATCTTAAGAAGATTATCCAATATCTGAGGCGAAGGTGTAGTTTTGCCAGAAAGAAAGTTCAACAGAGTAATCTTATTGATACGGTCAGCAACAGGACGAAATATACTCTGATAGGAAATACGAGCGTAAGAAGCTGTATCTATTTTTATATATTTAATATTTTCTTTCTGCATTAACTGAGCAACCAACCCGCCCCTTAAGCTCTCAGGATTCTCTGCCAAAATACTTAAGAATAAATTTATTTCTTCTTTATTTACCAGAGGTAAAAACTGAATTGCCTTAATATCCCTATCAATCATAAAAATAATAAATTCTCTGATTACAGAATCTTTTTCTTTCTCAAAAGGTATTCTTTTACTATTGACTAAAAAAAGCTTCTCCACCTCAGCAAGGGTTAAACTTGGTAAATTCTTAAGAAGACTATTTAAAAATACATAGACTTTTTCAATAGAACTTTCTCTTATTTTATTACCCGAAGGATAAAGAGTAATATTTCTTATAGCAGCAAGTATATATTTTATCAAATCTACTACCTTTATTAATTCCTCCTCATGAGCCTGGCTGTCTATCCTTCTTATCTGCACCTCAAAAGGAATAGGAGAAGAAGGAATTTCTTTACTTAAAGCTTCCAGATAATTTTCTAATTGTTGAGGGTCAAACAATTTTTGAGATTCTTTTAATATTTTATTTTTATACTCATTAAATTTAAGAATATCTCCACTCTGCTCATAGTGATAAGTTAAATCAGGCAAGATTTTATGAGGTTTATCCTTATATATCTTTTCTATAGCAGAAGCGATTTCCTGATGAAGATTCGCCTTTTCTTTCTGTCCTATCTGGTCATAAAGAATCTTCTGCAAATAAGAAGAAGAGAAACTAAACTGGTCACTTTTTTCTTTAGGCTGGATAAAACCTTTCTTTCTTGCGCGGTCAAGCAGCTCGAATAAAAAACCCTCGTCTTTCTTTATTGCCTCCCGTAAAACTTTAACCTCAAAATCATCCCCCATTACTGCTAACTTAGCTAAAATTTCTTTTGTCTCGGGGTCAAGTTTTTTAAGACGTTGCTCTAATACATCCTCAAGAAAAGAGGGAATATCTTTCTTGTCAAATCTAAGAAGTTGCCACTTATTTTTTCTATATACGATAACTCTTGTTTCTAACAAATATTTAAGTAATTCTTCAATAAATAAAGGGTTGCCTCCGGAAATCTCACAAATATAGGAAGAAAATTCTGGGGGAAGATTTATCTGAGGAAATATAGCCTTAATTAATTCCTCTGTTTCTTTTACAGAAAAAGGAGATAGCTCCAGAAGAGAAAAATTAACGTTGCCCTTCGGGCGGGACAAGAACTCTTTACAGAAGGGATTCTCTTTCAACTCCTTTTCCTCTAAGGTTGCGCAAACCATTATTGGCCTTGTAAATTCATAGTTAAAAAAGTAATCCAGCAACTCAAAAGTAGCTCTATCCAGATACTGAATATCATCAAAACATAATAAAAGCCCCTGAAAAGAAGAAAACTCAATACATATTCTCCTTAAGGCTTTAAAAAGAGACAATCCTTTTTTTTCCTTATTAATCTTATCTTTAATATTGGAAACGAAACTTTCAAATACCGGAACTAATGTCGCCAAATCTACTATTTCGTTAGTATCCAGTGAAGAAACTACTGCCTGAAGTAAAGTCTCATTTTCCTTTAAAGATATTTCTAAGGCTTGACAGAAAACATGATAGGAAAGAGAAGTATACTTAGAAGAAGCAGGGATTTTTAAAGAAAGAATCTGTTGAGCGCTTGCTATTTCTCTAAACTCCTCTAAAAGGCGGGTTTTTCCTGTGCCTTTCTCTCCTCTTATTACGACAAAGGAAATCTTGGAAGTTAAACTTTCTTTTAAATCTTTTTTGAGACGTTCTATTTGCGAGAGGCGGTCAATAAATTTTTTACAGGGAAACAATCTTAGAGCTTCCTGCTGAGTAATAATTTGTTCCGTTACTTCTTCTGACAAAGAGAGCTGGTTTTTACCTTTCTCTTTAGAAAAATAAAGAGCTTTATCTGCGGACTCAATCAATATATCCAAATTTTTACCATCGTAAGGATAAATCGCTAACCCTCCACTGACAGTAATAGATATAGAAGTCTTTTCTACTTCTATGGCTGTTTTACTAACCTTCTCTACAATCCTTCTTCCTCCTGTTTCAAAAGAAGATGTTTCAGAAGCAGAAGAACAAAAGACGATAATAAACTCATCTCCTGCATAACGAATAGCCAAATCCTCTCCCCGGATACAATCTTCTAAAATCTTAGCTATCTCTTTTAATACTTTATCTCCTGTTAAATGGCCATGCGTATCATTAATATCCTTAAAATTATCTATATCTAACATCAAAATGCCTATATGGGTATGAGAATCTTCTGCCCTCTGGATAACCTCAGGAACAACCTGATATAAAAAATAACGGTTGTATATTCCTGTAAGAGCATCAATAAAAAGAGGGTTTTTAAATCTTAAATCATCCTTTAAAAACATTCTGTTTCCTCAACAACGCATCACGAATAAGACGCAAAGAGTATCCTTTACGTCTCAATCTCTGAATCTCCTTTAAGGTTTTATCTATCTGACGGCAATCATAAAGTCTTTGATTACCCTCATTGTGATAGATAATGAAAAACCCCAGATTAGTATAATAATTGACCTGCTGGTAGGAAATGTGGAACTTTTTGGCTATATCTTTGGCACTAATTAAATTTTTATTTCGTTTAGGCACAATTAAAGTATAATACATATAACAAATTATGTCAAATATTATATTAATTATATTTGCCTCCCCAAAACCGATATAACCTCTAAACATAAATCCTGTATTCTAAGCACCCAACTTATAGGGAAAATCTTTAATTTATAATTTCTAATTTTTATTAAATTATCAAT
>Ga0180301_10005174_pt1 | contig 10012 bp, 7 predicted proteins | sample GuaBasSediGuay16_FD_121797 | JGI IMG/M metagenome (GOLD analysis project Ga0180301, IMG submission 121797) | Subseafloor sediment microbial communities from Guaymas Basin, Gulf of California, Mexico - Guay16, Core 4569-2, 12-15 cm | ecosystem: Environmental > Aquatic > Marine > Hydrothermal... | reverse complement strand
TCTTTAGTCAGCATTAAAAACCTTATCAGATATATAGCGATTTTTTATATTGTTTATAATCTCAAGCCGGACAAAAAATTCCTCTCAAAAGCAATATTTTCGATTATCACAATTGCTGTGATACAGTCTGTTATCTGTATAGGCCAAGCCATTGAAGGTGATAAGTTGGTAGAAGTTTTTAGGCCAAAGGATGTGGTTGTTGGAAATTTGCAATTGACATATCAAGATATCCAACGAGAAACATATTACAGCCGGTTCACAGGGACACTTTCACGGAGCAATCATCTTGGCAATTACCTTACTTTTGCTCTCTGTTTCTTAATTGCTGTATATTTCAAAATAGGAAAAAATTCTAAGTATTTAATTGCTATAGCGCTTATCATAATAGCCTTATTCTTTAGCTCCTCAAGGATATCATGGATCAGTGCCTTTATAGGGATTGGAGCGATACATTTTATTATCAGGCATCGATTCAGATTGTTTTATTTAATTTTACCTTTGTTATTTATACTTATGATGGCAAGAGGTAATCCATTTGTTAAAACTGATAATCTATCTGAACATTTTAGTATACTCAATAGGTTTTATCATATTTTCACAGTAGAATATATAGATCTGGTTAAATATACTGGAAGAGGTTATGCTTTGCTTTATGCAATGCCTAAGGTGCTCACAACAAGCCCGATCTTTGGCCTTGGACCAGGAAGTTTTATACCTATGACTGGACATATAATGGAGTCTGAAGTATTTGACAAAGCAGATGATTTGGAACTGGAAAGGAAGTCTCTCACATATGTCCACGATGTTGGTTACGCTGCATTATTTATCCAAGTTGGATTGATTGGGGCATTCGTTTTTATCTTGATGTTTATACACTTTTTCAAGATGGCTAAGAGAACATTGAAATTTATAAAAGATCCTATTGTTCAAACATTGTCTCTCGGCTCATTAGGATTTTTTGTGGCGGTTGGTATCCAAAATTTGGCCACATTCAATTTTATGTATCGCAACGAATCATTAATAATTTGGACAGTTTGTGGGTTTATAGCACTATTTTCAAAAACTTATAGAAAGAAAATAAGTGGTTCTATATCAGAAAAATAATATTGATAAGGCTTATAATTAGTGTATGCTTTAAAGTAAAACATTTTTTAAGTTAGCGAGGTGAGAAAATTTAAGGAAATAGGTTTTACTAGCCGCCTGACAGTATTGGTAACTATTGCTGTTGTAGGGATTTTAACACGGATTCCATTTCTCGATAAGGGATTTGGTGAAGATTTTGATGGTTGGCGAGTGGTCTATGTTGGACAGCATATTGCATCTGGAATTTTTTATGAGGCTTCCCGTTTGCCTGGTTATCCTGTTGTAGAATATATTCATGCTCTCATCGAATGGTTAGGCGCTTCAGGGCCAATAGTACATAACTGCTTAGCTCTCATTTCGGGATTGTTTCTTGGTTTCCTTTTCTATTATGAGACTAAAAATCTTATTGCTTCCGCAGGATTGCTATTACACCCGCTTATCTGGATTCATAGTACCACAAGTATGGATTATCTGATTGGTGCAACATTGATATTCGGCACTTGGGTATCAGCCCGATCTCATCCAGCGTTAAGTGGATTGTTAGGTGGAATTGCCACTGGAACCCGTATGACATTGACATTAACTTTTATATCGCTGACACGAAAGTTGGCGACGGCATTAATATGGATATGCGTTGCCGTTATATCCTTCTTGCCCGTTTTTTTAACTTATGGTTTCCAGATGTTTTCTTATGCACAATCAGATATAAAACTAGGCATAGCAATATATAAATGCGTCTATGAGGTTTTTGGTATGCCACTTTTCCTTGGAATCTTAGCGCTTTTCATTTTTTATTGGAAAAGGATTCGTTATGTTTTTAATGATTCATACTCCCGTCGTATACTGATAACTATTGGCCTTTTAATTATTCCCTACTTAGCTTTACCTGTAGAAACAGCTTATATTATACCGATATTGCCATTTGCCTACTTACTTGCAGTACGATGGTTTCCTAAGCGCTGGCTTTTCATTGGCGTAATTCTGGCTGTACTCAATGGATTAATATCATTCGGAGTCATTGACCCCCAGGCTTACAGAGAATACGGACGAGTTGCAATTCATGCTGTTTCGCCTGGAAGGGTAATCCGCGATTACCAAGTACGCGTTGAGCAAAAAAGTCGTGCAAAATTGCTTGCCAAAGCCAACTACCCAAAGAATTCTTATGTTTTCATCGATGTTTTTCCATCTGCTATTGTGGAAGCAGCCCCTCATCGGTGGCAATTAACAGATTTCTTTGAGGCATATGATCCTTTACAAAATGTAACTTTAACAGGCGAGCTTTCCCCAAAAGATATTAAGGAGGCGATAGCAAACAACATATCCATTTATTATTTGGCCAATAGAGGGTTACGCTATCAGTATGAAAGGATATACGGTCATGACCCCGATGAACTTAATGCTAAGCCATTAATTATTAAATAAGACCAAGACGTTTTTAGTTAGTAGATTTTCAGAAGGAATGTGGATGAATGAAGATACTTATCGCTAATAAATATCTCTACCCTCGCGGTGGCGATTGCCTTTATACGTTAAGATTGATGAAACTGTTGACAGATGCCGGTCACACGGTGATACCGTTTTCGATGCACCATCCACAGAACATTAAGACCGATTATGACAGATATTTCGTACCGTATATCGATTTCCGCGAGGAGCTGAAGCGATTTGATATTAAAAGTGCTATTAAAGTTGTCTCGAGGTCAATTTATAACGCTAAAGCCGTAGAGTTGATGCAACAAGTTATCGAAGACCACCACCCTGACATCATTCACCTCAATAACATTCATCACCAGCTTACTCCAGCTATTCTCAAATGGCCTGCAAAATACAATATACCTGTAGTCTGGACTCTTCACGATTATATCTTAAGCTGCCCTGATAACACTTTTCTGAGAAATGGAAAAATTTGTGATAAATGCGCCCATGGGAACAATCTTTATGCCATAGTCCACCGCTGTAAAAAAGGTTCGCTCGGTGCCAGCCTTATCGCCGTTGTCGAATGCTCTTTTTACTATCCAAAAAGACTGGCAAAAACTGTTTATAAGTTTATATCGCCAAGTCGATTCTTGGCTGACACGTTAACCAAAAACAGCCTGCCCGATGAGAAGGTGGCGAACATACCCAATTTTATTCCACCTCTACAGCTACCTTCAACCGGTGATGACTATTTTCTTTATTTCGGAAGGTTGTCCGGTGAAAAAGGAGTTGATACTCTTCTCGAGGCCTTTGCCAAGCTTGGCAAAGGGAAGTTGATAATTGCTGGAGACGGTCCGGACCGCCAGAAGCTCGAAAACAAGTCTATAGAACTCAATTTAACCAATGCCTCGTTCGTTGGCTATCAAACGCCAGAATCAATTTTTAACCTTTTATCAGGATGTCTGGCGTCAATAGTACCATCGATCTGTTGGGAGAATTTCCCGTATTCTGTAATGGAGGCCATGGCTGCTGGTAAACCGGTTATCGCCTCGACAACCGGTGGCATACCGGAGCAGATTGAACATGAAAAAAACGGTTTGTTGTTTGAGCCGGGTAATGCAGAACAACTGGCTCAGTGTATGGCAAGACTTTATCATGACAGAAAACTGGCCAAAGAATTAGGTCAGGCAGGCCATGATAAAACTATAACGGAATATAGCCCTGAAACACACTATCAGAGAATAATGAAGATTTATAGTGAGGCGGTCGATAAAATGAAAGATAGCAGTTCCGAACGAAGAGTTCAGGGGCATATACACACAGCTTAAAGAATATTTTAAAATTTGAGGGGGATTATGAATGCATGTGTGATTGCAACTTATAGATGTAATGCACATTGTCATATGTGTGATATCTGGCGCAATCCAACCAAAAAAAGTGAGGAGATAACGCCGGATGTTGTCGCTAAAATGCCGGGTAATCTTGGAAGGATAAATCTTACCGGTGGTGAGCCCATGCTACGTGACGATATAGAGGAGCTTGTCCGGATTCTGTATAAAAAATGCCGCATAGTCGAAATCAGCACCAACGGTTTCTATACTGACAGGCTGGTGAGGATAGCCGAGAAATACCCCAAGGTTATGATTCGAATCAGTCTTGAGGGATTACCTGCGTTAAATGACAGGCTCAGGGGTATCACAAACGGATTCGATCATGCATTGCGCTCCATTCTGGAGCTTAAAAAGACCAAGGTTAAGGATATCGGTTTTTCCATTGTCATATGCGATAAAAATGTCAAGGATCTCGTTAGCCTGTATAATCTTGCAGTTGGTTTGAATGTTGAATTGGCTCAATCGACCATGCACAATTCCTGGTATTTCCACAAAACAGATAACAAGGTTGATGATAAGCAGATTGTTCTTTGCGAAATGGAGAGATTCATGACGGAACTTTTAACCTCAAAGCGAAGCTCACTCAGGCTGAAGATTAAAGATTGGTTGAGGGCATTTTTCAATCTTAGAATTTATCATTATATAAAATACGGCTACAGCCATCAGAGAACTTGTACAGCCGGTACCGATTTGTTTTTCCTTGACCCATTCGGCGACATTCTTCCCTGCAACGGCACTGATGATAAATGGGTGATGGGTAATCTTAATGAAAAAACCTTTAAAGAGATATGGACCAGTCCCCAGGCGGAAAAAGTCAGGGAGATGGTCAAATCGTGCCGTAGAGACTGTGCCTTCATCGGTACAGCTCGTTTTGATATGTTAAGAAACCCAGCGCGACCAATTAAGTGGATATTGAAAAATAAGATACGTTTTATGCAGGGTAAATCTATAAGCGTTGATTTAGGTGAAGGGGATACTATCGTTGATAATATAGATACCATTCCTGTATTGGAACGCGAGAAAAGCAAAAAGCTCGTAATAAAGTAAGCTGCTTTTTAAAGCATTTTTGAACTAATTTGCTCTTATAACATTTTTCCGGGAGAGTGTGTGCCCACAGTCGATTTAGAATCCAAAACGGCTAAAAAACCACCAGTCTCAAGGACAGACACAAGTTTCTCTCCTTTAAGACAATTAAGGATCGCCATGATTGGGCAAAAGGGTTTACCGGCAACGTATGGTGGGGTTGAACATCATGTGGAAAATCTGAGCGTTGGATTGACCTCTCTGGGTCATAAAGTCACGGTCTTTTGCCGACGCTACTATTGCTCCGAAATTGATAAACATTTAAACGTCGAAACAACAGGCCCTTTGACATATTCCTATAAAGGACTGGACCTTAGGATTGTAAAATCACTTAAGACAAAACATCTTGATGCAATTACCCATGCGACCCTGTCAACGTTGATCGCTTTAAGAGATGATTTCGACATAATTCACTTTCACGGTATCGGCCCATCGTTTGTCAGTTTCGTTCCGCGATTATTTGCCAAGAAAGTTGTAGCAACCGTTCACGCTTTCGATTTTCGCCAAAAAAAATGGGGTAGATTTGCCAAATTCTGTTTGAGAATGGGATTGAAAAGCGCTGTAACTTTTCCACAGAAAACTATATGCGTCTCTAAAACGATACTGGGAAGTCTCGGTGGTTGTAAGAATACGGTATATATACCCAACGGCGTCAAAGAGCCTTATGTTTGGAGCAGCAATGAACTTGACTGGATACGGTCGAGGGGATTGGAACCCGGCAAATATATCCTATTTGTAGGAAGACTCATAGAGGACAAGTGTTGCCACCTTTTAAGCCGGGTGGTAAAAGAGATCGACGACGGATTAAAACTTGCCGTGGCAGGTGAATCCAGTTTCACCGATGGTTATGTTGAAAGGCTCAAACGATCGGCTGGCCCGAATACGATATTCCTCGGCAATGTCTATAACGAAAAGCTTTCTGCCCTTTATGCAAATTGCGCCCTTTTTGTGCTGCCTTCATCAGTTGAAGGGCTCCCCATTGTTTTAATTGAGGCAATGAAACATGGGGCTCCGGCATTGGTCTCCGATATCCCTGAAAATATGGAGATACTCAACAGCGCCGGCGCTTACAAACCAGTAGGCATTTCATTTAAGAACAAAGACTTCGAGTCGTTAAAGAGGGCCATTACCGAAAATCTGGCTCGCCCCGAGTTTCTACATCTGATTGCAAAAAATGCAATTAATTATGTTAACGAAAACTACAACTGGCAAACAATAGTTAAAGATACTCAAAGCGCTTATTTTGATGCTTTAGGTGTTATGGATGTATGACGACCTGTCATTGATAAAATAAATAAAATTTAAACATTTCTATAGATATAAGATGGTTTAAAATTATAATAAATGCCATCATCTTGTTGTAATTTTCCTTTATTGTATAAATTGTTAAAATATGGAAACCACAATATGCTTTCTTTCGTAATTCATATATGCTGGAAAATATGAATAAAATCAAGGGAGTATTACAAGATGAAGAAATTTATCATAATTGGGGCAATAATAATCGTGCTTGTTATATTGGCCTTCATTACCTTCGGCTCAACCAAAGAGAAGCAAAATGGTCTCAAGCTGGTAGAGGTAACAAAGGGCAATATCGTTGATAAGGCCTTGGCGGTTGGCCAGCTTGTGCCACGCCGGGAGATACAGGTCAAATCGAAGATTTCCGGTATTGTCAAAACACTTCATGTAGGCATTGGAGATGAAGTTAAGGCAGGGGCACCTCTATTAACTGTAGCTCCAAACCCTACCCCCTTAGAGTTTGCTGAGGCTAAACGCAACCTTGAGCTTGCTCAGGTAGATTTTGACAACGCTCAAAAAATATTTCAGCGTATCAAGGAATTGTATAATAAAAATTTAATAAGCCGTGAGGAGTTTGATATCAACCAGGCACAATTCAGCGAATCAAAGTTAAGACTACAGCTCAGTCAGGAAAAGTTTGCCTTACTTCAAAAAGGTGTCACAGGTAACGGCAAGGATGAAAACACCATAAACTCTCCTATCAATGGAACGGTTTTAGAGAAACTTGTCAACGAGGGAGACCCGGTTGTGCCATTGACCTCATACCAGGCAGGAACTCCGCTTCTAACACTTGCCCCCATGGATGAGCTTGTTTTTAAAGGTACGGTTGACGAGATCGATGTTGGCAAACTCAGAGAGGGGATGACAGCTGATATAAAGGTAGGAGCTCTTCCTGACACAAAATTAACAGGAAAATTATCAAAAATTTCTCCTAAAGCAAAGAAGCGGGATAACACCACTCTTTTTGACCTTGAAATAGAGATTACCGATCCCGGCGATAAGGTTCTTCGTGCCGGTTACTCTGCCAATGCCGATATAATCATCAGTAAAAAAGATAGCATTTTGATTATCCCCGAAAGGCTGGTCAATTTTAACGGTGACACTTCACGTGTTGAGGTCCAGGATTCATCAGGAAATATTGCCTTTAAGGATATCAAGGTTGGCCTTTCAGATGGCTTAAATATAGAAGTGATTGAGGGGCTTTCCCTTGGTGACAAGGTGGTGGAACGTCCCCCTAAGGAGATAGAGTAATTGAAGGTTCTTATAATACTTAAACAGTTTCTCCAGGATATAAAAAAGCAGAAGCTTCGCACCTTTCTTACAACCTTCGGTATAGTATGGGGTACGGTGGCAACTGTTACCCTTGTGGCGTTCGGCGAGGGTTTATATAAACATACTCAAAAACAGTTTCATGGTTTGGGCGACCGATTGGTTATCGTTTGGCCCGGTACAACCGCCAAGCCCTATAAAGGTATGCCTCGCGGGCGACGGATAAGGTTCCATGATGAAGATATCGATTTGCTGAAAAGTGAAATTCCAGAGATGACGGTTGCTTCCACTGAATACTCAAGCAGGGCAGCGATAACTTATGGTCGCAAGACCATGTCTCAAAGGATAGCTGCTGTTTTTCCCGAATTTGCCATTGCCAGGAATATCATCCCTGAACCCGGTGGACGCTTTTTGAACGGTATCGATTTCGAATATCGCAAACGTGTGATATTTTTAGGTAATAATGTTCGCAACGATTTATTTGGAAAAGGTGTAAATCCGGTTGGAAAATATGTTACCCTCGCTGGAGCACCTTTTTTGGTCATCGGCGTGTTGAAGGAGAAATTACAGAATTCCTCATACAATGGCCGGGATTCTTACAGGGTTTTTATCCCAGCCAGCACATTTAAAACAATGTTTACCCGCCGTTATCCTGATAACCTTGTCTACCAGGTTGAAGACCCAACGAGATCCTCTGAGGTTGAGAAGAAACTCTACAAGGTTCTGGGTAGAAAATATCAGTTCGACCCGGAGGATAAGGAGGCATTAGGTGTCTGGGATACCAATGAATCAGAGAAACAGTGGAAACCGTTTTTTGAGGGTTTCAAGATATTCTTAGCGATTATAGGTGTGTTCACCTTGATAGTAGGGGGTATTGGTACCGCTAATATTATGTATGTTGTTGTAAAAGAGAGAACTAAAGAGATCGGCATCAAGATGGCTCTTGGGGCAACCCGAGCACATATTATGAGCCAGATAATTGCCGAGTCGTTGATGATTGCCGCCATCGGTGGATTTGTTGGATTCTTAATAGCCAAATTGTTCGTGGCTGGCTTCCCACTTTTGAAATTGGGCGAATATGTCGGCAACCCTGTCATTTCGATCGATGCTGTACTTGTAGCTGTGGGGGTAATAGGTTCAATCGGCTTGATTGCTGGTATTTTCCCCGCTAGGCGAGCCTCAAAACTAAATCCGGTCGAGGCTTTAAGGCTTTAATGCGATGTTATTTATCAAGGTCATATTAAGAGAGTTCAAATCGCAGAAACTGCGAATGGCACTGACTGTTGCGGGTATCACCTGGGGCACGATCTCCATTACGCTTCTAATGGCATTTAGCGTGGGCCTGGAAAAGCAGATGATGAAATCCACTTACGGCCTTGGCAAAGGTATAGTAATACTGTGGCCCGGACAAACCACCCTGGTTTATGAGGGCCTTCCCCAGGGAAGGATAATTCATTTCGTGCCCGGGGATTTGGATTTAATCAAAGAAGGTGCTCCTGGAATAGACAAGATATCCGGTGAATATCTCAGGTGGGGTGTCGTTGTAGAATACGGCAAGAAACAGATATCAAAGCTTGTCAGCGGAGTCTATCCTGAATTTGAAGAGCTCCGTTCGCATTATGCTCAAGTTGGCGGTCGCTTCATAAACGAACTCGATTTCAAACATAAAAGGCGGGTTGTTTATCTGGGATTTGGAGTGGCCAAAGAGATTTTCGGCGATAAAGACCCTGTTGGTGAGGTCATTTTGCTGAATGGTATTCCATTTACTGTTATAGGTGTAATGGTGAAAAAACTGCAGAACTCCAACTATCATGGTCCGGATGAAGACTACTTGGTGATTCCGGCTTCGTCATTTGTGATGATATTCGGTGACCCGTATTTCGATAATTTCGTTTACTCGGTCAAAGAGGGAGTTGATACGAAGGATGTTGAAAAGTCATTATTTAAGCTTCTCGGAGCTAAGTACCGTTTCGATCCTAACGACAGACACGCTCTCTGGTTCTGGGATGTTAAAGAACAGGCAGAAGTCACATCAAAGGCGTTTTTCGGCATCAATCTTTTCATGTGGTTCATTGGCGGTATGACTCTACTTATCGCCGGTGTGGGTGTGGCCAATATCATGTATGTGGCGGTACGAGAGAGAACAAGAGAAATCGGCACAAAAATAGCGCTTGGAGCCGAGAAAAAACATATCCTTTTCCAGTTTATGGCGGAGGCTTTGGCGATTGCCTTTGCAGGTGGGCTATTGGGGATACTTTTCAGCATGGTGGTATGCAAGCTTTTCCGAATGTTACCGTTGGAGGGGCCATTGGAGTTATTGAGCCAGCCCACCGTAAACTGGCCTGTTGCTATTATAACAGTAATAACTTTATCCATAATAGGTTTTGTCGCGGGCTTCTTCCCTGCCCGAAAGGCGGCATCGATCAATCCGGTTGAAGCGTTGAGGTATGAGTAGATGGACAACGGTAAAT
>Ga0180301_10005173_pt1 | contig 10013 bp, 24 predicted proteins | sample GuaBasSediGuay16_FD_121797 | JGI IMG/M metagenome (GOLD analysis project Ga0180301, IMG submission 121797) | Subseafloor sediment microbial communities from Guaymas Basin, Gulf of California, Mexico - Guay16, Core 4569-2, 12-15 cm | ecosystem: Environmental > Aquatic > Marine > Hydrothermal... | reverse complement strand
TGGTGGTGGTATTATGGGAAATTTTCCTATAGAGAAAGAAGAAAGTTATTTTTCATCTCCTCCCCCTACATTCTCTCTATCTCTTTCTTTCAGTATGATCTTTTTTCAAGAAAAAAGTCTGTCATCTCTCAACACCACATATCGTTTATTTTCTTTTTGGTATGGTTCTTCCAATTGTCTTTTCTGCCAATCGATCTCAACCACCAACGCCCCCACCCCCACCACATCACGATCCCAAAAACTTTTTTCCCAACCATCGTCGCACCACAAAATTTATATACCCACCATCGTTTAAATACACATATGTGTAATAGAGATGAATTATCTATGACTCTCAAAATTATAAAAGAAGAAGTTTATCGATGTTTGTCGTGTGCTTGGCGACAGTCGAGGCGACTATTCATCTCCCATTTAGATGTCGATTACGAGTACTGGTATTGCGCTATCAATCAACGATACTACTTTATTAATATACCCCGATCTCACGAGTGCCCCTATTACAAACCAAAGGAGGGATGACATGTCTTACTCAGAGCTCAGTGTCGAAAAGTATCTTGATAAGATTAGAAGAAAGCTGAGAAAACTCGACTATGAAACTTCACGTTTTGCACATCACACCCTCGCCAGTAAGACTATGCCGCTCATCGCTGCTGAATTCTGTCGTGAGTTAGCACCTCTTTTTAAAGTGAGACCAGATGGGTTCAGTCTTTCTTTCGACCTGGTCGATCAGTACTTCCCATACGATCTCTACACCCAAAGAAAGAAATTTAAACCCCTTCGTGATGAATTAAAACGATATGGGTGGAAGATGCGAGTTGAAACAGCGAAACAAAGAGTATTATTTCTCCCTCTTAAAAGAGTTCGTCCTCGGTAAATATCTCGCCTTCCATTACGCCCTTCCGGAGAGAGCCATCATCGAGGCGAAACTCATCATCAATCTTTACCACTTTTACCCTCGTAGTAAAACCGTCATTATTGAGCTCCAAAAGCTCTGGAATAAAGCTCTTGCTGGTGACTAATTGCCAATTAAACTCATCAAAGAACTAAAAAGAAATCCATTTTCTTGTAGAGATTGTCGATGGTTCATTGAACCGCTAATTGAACCACTAATTATGGATGATTTCGATGAAAGTAACAACCCGCTTCTCACTCCAGCTCCGTACTGTTTTCTTCACGGTGACATTATCCCGTTAGACGAAGCGAACCAAATAATTTGTGATGATTTTGAACAGGTAATGAGCATGGATTATTACAGAAAACGTCAGGGTGATTGATTGCCGATCAAGCTTATTGAAGAACTCAAAACCATATCGGTGTTTCAATACACTTATTATACCCCAATTTCGGGGCTTGATCTATTAAGTTACGAGAAATACATTATAGATCGTTTAAACGACTTTTTCTTTATATGCGAGAATTTACATGTGAATGAAGACTATTCCATCCACCTCATTGATTGCGACCTCATTTTTGATCCTACTTATGGTGATTATTACATTAAAGCGAAATTTCACATTCATGTGTTCAATTCCAGAGCTTACTTCTACTTTCGGTATCACTCTTCCTCCGCAAAACTTATAAGGAGTTGAAATAAATGACTCTTAAACTTATCGAAGAATGTAAATTTACCTGTTACGACTGCGCTTGCTCCTCTCCTATAGGACGTAGTAGGTTCCGATGGTTACGTAAATATCCACTCTTTTGTTCTATAAAGTGGGCTCCTGTAAAAAATCCTAAGAAAATATGTTCCTTATTTATTGAAAAAAGTGAGGTGATGCGATAAAAATGCCATTAAAACTTATAGGTGAAGTGACACCAGATCGCTTTCCTAAATATTTTCTCATACGTAGGTGGCTTCCATATATGAGAGATGCAGTACCATCAGATTACTTCCTCATCGAATACTATAAAAATTACTTATACGATACGTATCGTCTGAAATACGAGATAGATTACGATTTACTACTCCATCACAAAACTTCAAGCAGTGCAACTTTCATCTTCGTCGTTAAATCATTTCGTGCTCACAATTTCGCTCTTATTCTTAACCTCAGAGAAGTTCCAGAGGATTTGTTATGATCAAACTCATTGAGGAAAGTAACGAACTGCAAACATACCAATTTAAATTTTACCTAGTAGATCAGGAACTTTACACCAAATCAGAGCTCATCACAAAAGTTCTCCGCTTTTTCGATTGTTACTCCCCTTCATCCCCCACTTACAGAGTAGATTACGAAATTTATAGGGTCGAGCGTCCTGCATTAGCGCCTTGGGCGTATTTCTACATTAACGTATTTACACCGCGTGGAATCAAATTTTTTGAGAGTCTATTTAATGCGATACCGATGCCTTCCTTAGAGGTTCATGAATGATTAATGAAATTATCGGAACGATCATTTGTTCCGTTTTTTATCACGTCTGCTTGAGTGTCACCGATTCCGCGTTCAACCGCATCATTCGTAGAAATATCAATGGTTGGAGCACCTTTCCCGAGTGGGAATGGATTTCATTCTTTTTCCTCGGTGGATGCACATTCACACCCGCTTTCATGATCGGTATCTTCTCTGTCAAATGTGGAGCTATTTATCTCACCGTTTCGTGCTTCTTCCAATGGGATCTCATCTTTGGAAAGCTCGTCTATGGCGGTTGGTTCGATGACACCCCATCATTCAAATTCTTTGGGAAGTGGCGCTTCACGTCGCTTTGGAAAGCCGTCCTCACAAAAGTTCTTGTTGGTATCTTGTTATTAGTAGTGGTGGTGTTTATTTTATGAAGTTAATTGAAGAAGAATTTATCGATCTTAATCATATAAAACATCATCTGGAAACATATCTCAACACGTATGCTCCATTCTATCCAGATGTTCCATTCATTGTGTCGTATGTCATTCCTAGGGTTCTCAAATATTATTACTCATCTCTTTTTCCTTTTCTCGTATATAACGCGTCTTTCACATGGATAATAGATGAGAAACATGATGATCCTCCACACCTCAAATGGGAAGTAAATTTACAATGGAAATATGGGGAGGTCTAATATGCCCATCAAGCTCATTGAAGAAGATAAAGCCACACATAGTTTTTTCTCAATGGATGCGTACTTGGACAGAGTAGCTCGTGGAATTAAACGCATTCTCGACGATCATTACCCACTCGAAGATCCTGAATTTATTGGCGAGCACGTTCTCCCGACCATTTTATCTATCCATTACCCATCCATTGCTAATCGTGTAACCATACATCTCTCTTATACGTTCTACAATTCGTATGAGGGAGAGTGGTCTGTGGAAGTATGTTGGCGAAGATAGTAGAGGGCGACTGTCTCGATCTCATCCCCACCCTCGAAGACGCGTCCATAAATTTGGTGGTTACCGATCCACCATACAACATCGCTAAAGACACCACCGTAGTCGAGTTTCCAGACAAACGATACTCCAGCTATCTCAATGAAGCCGAGTGGGACATCTTCTCATCCAAATCTGGATTTCTCCAATGGATGATGAAGTGGGCGTCCATCCTCTACCCTAAAATGAAAAAAAATTCGAGTATGTATGTTTTCTGTGCTGATAAATTCATCTCATACATCGGTGACCTGTATCAATCCATCGGGTTCGAGTGGGCAAAGACCATCACGTGGTATAAGGTAAATGCCGCTCCTCGGTGCTTTAAAACCTCCTTTTCGACGGCAGCCGAGTACATCCTGTATTTTAGAAAAGGTAAGCCCACTTTCAATTGGCAGGGTGAACTTTTAACTCGAAATGTCATCACATGCCCCATGTGTAAAAATAGCGAGCGATGGGGACATCCCACTCAAAAGCCAGAATGGCTTATATCCCATCTCATCAAAATTTCGAGTAACGAAAATGATCTCGTTTTAGATCCTTTCGGTGGCGTAGGCACTACTGCGAAATGTTGCCTTGACCTCAAACGGAGAAATATCTCATTCGAGATAAATCCTGATTACGTAAAAAAAGCGAAAAAAAGGTTAGAGGCGGCTCAGCCGCCATTTAATATTTTTTGTATTTAATTAAAAAATTGCATCTATTATTTTGTTTATTAGTTTTTCTTTTGTAAATTTATGATAACACTTTGGGCAAACACTAATAAGCACTTTGAGATATGGTAAGTTAATTGTGTATTCTTCCATATCTCCCTCACGGCACATAACACATTTACCTGTAAGCTCTTTTACTGTTTTTAATACATCATCATTTAGAACTCTCTTTATAGTGACACCTCGCCTTTTTAGAGAAAATATATCTCTTTTAAGTTCAGTTAATTTTTTAGGTGATCTCAAAACACAAGCTACCATATTTTCCATCATTGAACAAACTAAATGTAAATACCCCATCAAGTAGTTGAATTTTTTATTTTTGCATTCATTAGTTATAATACATGTTTCACACTTCTCATAGTAATGTAAAATTTGATCTTTACATCGCTTATGAATATATATCTTAGTTAATAAATCAACTTTTTTCATAATATTATATCCTTTTCAATTTATTAGTTAAATCAATTACCTCGTCTATTTTTACTGGTCTATAATTCCACACATCAACTCCTACGTTGATAAACGGTACTCCACCCATTCCTATCTTGAACTTCCAATTCCGATGCACATGCCCACATAGCACCAGATGATAATCCGAAAGTAAAGGGGCATGGTCTGGATCATGAATTAATAACACCTTCATGTTCGCAAATTTCACTTCTATCGATCTTATAATGCTTAAGCTCCTATCATCGTGATTTCCTTTGATAAACACGATTCTCCCATTCAGTTTCTTAATCCACTCCTCTGGTCTCACTTCACCTCTGAAACAAAAATCACCTAAATGAAATACTGTGTCATCCTCTTTCACTACATCGTTCCAATTTTTAATTAGCGCTTCGTTCATCTCATCAACAGTTCTAAAATTCCTCAGGCAGTAAGTAATGACGTTTGTATGGTTGAAATGCATGTCGGATGTAAAAAATTTCAACTATTTCCCTCCTCTGTTTGATTAAGTTGTAATGAGCTTAGCAAATCACCTAATTTTTTCTTTACAGCGTTTAGGACATAGTCACTTTTTTCTTTTTTTAATCTCCTCTCAGTCATTAACGACTTCAATATTCCCGCTACCATTCCACCTAGCGCCTTCTTAACGTGTTTGAAACTGAATGAATCTATCTTTGGGTGATCCATAATAAAATCCACCAGCTCCTCTTCTATTATATCCTCATAGACCGCTTTTATGAGGGTCGGCATCGACTTCATGCTCCACTCGAATTTTCCTTCGTCTTGAAGAGCATGAATGATATTCGACACTCGGTGTTCGGTAACCGTTTGGATGAGGAACATCCGCTCATACTTTTTATCAGGTTGTTGCAGTGGAGATTTCGCTGACTTCTTCGCTTTAAAGTTCTCCAAGACCGCTTTCCCAAAGACCTGATTAGAATAGTTTTTAATCACTATTCCTTCCTCGTTTCTCCTCCTCGCCTCATCTAACGCTTCATTTACATCCTGTGTATCTAAGATTTCCACTGTATTAAATCCCACACTTTTAATCCTCTCCATCCACTCTTTAGAAGGGAGAAATCGCTCAGTGTGGATGTCATACACATCAAAAACCACTACATCGATGTGTATTCCCTTATACACAATTCGATGTTGATTTATTCCTCCAATTACTTCACCGAATACTATCCAGTTCGTTGGTAACTCTTTAGCCCTCTCTTCTACATATTCTTTCGCAGAGTTGAATGGCTTCCCAGTAGGTTTAAGTACCTTTCTACTTCCCCAAACTAGCTCCGTTCCAGTCCAACTGAACCTAAAGTTGCTTCCGTCTTTCTTCAGTGAAATTTCTACTTCATCATCGAATAACTCGTCGCAGTACCTCGAATCATACCTATATATTTTTGGATACTTGATGAACCAACTATATGAACTCAAATAGATACGCCCCCATTGGAACACAATGTTCCTTACCTACTGCAAATCCTACTGGAACATTTTTGGTTATTACTCCCTTTTTCACTAATTCATCAAGCTTTTTCCACATCGCTCCCTCTGTTTTCTCATGCACTATTATCTCTCTCTTATCATCCTTGATGATATATACAACGTACTCGTCTGCATACGTTGTATTCATCAACTTTTGGAATTTAAGAAATTCCTCATCCTTTCTATTTAAACTCATTTCAATCATCCCCTTGTATTATCTTTCAACTTACAAAGTACTACTGTCACTCCATCGATAACGAGTGTCGCATGCCACACGTTATTACCATCGCTCCACATCTGAGGGTCAATAAAAAAATAGTCGGACTGCCCCTCGATCCTCACCCGTTTATTACGGATGGTCAATCGATGGAGGCACTCCTCACATATTACTCCGAGCTGTCTATCGACAACTTCAAAATAACTCAGCTTTCCCATTAACTCACCACCAATGTTAGTAATCCTATTAGGATAAGCTCCATAATAACTGCTCCAAAAAAGACAAGGAGCACTTTCGTATCTTCACTCACTATCTTCATCTCCTTTTTTAAATTAAAATAGTTATGTGATGCTTTACATCACATATATGACATTTAATCAAAAGATGATTTATATACTCTGGATAGACCTCTTCTTCAGTCGATTCAATTCCTTCGATGGAAATATGATCGCACAACTTAATCTCATTAGATTCTAATCGGCTTAAGTAGATCGTTTTTTTCATTTATTTTCTACTCCTAATAGCTTCTTTAATATCTTTAAATTCAGTTCCAAATATCCAAACTGTAATTCCTATCATCCAGGGGAGATAAACGTAATGCATTATTTCTATGTAGCAGTACTCTGGATCGGCGAAAAACATCCCGACCGCTATAATTGCAGTAATGAATCCAAGCCAGTAATGATGTACTCGCTGTCTTTTCTTCAGGTAGTCATACACTAAATAGAATTTTACTTTAGTTTTGTGTTGCCATGCTAGCAATAATGTGAAGTAGAAGTTAATAATGAATCCCCAGTTAGTCGATGCGAGTATTCCCCAAAATGCTATACATAGCACCTGAAATACTCCAATAGTAACGGCACTTCCTATTATAATCCTCTTTATTGAAAACACTTTAACACTACCTTTTCAAGTAAATTTCTCGTCTTTTCTTTCACCTTTCCATCTATAATTAAGTCTAAAAGCGCCCACTGCATCAATCTCACTAGCTTTTGATCCGCCCATTTTATTTTACTATGAATATATGGAATTGATTCATAAATTTTCCTAAATAAGGAAGGCATATACTTTGGATCGTTGCAAAGCAGTACAGGCGCTTTACATTCTTTACAGTTATGGTTACATTCCTCACAAAAGCCACATTCGTCACCGATGTAGCTTTCAGGATTCCACCACTTCGCCAGTGATGAAATCGCTAACTTTTTCATTTTATTTTTACTCAATTTTAACTTTCACGCTCCCACGTTTTATTTCTACATTCATCACAATATGGATGGTGACTGTACTTCACCACCCCACACAAAGGGCATTTGTCCTCCTCTTCCAGTGGAATTTGAGGATCAACGGATGATTCATTTCCGCTATCTTTCCCATGCCACTCATCTATCATCAATGCTATGAAGAGGAGGATTAGTATTACAAGTATTATCATTCATCTCAACTCTTACTAGCGATGATCCTATAATCGCCTCTCCTACCTCCAACCGCGTTATTAATTCTTTTAACTCCCTAGGAATACATCCGTATCGGATCGCCATCCGCGCTCCCGTATCACTCAATCGATGACATATCCACAGTCCCATTTGGTTCCTCGTTGGAACGTCCAGCTCCTGAGGGAGTTGTGTTATGAGTATTACCATTACACCAAACTTTGCCCCTTCTTTTACGATTTTCCGAATAATATTCCTTGAAGATGTTTGAGTTTTAGGGGCAAAGTTCTGTGCCTCATCAATTAAAATAAATTTGATGTCGTCCCACTGCTCCCTCCGTTTTATCACTGTTCTGTAGTATCCCCTCAGCAACCTGTTACAAATCTCCTGCTGAGTTTCATCCGGTTGATTGATGAGTGGGACACCGTAAACCAACCTTAAATTCCAATCGAGCACTGTATTTGTTTCCACATCAACGTAATGGATATACTGCCAGTGAGGATCGATGATCATTCCTCCAATTCCCATCCTCCTTAGCCCTTTCACGATGACTTTCGCTGTAGTCGTTTTTCCATACTGAGTGATCCCTGTTATCAGTACCCTTTTTAAATTATAAAGGGACAATACCCTTCTCCTGCTGAGGTGTATCACGTTTTACACGACACCCTTTTGTTGAAAATATTTACAGAACAATTTAAATCTTTCGCAGTAGCCAGTACCGTTATCACAGTCACACCACGACTTAATCTTAGCTGGGTGGTTGCACTTTTTCCGCTTCCACCATCGACACTTTGGTGGCTTACCCTCATAGAAATTCGCTCCTTCATTAACGGTCACCCAATAGGGTAATCCATCTTTAATAGTCAGTATCTTCATCTTCCTCATCATCGTCCTCTCTTATGGTGTATATCGGGTCACAACAGATCCGAAACTCACCTGATTCTTCATCGTAGTAAATCCCATATCCATTGATGCATGGCGTCCATACCCCTGGAGCGTTGCTTGGATGAGTGCACCCTCTGTCCCAATACACACAAGGACTTAAATCCCTGTTGAAGCAAGCGGCGACTTCATGGTCATCCTCCATGATGCCGCTTCCGTTGATACAGTCGCCTCGCCCATCGCTCCATCCATCGTCAGGGCGGTCTTCACACATGCATCTCCATTCATCAGAACTCCAGTGAAGGCACGCACATTCACACCTCCGGAAGACATCATAGTTTATTCTGGACGTGCGCTGAACCTCGATTGTTTCCTCTATTTCGTCGCGTTTAATTAATTTCTTCGACCACCTTAGCCTATCTTTAATTACTTCGAGGTGGTCTTTCATCACCATCTTAAATTTCATAGCAGTCATAAATCTCACCATCTCCTGAAATTTCAAATCCATCATCACAGAATGAATCAAACTCATCTCTATCAGGATGATGGCATTCTCCATTTCTCCACCATCCACACCTTTCTGGTTGAATCTCAGCAAATACTTCCTCTTTAGTGAGGTGTGGAGGTGGTGATTTTTTCCAAACTATTCTCTTATCTTTAACTTTTACTTTTACTCTATACATAAATTAACCTCTCATAACTTCTATCAATTTCTTAATGTGTATAATCATCATTTTTGAATAATATTTAGCTCCATTCTCACCTAACTCACGAACGAAGCTACGCAAATCAAATAGTATGAAGATTGAAAACCTTACTATTAAGGCGGATGTATGAATTCCCTTGAATTTACACCCCTCATAACGGAGGGGGTTGCATCTATAGTTGCATTTCTCCCTGTAGCGACTGCAAACATTACTGAACAACCATTGATACCTTATGTGGAGTCCTTTGATAATTCGCATCGCAAGCATATTCGCTTTTTCCCTATTCCTTGTGAAGTATCGCAGTACTTCCATCGTATCAAACTTAATATCCATGCCTCCTGAAAATCATTTCTACCATCGACCAGGGCATGGCATCTCCCTCAGTTATCACGTACTTCAGTTTTTTGATCGATATCAATGTGGAAAGCATAAATTCCTGTAGTAAAGGGCGAGGGAACCTACGGTCTGTGATAACATTCATTATCGACTGAAGGTTTGATAAGAGCTTGAGTGATTCATATAGTAGAATCAAACATATCCATGCCCCTTTGAGAGGGCAATGGTCAGCTCTCATCGGATCGCATGCCTTTCTTATAATGTAAAGGGCGTTACAATCCCGATCATTAGAGCATGCTCTCCTCATCAGTGACTTCAACTTCCCGAAGTCACCTAAAACAGCTTTGATAAGCATCTGACGAGATACGTTATTATCTTTAATTGAATTTGCAATAAATTCCTTTAAATCCACTTTCATTTTTAATTACCTCAAAATATAATATATAACATTATAAG
>Ga0180301_10005172_pt1 | contig 10014 bp, 15 predicted proteins | sample GuaBasSediGuay16_FD_121797 | JGI IMG/M metagenome (GOLD analysis project Ga0180301, IMG submission 121797) | Subseafloor sediment microbial communities from Guaymas Basin, Gulf of California, Mexico - Guay16, Core 4569-2, 12-15 cm | ecosystem: Environmental > Aquatic > Marine > Hydrothermal... | reverse complement strand
TTTTGAGACAAAAAAGAAATATGTAGAGTTGTGGAAGAAGAACGATTAAGAGCTTAGTGGGCATGGAATATCGGGCTTCTTTCTTCCTGTAATCCAAGCTCTTACTTCTTTTTCATCACATCCTAGGATCTCTGCAACGTACGAGATTGTGGAAAGCAGGGTTCCCCTTTTCAGTTCTTTGTGAAGAGGTACCGTGACAGGTGGTGGGTCTCCCCGCCTGAGCCTCACGTGGGAGCCCTTCTGCCTTATGGGCTTGAAGCACACCTTGGAGAGTATCTTTATCAGATCCTTTCCCGAGATGACCGGGAGTCTCGTCATGTCACTCCACTTCTAGGTACAGCTCTATTGCCTCCCTTATATTATCAAGAGCATCCTCCTCACCGTCTCCCTCGGATATGCAACCTGGGAGGTCTGGAACGACCACCGTGAATCCCTCGTCTCCCCTATACCTGAAGAGGATAACCTGATATCCCATGACTTCCCTGAATTTCACGTCTCCCACGTCGGGATCGAGTAATATTCTTGCCAATTTGAACTCGCCGTGCCTGAGGTCGATAACTGCTTCTGCTCTTTCCTCCTTAAGCTTTCTCAGAAGGGGAGTACGCATCTTAACATCACGTATTTTAACTTTGGGTCCCTTAAGCGGTCTTGGTAGGTCATACACTTCTTTGAGCAGCTGATTTAGTGGGAGTCTTCCATACTCGTTTAATACCTTCAAAATTATGTGTAATGCATCAGAGTTCCTCTCGAAGAACCTGGACAGCCGCCTAAGGAGATCGCGTCCCTTATCGGTGAGAACGAAGCCACGAGCATCGTCATCCTTTATGACTCCCGCGCGCAACAGCGTTTCGAGATCCTTTCTCAGATCCCTGCTGTAAGGGCCGTAATCGAGCCTGATGAAGTTGTAGTTGAAGCCCTTATACCCCCTCCCCAGCATCTCCCTCTCCGCAAGAAACACCAACTTCTGAAGCCGGGTCTCCTCATGAATCCTAATCCCAAGCCTTTCTGCTACATCCAGCATATACAATAGTAACAGCTCATCCGTCATCTTTTCATGCATCGACCGAGGCATCGTGCCACTTCCCTCATAACACATACTTACGTAGTATGTAATACATACGTGTTACAAGAATTTTCGCAACCGGCAATAATGCAAATTACCACTTAGTCCGGCTTAATATTCGGGCATTACCTCGAACTCAAAGCATTTATATTCTCACTATCCACCAACTTCCTCTTGAACTCAAATAGTCCATTTTCCTGCTAGAATAATGGTCGCTTGGCTGAGCTTCAGCCCTCGCAATCCATTTTTTTCGCAGCTTAAGCAAACAGCACACAGGTGATGCACCCACCCTCCCTACCTCAACACCAAACTCATACCTTACCCACATATCCATTTAATCAAAGAACACAATTTTGCTTTTAACCTCACCCCGGTAATCTCACGCCACACACCACAGACTTAAAACCCCCGATCGAGATAAATTCAATCTAATCTCTATACCAATAAATAACGCCTTCCCAAATTCCCATAAATTCCAAACCTCCCGAAAACTATTCAAATCATGTGCCAAATGCCAGCTTCGAGAGTATACCTATGATGCCCACGAGTATCGGAACATTGAAAGCGATAAACAACCTCACGAGCAGTGTTACGCTCCCCTCGAGCCTGTTGCCTCGCTCCCTCAACGTCCCAATTCCCTCCCTTAATCTCTCCATGGCCTCACTCAACCTCCTAATTCCCTCCTTCACTTCTCCTCTCACCTTCTCAATATCGTCCTTCGTCACAACCCTCCCCAGCGCAGCCTCCGCGATCATCCGAAGAAGTCGGGGACGCTTTGCGAGTTCAACAGCCACAGCCTCCAGAAACTCCTCGCTCTTCGCAATTTTAAGAACTTCCTCTCGTGTTACTATAGCACCACTCTCACCTTAATGATCCCGACATTCGCACATTAACCCAACGACATACTACACAAATCACGGCTACACCGGCTTCAGCCCGAATTCCCCATGATAATTATATTGAGGAGAAATTTTCATTTGATACAATAAAGGGTTCGAAAATGTTAACTTCCCTCCCCACCCTAAAACGTAAAGCGATGAAATTTTTGGCTAATAAGGATGAAAAAATGTGTGTTTTGCATCCTTTTGCTCTCAAATTAAAAATTATTTTAACATATTTGAGTAGTCTAATACTACACTTAAAGGAGCCTCGTGTAATAGATCCATAAACTCATTTATCGCTCCCCTACCGTACTTTTTCCGGATTGCCTCTCCAACCATACGTTCAAATAATGCGCAAGAAGATTCTCTCCTCATTCCCGCAGGCTTCTGTACTAAAAAATCCCTTAATCCGTGGACATTTAAAAAATTCCTATACTCTGCAAACCAGTCAACACTAGGATTATACACATAAATTTTGGCAAGATCCGATATTGGTATTAGTACTTGTGCTACAGCCCCGAAAAGCCTCACATGCCCCCCATACGATATGGTACAAACCGGATACGTACCTTCGATCCACTCATTATAGCAGTCCTTATACTTCGTAAACAACACGTATCCCGTAAAAAACTCCGTTAATCCTTCAACAAAGGCTCTTTCACGATCATATATTCTACGTAATTCAGGGATTCGAGAAAAAGTAGATATGGCATGAAAAAGCTCATGAATAAGAGTTTTTCTACACCAATCATCACCGTATAACGTTATTGACTTCCGTATAGGATTATAACCACCTCTCGCAAATGGATTCTCCGGTCCAAACTCGACCCTTAGATTCTTAGGTGGAAAAACTCCCACATTCAATATTACTTTTATGTCAAAAAGTAATCTGTTAAGGAGATTACTTAAGTTCGAAATTTCCCTTAGGAAAAGATCACGACATGGGGGTGCATACCCCATACTTTCACCTTTTACCCTCTTTAACACCCTCCATTAAATCGCTTATAGCATCTACGAGCGCCCTTAACCTCTTGCCTATCTCCAACACCTTCTCCTTATCTCTAGACCTGTAAACTACCGACACATGTAGTGAGGAATGTGGTCTTATGAGGAACGGTATTATTTCAATATCAATCCACTCTCTATCCTCGGGTGATGTGCCCTCCTTAGCAAGTCTATAACCAAATATGAAGAGCCGCTCTCCCAAAGCACTAGATATCTTCTCAGTTATGATGCTTCCTTTTGAAATTCTCTGAAGAAATTCCATGGGCTCAACATCACCGCTCTTAATTTCAAGTTCAGCAAGCAACTCGTAAAAATGCACTTCCTTTAATGTATCAAAACTTGACGTGATCGCCCTCTCCACCATTATAAACTCATTAATGCACTCCTCAGGCTCGGGCGATGCAACCCCAACTATCAGCCTGTCGCTGTTCACATCAACAACAACATCCCCCTTAGTAGCCACCGGGCCACTACCGCCAACCGACGTTTTAAAACCTCTAGGAGGTAATTGCACCGTTATGGCGTATCCTAAACTCCTTAAAAGACCAATTAACTCATACAAATCGATCCTAGTAGCGCCGAGAAACCTGACAGCAATCCTGAAAAACTTTACCGCAAAATCCACTTACATCACCCCTCAGGTTCCCCAATTACCTCGAATTGCACTTGCGCCCCCTCAGGACGCTTTTCCACTTTCACACCCATATACTGATACACCGTTGCCGAAGACATCCATTCATCCCGATACTCCGTATACTCCACTTTAACCATCTGAATGCCAAAAATACTAGCAGGTGTAACAGGCCTTAGCTTGATTTTATACCCCTTACTATAAGCCGCCTCGACCAGATCACCTACCTCATGCCGTAAATACTCGATTACAGGTATAGAATACTCGTTTATGACCCTCTCAGCCCTCTTCACCAATTCATCGAGTTTATCAGGCTCATCCTCTTCTAAAATCTCTCTTCGCAACACCTCTATGAGATACTCCAATACCTCCTTTAACCTCCTCCTAGACCTCCCCGCTAGAAACTCTAAAGTGTCTATTAAGTGCTCTTCTAGGGCTACTTTAAGCACCTTAGCCTTCGTCTCAAAATTTATCTGCCTAGCGTTCCTCCAGTGATAAAACGTCCTCCTCTCAATGCCTACTCTCTCACACGCCCTCGATATGGTTCCATAGCGCTGCTCAAGCCGCTTAAACAACTCAAATACGTCGCCTTTGGTAAGAATTTCCGCAAACCGCTTGGCTAGATACTCAAACATGACATCCCCCACCGCTGTGTAATATGTTACACAATCATAATAAGATTACGATCAACATGAGAAGACCGTTTCATAAATAAATTCAACATAAACACTCATGGCTAGGCATCGGCCCGAAGGCGGGTGTCGATCGCTTGTCTGAACATCGCTACCCGTCTCTGCTACTTCGAGTCTTATCCGTTTCCGCGTCACACGCCCGCCTTCCCGATGGCGATTTGCTCCACATTCAGCGCGAGGGACAGCCACTCTATGAACGCGCCGGCGCTCTTAACGAACTGGTACCTCGGCGGGCGCCCCTGCGTCTCCGTCCCGCTCGTTCCCTCGGTGTCAGTCTCCTTGCTGCGGCGAGGATAGCTTTAATAGCGTTGCCGTCGTATGGTGTTATGTCCGTGGGCGGGTTTGTGAGGGGTTGCATGGGTCTATGGGGCGGGCCGCCCCATAGACCCTCCCCTTTACTTTCGTAAAATTATGAAACAGCCTCCCCAGCAGAGTTTCAGAAGTACTATTAAGTACCAGCGAATTTAAAGAGAATTGTAAAGATAGAGAGATGAGGTAATTCAACATGATACCCTCACGAGAAGAGATTTATAGGCAACTTATGGAGCACGGCAGACATGTTGAGCGTGAGAGGGCTTGGCTTTTGAATTTCTATATTTTGGTGCTAGCTGCTGTTATCTACGGATTATCTGAAAGTCATGGTATCGAGTTACCCATAGCTTTTATTATACTTAGCATGTTCTCGATCGTGGCGTTAATTGCGACAATAAAGCTCGATGCAGAGTATGCCCACATACTACGTCTAATAGAAGATCTTATCCCCGATGCACCATTACCCGTTTCGAGGACCTGGTATAGGCCGTTCCTTAGTGTTGGGTCATGGACTTCATTCTTCTACGGCTTTATGTTTGCTTTGTTCATATCTTTTGTTTTCAAAGGATTGCATATACCTACTACTCCTTTACATGTCGCTTGGCTAACATTCTCTGGTATGGGTGCTTTTTGCCTGCGTCACGCCGTTACAGAGCATACTCGGCAAAAGTCAAGTTGGTGCATATGGCTTGTTCTTTCTGTCATTTTCATACTAATATCGTTTGCATTAGGAGTTTTCCTTTTGTAGTAATGTATCAGATTCCAAGCTGTTAGAAAGTGGGTGGTATGGCACATGTTGTTAATGTTAAGAATAAATAATCGAAGGTTCCACTTGATATAATCTCGTAATTGAGAATTATTGATATGATATAATCGTATAATCTGGTACGAAAGCCACCGACCAGTGCCACGCCATCATCGCTCGCAACGGTAGTTTCAGAGATTGTCAAGAAATTAATCTTTGTTGAGGAGCGGACGAGATATTATGAGCGCCATCAGCTCCCCTCACAAACATGCGGCCTCAGAAGCTAAACCGATACATCAGTACCTCCTTGACGTTGTTAAACTATTCGGCGGGGATCTCAGAATCTTCGTGAGCGCTTACGCTAACATGCTCCTCTCACTACCAAAAAACAGTATCCGCAATGATGGTACTCGATAGCGGATTTGACCGTCTTCTTACCAAGGTGGGGAGAATTTATTCGTGTCTGGAAGAATCTTCACAAACAATTTTTTCCACTTAATTGTGGTTGCTCGACCTCTGAATACCCTGTCCACTTAAGTCTGATGACACACCATAGGTAAATTAATAGTGTTGAATCTTGAGTTTCTTAATTACAAAACCCTTACAACGCTAATACAGCCTCGGTTTCTTAAACTGCCTTGTTGCTGAATCTACTTTAAGCGCTAGGTTTTAAGAACGGTAACTCCAAGAACTCCAACGTCACCCCCTCAGCAAATACCATGGTATACGTAACTTCCTCGCCAAGACGCTCAATAATTGCTTCATCAATTTCACGCTCAATAACTCCAACCCTAATGGTCTTAAACCTCCTCCCCCGCGACCAAAGAGCCCAGCACCCAAGTATATGCCTGCGATCATGCCCACTCAGGTTTTTAATGAACAGTGACTCCTGAAACTCTTTCTCAGGGAATGCGACAAGTTTTATGTGGCTGCTTGTCAGCACTTAGGGATATGATAGACCGACATAATATCGAAAAGGCGAAATGTGTATCAGTGGGTGCGATACCAAGAACATCGCATAAACACAAAACACCAGCCGGAGGCGGATCCCTATCAATCACTAACTCGAAGAAAAGCGAATCAAGCGCGTCGAGAAACACGTGTGACTCGCCAGAGCCGAAACGCAATGCAAAAATCGGATAAACGTATAAAAGATAAATAATCGCGGAAACAAGTAGCCAAAAACATCTAAGCGGCGTCGATGCATTGTCGAACATGGAGATGGGGGCTTATGGAGAGCGGGATCTTCCGGAGATCGTCGATGGCGGCCGTCACGACGTCCTGTGCACGTAGCACCTCCTAATGGGTGAGTGGTGGAGCCACTTGCCGCGCATGTAGAAGTAGGAAACTTCAGTTGTGTCGATCACGATGGAAATTATTTTGCGGCGCGAAACTCTGGTAGCGATATTCCCAAGGGTCTCGTTGAGATTCTCGGCATCGCACATCCCTATCTTCCTCAACTGGAAGAGCACTGAGACGGGATGTACATAAGGGGCCATGTGGTGGACAGCACGAATCTGCTAGAGACGGCAACCCTCGTCGGGGTCCAAGAGAGAACCTCTCAATCGAGTTTGTAGCCGCTGTGGGCGCGGGAGCGCCTTGCGATCGTTGCTATGCTTAAATACTGCGCCCACTGGTATGTGTTTCGCCTCTTTGTGGTTGTATCGGCGTCTCATACTTTAAAGTGCCAGCGGGCGGCCGCATAAACCCTTCGCATTCTCCGAGAAGAAGTTTCAGAAGTACTATATGGTGTAGCAGTAGTTGTCTTTCCACATCCTTGAGATCCTGCGAAAATCACAAGAATAGGATACCTGTCAGCCATGAGGCAACACCTTTAGACTTTACTTAGACTCATTTAGTACCCATTCAAATACTGCTTTATGTCTTATGGCACTTCTCTCCCATGTAAACTCCTTAACTCTTTTCAATCCCTTAGCGATTAGCTTTTTACGTAAGCTATCGTCTTCAGCTACAAGTTCCATAGCTTTTGCGATGGAACTTGCCGAGTATGGATTCACCAATAAGGCTGCATCCCCCGCAATTTCAGGGCATGCTGTAACATTTGAGGTTATCACGGGACAACCACATGCCATTGCTTCTAATATCGGCATACCGAATGTTTCGTGTAATGATGGAAAAACTAGAGCTAATGCGCCTCGATATAGCTTTGCAAGCTCCTTTGATGGCAACGCTTTCTTGATCAGTATCACTCCATCTATATTTATATCCTCAGGATAGCTCGGTATTACCAAAACCAAGTAGGGCTTATGTTTGAGAGGAAGCTGTACATACGCCTCGAGAATTCTCTTTAAATTCTTCATATTATGGTAAGGAGGAACATACTGAGATACATGTAGGAAATACGGTCTTTTCAACTTTAATCTCGATCCGTTCGGATTAAATACATTAGAATCCACTCCGTGATATATGATAAAGACCTTATTTTCATCAAACCCTAGTTTCTCTACAAGAGTTCTCTTCGCATATTGTGAAACAGTTATTATGGCCTTCACATACTTATCAAAAATTGCCCATTTCAAAGCAAGCCTCAACCATAAAAGATATCTATGAATGTAACTTACGAGAGGACCTCTACCATACACTACTTGAGCAGGTATTCTTAAACAATAGTCTCCAAGAAGTGATACTACAAGAGGCTTTTTCGCTCTAAGTAGTGACCGAGGAGGAGAAGAGAATGGATACCAACAAAGATCAACATCTTTCGGAATGGGCGAATTCTTAGTTATGTAGGTTAATTCTACACCTAACCTCTCCAACTCTCGGGAAACATTCTCAACGTAGTTCCTAAAACTAAAAGCCCGAACATAGCCTCGATAAACAGCCACTCTCATCATGCGAAAACCTCCTAGAGCAATCTAAGCTAATTTTTGAAAAAGCATGGCAGCTGCTACAGCCTTATCTTTAGGCATCAGATGCAGGAGATAATAGTCTAGGAGACCATCGATCTTTACTATAAACGTTTCTAACAATGTGCCTTTCGATTTTTTAGCTTTTACACCTCTTAATAACTTACGAGCTAAATCCCTTAGTAACCAATAGCGAACGTATTTTATTTTAACAAGACGCACTTTACCTTTCCTCCGAAAGCTGATATTCCATTCTTTAACAGATCTTGCATAAGTATTGAACCATACTTGCTTGCATCCCTCCTTCACAATACCTTCTAACAAGAATATGTAGCCGAAAGGTTTCGTGACCCTAATTAGTTCACCTGATAGTATATCTTGAACATCAAATGGATTATGATGGAGAACAGTTATGGAGAAAACAAAGTCAAAGTAATTGTCCGGAAATGGCAAGATGCAAGAGTTTAGTTTGTAAAACCTTACAAATGAAAATCTACTTTTAGCTATTTTAATCATGTTTTCGGATATATCAACCCCTATGTATAAGGCTCCAAGACTCAATATGAAAGGAACCCAGCGACCTACACCACAACCGAACTCAAGAACTCTTTTACCTTTCAAATCTATATGTTTTAGCATCGTAGAAAACACCTTCCTCCGAATCCTGTCCATTGCTTCATTCTCGGCATGAGAACGACCATATACACACAGCTTGATATAGATCTATGTGAGCTAGAGTTGCCCTATACTCCCAATATTTCTCTACATCATATGTTTTCAAATTCTCCATACCACTTACCTTGCTATAACATTGCTATAATTTTTATTTTTATAATAAATTGAGGCCGTTTCATAAATAAATCTAGCATAAGCACTCAGGACTAAGCATCGGCCTAGAGGTGTCGGTCGCTGATCCGAACATCACTGTCGGTCTCCGTCCTTTCGGTCTCATCCATCTCCGCATTACACGTTTGTTTCCGGTGGCGATTTGCTCCACATTTCAATGCAAAGGATAACCACTTCACCGATGCATCCGCGCCCTCAACGAGCTGTTACCTCAGCGCCCTCCTCAGTCTCGCCTTTGGTCTCGAGCAGAAGCGTTCTCCCTCGCCTCTGTGGCGGTAGAGATGCCTGAGGGCCTCGAAGATCCTTTCGTACTTTGCGGCCCAGCCCCGCCGCCTTTCCCGGCGGGGCGGCCTCCTGGATTTTGTGAGGAGAGGCGCATCCCTTTCCAGGTTTTTCGAAGTTGCTCCTTCCGAAGTACGCCGAGTCTGCGACCGGGAGGTCGGGGTTTCCGCGGCTTTTGTTGCGGCCTCCATTGCCCAGTCCTTCAGCTTCACCCGGGCCCTGTGGATTGTTGCGGGGCTGGGGGATGCGCCCACGATGAGTGGTGCGAGTTCCGCGGTTCTTTTGAAGGTTATGTTGAGGAGGGCCTTTATTGCGCATAGCGCGACGAGTTTCCACGTCTCGTAATTCGGCGGGTGCCCCTACGTCTCCGTCCCGCTCGTTCCCTTGGCGCCAGCCTCTTTACCGCGGTGAGGATAACTTTAATAGCGTTGCCGTCATATGGTGTTATGTCCGTGGGCGGGTTGTGTTGTTGCATGGGTCTATGGGGGCGGGCCGCCCCCATAGACCCTAACCTTTACTTTTGTAGAGTTATGAAACAGCCTCCAGACACAGACAATAATATTTAATTTCATTCATGAGGTTTGAATTAACGCCGAAAACACGATACATCAGATAGGGGTTCAATTTGTGCTGGATCTGCTTACTAGCATTGCTGCATCTCTGTTCGCGGCACTGCTTTCAGCACCGTTT
>Ga0180301_10005171_pt1 | contig 10014 bp, 10 predicted proteins | sample GuaBasSediGuay16_FD_121797 | JGI IMG/M metagenome (GOLD analysis project Ga0180301, IMG submission 121797) | Subseafloor sediment microbial communities from Guaymas Basin, Gulf of California, Mexico - Guay16, Core 4569-2, 12-15 cm | ecosystem: Environmental > Aquatic > Marine > Hydrothermal... | reverse complement strand
GTCTAGTATTCTTTCCCCGTTTTGAGGGATTATCCAAAAGTCGTTTCCAGCAAGACTTCTAGCGTATTCTGCTATCTCAATAATGAATTCTATCATTTCGTATGCTGCCACATCTTCGGGTATCGTGAAGTTCTCTCCGTTATCGGGGTCGCTCCAATATTCAAACTCATCGACCTTATCGAGATACACCCCCATAAAACCTTGGTTTATGATTTTCTTCACATAGCCAAAGATTATTTGCTTCCACTCGTCATACCAATACTTAACAGCATAGCATTCAGGCCAATCGGGATTCTCCCTCCCAAGCCAATCTGGAGGATTCTCGTACCACGTTTCGTTCCAATAATAGCGGTAGTCCTCAGCTTCACCAATACTTATGTATGCTATTGGGATTATTCCAGCGGATTTTAACACCTCGATGTCCTCCTTCGAATAAGCACCATTATCTGTTCCATTCTAGAGTAGTCAATTACAACGATGTCGAATGAGAATTTCGCTATTGTTGTTGGATCAGCGTTCTGGAGCTGGTATGCCCAGGAGGAGATTCTATGTTATCTAGAGGGTTTTAGGTATAGGATTATCGCAACTATGATTATGACCATGATTAATATCATAACAGGTACTCTGCGCAGACTGACCACCAGCAATCATTAGATACTTTGACTTAAAATTCATTTTGGATTGCTATACTAGTTAAGAATCATAAAAATTTGTATCATATGAAGCGTTTAGGTGCTCTTATTTGTCACTTTTGAATGAGCTTATCGAGAAGCTTAAATGTTTTACTGTAGATGATACCTTACATTTCGAGGAGATGTTTGATGAGCAGTTCCACGCACTTAAGTATCTCTATAGCAAATCCACTAACGATGCTGTCTTCCTTAGCCTAGTAGTTCTAAATGCTCTGATTAGCTATCAGCTTAGCTGTTCTGGTGAGAGATACTGGTGGGAATTCGCTAGGTATTTCTCCAATATGAAGAATATACAATTCGAAAACATCCCAGAAGTTTTCATAGAATTTTTGAGTAAAACAGCGTGTGGTCGCCGACTGAGAACCCAGAAAATATCTAGGATTAGGCGAGCTTGGAATGTAGTAAAGCGATATGCGACTCGTATAGACTGGCTTATAAAGAACCAGAAAACTTTTTCACTGAAGCTTGCTAGGGCTCTTAACTCGGTAGCTTCAGCCAAGACAATAGTTTTTTCTGTGAAGATGCTAAACTATGCTCTCCGGATAGTGACTAAGCGCAGAATCGTTTCTCCGATGAATGTTGATATTCCGCTTGACTCTCGGATAAGGACGATATCTAAAGTACTCGGTGTTGAAAATCCTTTGGAGTTCTGGAGAATGACTTCTCGGAGATTAGGAATACCTCCTCTCCATCTGGATTCGCTTCTTTGGATAGGATTCCGCCTAGCAGACCACATAGAGGACATAAGCAAGTTTTTGGAGGATCGAAGAATAATTGAGTTCTTAATGGTTATGAGAAAAATTAAGCAGTCACTCAGTCATAGGTAGTTATACTGATTCTGATCCTAATTTTTTCTGGACTTGTTCTCAAGGTTCCTTCAAGTAGGTTTATAAGGGAGTTAAATATATTCTCTTTGTTTTCTATCCTTGCCTCCTTACCATTGATCAAGATTTGGAGGCGGGATGGATATTCGTCCTTTATCCAGAATTCTCCCTCCTCCGCAACTTCCTTTTTCCATATTGGCACTCCCATTTTTATTCTTTCTATCGTTTCCTCCAATGCTGAAATGCCCTCAGCTCTATGCTTACTTGCGATACCCACAATCATTGTTTCCTCGCCGACGGATAGTTCTCCTATTCTATGCTCCAGTATTACATCTATGAGACCATACTTATTTTTTACATAGCTGGCTATTTCCCCAAGAAATTTTTCTGCAAGGTCTTTGTGGGCCTCATATATAAGCTTATTAACATTTCTACCTCTACTCTCCCTGCGGACTACCCCAACAAATATCGTTATGGCACCAACATTTTCACTACTTTTCTTCAGTTCTTCGAGGATTTTTCCTATTTCACTTAGCTCATTTCCAACTCTGACACGCATATCAACCACCTGAGCCCAGAGGCATTATATCAATGATATCGCCATCCCGCAGAGAAATTTTCTCGAAGCTTCCCTCAGAACTTACAATCCTATTGTTTATAGCAATTATAACATTATTTCTGAGGGATCCATCATCCTCAAAAATAGCTCCACTCCTACTTCCCAGGGACTTCCTAATACCGGACAGTAAGTCAGCAAGCGACCCTAACCCATCCAATACTATTTCAGAGACCCCTATCTCTTCTCTCAACCAAGCGAAAAATCTGACTACTACCCTAGCCAAAATAGATCACATACTTACCTATCGTTAATATAATTCTAACCCCCCGCTCCAGGAGGGAAAATCGCTATTTCATCTCCATCTTTTACAGCAGTATCAAATTCCTTGAGAAGACGAATATTAACCCCGTTAACCAAGATTAGAAGAGAGCTATGTTGCTTCCATAAATCAAATATTTTTTGTGAAAAATCCTCACCTACAACCTTTCCCAAAGCCTCAACAACATCTCTAACCACAATCGGATCCTTATGACTTTCCAAATCGAGGTCTATCTCCTTCTTTCCAGCAAGTTCACGTAGAGTTCCAAAGAATCTTACTCTAACTTTCAAGGCAATCCACCTAAATTATTACAATAGTTATATCAGTGAGATAAAAAGCTTGTCCATATCTCACCGAAAAATTCTCGGCTAATGTAGCTTAGACCTTAGCTTCTGTTTATATGTTTGGAGCTCTCCTTAATTATCAAAGAAAAAAACGAAAAAATTTCGTATTACAAGTTCTCTGCTATGAAGAATTTTGAAAATTTTTGCGTATATAGCAAAAAAATATAAAATTGTTGTCAATATATACTTAGCATAGAAAAATTCTGGTGTGAATAATGCCAGGCGGGTATATGGGTAAGGTTCTCCGTGTGAACCTAACCAAAGGCAAGATAAAAGAAGAAACGGTCCCAGAGGAAGTTCTACGCAACTGGATCGGAGGAAGAGGACTAGGCGTATACATAATGCTTAAAGAGGTCGATCCAAAAGTAGACCCACTAAGCCCAGATAACAAAGCTATTGTCCTAACAGGACCCCTCGTAGGTGTCCCAGGAGTTCCATCTAGCGGTAGATGGTGCTCGGTTACTAAGTCTCCACTAACAAATACCATCCATGATAGCCACTGTGGTGGTAAGTTTGGTCCCGAACTAAAATTTGCTGGTGTGGATGCAATCATTATTGAGGGTGCCGCTAAGGAGCCTGTCTATTTGTGGATTCACGATGGGAAAGCTGAGCTACGTTCAGCTAAGCATCTTTGGGGTCTAGATGTCCATACAACTACTGACATGATTAAAGAAGAACTTGCTAAGGAGATTGGGAAAGATGAGGCTGATAAGATCAAAGTTGCTTGTATAGGGCCCGCAGGAGAAAATCTAGTTAAATATGCAGCGATAATGAGCGACTATAATAGAGCTGCGGGTAGGGGCGGACATGGAGCTGTTTGGGGCTCAAAGAAGCTTAAGGCAATAGCTGTGAGAGGACATATGAAGGTACCAGTAGCTGATGAGGCTAAGCTCAGGGATGCCATTGCTAAGGCTATGGAGAAGATAAGAAAGAGCCCAGTTACTTCTGAATCCTTACCCACTTATGGAACTGCTGTGTTAGTGAACATTATTAATCAGCATGGAATATTCCCAACAAGAAACTTCCAGACCGGTGTATTCCCTGAGGCCGATAAAATCAGTGGTGAGACACTAGCTAAGACTTTACTTGACAAGGAGCTCGTTAAGAAGGAGATATGTTGGGGATGCCCAATAGGTTGTGCTAGGGGAACAAGAGTAACGACTCCTCCTTGGACTGGTGAGGGAGGAGGCCCAGAATATGAGACTATCTGGGCATTTGGAGCTCAGACTGGAACGAGTAATCTGGAGGCAATAACAAAGGCTAATTATCTATGTAATGAGCTTGGGTTGGATACCATCAGCATGGGTCATACGATTGGTACGCTAATGGAGCTTGTAGAAAAAGGAAAAGTTCCTAAGGAGAAGCTAAGAGGACTTAGAGTTGAATGGGGAAGCGAGGAAGCTATAGTGGAGCTCACATGGAGAACGGCTTATCGTTCTGGAATAGGTAATGACCTAGCTGAGGGCGCACTGAGATTGGCTGAGAAATATGGTGCACCAGAGCTAGCTATGGTCGTCAGGGGACAGGAGCTTCCAGCATATGATCCAAGGGGAGCTCAAGGGCATGGACTTGCATATGCCACAAGTAATAGAGGAGGATGCCACCTAAGAGCATATATGATCTCACCGGAGGTTCTTGGAGTTCCAGAACTCGTTGATAGGTTCTCAACAGAAGGAAAAGCAAAGCTGGTCAAACACTTCCAGGAGGTATTCGCTGTTATTGATAGTTTGGTCGTATGTCTGTTCACATGTTTCGCTATATGGGCAGAGGAGTACGCCGCATTGCTCTCCGCGGTCACTGGGTGGAATTATACTGTTGAGGACATAGAGAAGATCGGAGAGAGAATATGGAATGCTGAGAGAGCTTTCAATGTCCTTGCATTTGGAGATGGACGCAAATATGACACATTACCTAAGAGACTCCTAGAGGAACCCATGCCCGAGGGACCCGCCAAAGGATATGTCGTGAAACTAGATGAGATGTTGGAGGAGTACTACAAGCTACGTGGATGGGTCGATGGTAGGCCAACGAGAGCAAAGCTTGAGGAGCTGGGACTTGACTGGGTTGCTAAGAAGCTTGAGAAGGCTGGACTTCTTCCTAGTTAAACATTTTAACTTTTTTATTTTTCTGACAACATATAGTTTTTATTGCTACGTATAGCTTCCACGAATTCTTTAGCAACACCATGTGGTTTTCTGATTATCTGTGAATAGGATTATGACTCCCTCTTCTTAGTGCGGTGGAGGCATCTTTCCTTATTGCCTTGTCTATGTTTATTCTTAACCTCCCGTTTTTCTCTCTGAGCAACACCAATACCCAATATTGTCGCTAATAGCATCACCAATAAGTATCGCTAGCTGGAGGGTATTCAGAAAAGCTTCTTTATTACCAGCTCACCCTGATTTACTCCCAGCGATCGGGCAACTGGTTTACATTTGGCTTTAAGAATAATAAATGTGGGCGTATCTAACCTATATTCTGTCAGAGTTTCATATGCCCCCATACCCTTCGCTATGATTATTTCCGCCCTCCTAATCTCTCTTTTGAATTCATCTGTTGCTTGCTCTAGAACCACTCCAACGAATTCTCCTACAGGCACTAATACGTCCACGACTTCTCTAAACCCAAGCATCCCTGCTTCCTCCACAGTTATGTCATTCAGAACAGGGGAGGCACGGGCACCAACAACAATACGGCCAGAAAATTTTCTCAGATACTTTATGACCCATAGATCTATTACTGCTTCTCCCGCATTGTCGAGGATATACAGTATATTTCTCTTATCTTTAATTAGGCGATATAGTTCGATACTATCATCGATAGCTACTTTGCCCATAGCCTCCTTGAGCTCAGTTTCAAATGTTTCTAATGAGAATTCATGGCCCTTTATAAACCACTCAATGGCATTTGCAGCAGCGGCTAAAAACATTATTCTTCTGAAATTATCATACGATGTATCTTCCATGTCTACCTCAGAGAATATCTTCTGTGCTACTTTCGCCGCAATCCTATTGCTCTTCTCCTTCAGCATATTGTATGGATCCTCTATTCCGAGAGTCTCTGCGATTATTCTCTCACGTTTGGTTCCCAGTATTGCAGGTACGCTCCCCGGTGTAAATTCTCTTATGAGGAGCCCCGAAACCCTCCTCATAACCTCTATTATCTTCGCCTTATCGTCTGATAGCATCTGAGAAATCCTTAGGGCTCTTTCCAGCAGACATATGTAGCATTCGAGCTCAACTTTCAAGGATTAACACCTCGTATTACCAAGTCCTAATATATCGTTTTTTTCTTAATTATCTGGTGGATTATACATGAAGAAAAAACAGCTTTCGCAGGCAACGATACGCGTTATGGGGAGTAAGGATCTTGTGACAAAATTAGTCTCACTGATATTGAAGGTGCTTGAGAGTCAAGGCCTCGACTTCACGGCTCCACGCGAATACCCTATGTATAAAGATAAGAAAAAGAGAAAGGAGATAGACCCTGATAGGAGTAGGATATACATAACTGTTTATGGGAGTTTTTAGAGATACTCAGTTGCCTCTATCTTTCCAAGATATTTCCCAGCTGCTCTGATGAGTTTTCTTCTGATGATGTAGGATATCAGTATTGCTATGAGCTCAATTACCACGAGATGCATAACGGATACTAGGCCAAATACTAGGAAGATACTTATAAACGAACTAGTGATTATGGACACTATCATAATCGCTGAGGAGAGTATACCGCCAGTAGTCTTGAGAGCTTTTCTAGGATTCTCCGCTTTGAAGTCTGTCCACCTAACAGCGATGTATGATACTAAGCCTGTTGATAGAAGGGATAATACTGCTACATAAAGTATGACGACAACAGCAATATGAGGAGGTAACATAAAAACACATATAGGTGTTAACAGAGTTATCGTAATAGCAACCAGAATATCGGACATCAAAGCCTTAGCCCTCACAATTTTCGTTGGGTCTATAGGACTCGAAAGCAATAATGCAAGGTTCTGCTTCTCCATGGCAAGTGTTGTTGGTATGATTATCATCGGCGGAACCACGGACATTATAGATGCAAATATGAATATCAGATTTATGTTTGCTAGTTGGAGTTCCTCAGATGGTGCGCCGCCCAGTGTTCCAGGAGCGAAGTTTAATAGGAGAAGAATGTAAACAATGTAGACAAATAGTATTGATGATACAAGCGCGGGTTCGCGGGAGACCATGCGTAGTTCTTTTCTAAATAATCCACCCACTTCTTGACCAAACAGCCTATATGTCAGGCTCTTCTTAGAGACATATTTTATCTTGATGCGTTCTTCTGGAATCTTTATGAAGCCAGCCATATATTTTCTACGTAGCAGAGATGAGACCCCCTCCATAAGGCTTACAGAGAAAACCACAGATAAAGCAAATAATAGTAGCTCACTAATACCCCCGACTCCCAGGTGTAGTGGGCTAGAATACCATCGAAGAGGAGAAGCTATATGTGATAGAAAAGCTGAGATTTCCTGGAAGATATTTATTATATTGGGATCAAAGGAATACACCGCACCATAAATATATCCGCCCAGAATCGCTATTGGTAGCCAGAGGGCTAATCTCTGTTTACGTGTGAGACGCACATAGAATATACCTAGAGACGCACCAATAGACGCAAAGGTCAATACTCCTAGGAGCAGACTCATGCAGAAAAGAAAAACAGATAGTACGCTAAAACCAGCTGCTAGAAGAATTCCGATGAGGGCTGGGTAGGCCAGAATCATCATGAATAAAACAACGATGAGGCTATTGACCAATAGGAAAGCTCTGAAAACATCATTAGGACTCATCGGAGAGTTTAAGAACAGGTTTATTTTAGCCCTTTGATTCTTCCGAACAGAGGTAACAATCGAAAAACCACCGCTCAATGCAAAAAGGAATATCATAAGTAGAAATGTTGGCATAGCCTCCATAATCATCTGCTTCGCTTCACGAAGAACCTCTCTGACTATGGGTATGCTGAATATCATGTATACGAATACTATGTAGAGTATTATGAGAATGATACCAATAATTAGTCCAGCTATCCTCGAATTTTTCTCTCTGATGTATCTCAAAAAGCTTTTTATTTCGTATTTAAACACTATCTTATACATTCCAAACCTAACCAACTTTCTCCCTCATGCGAAGAAACTCTATTATCATCTCATATTCCGGTCCGCCGGTGAGTTCGAAGTATAGGTCTCGAAGTTTCCCGCCCTCTGCTGTTTCTGCTTTTATATCCTCGGGAGCACCTTCCCATATTTTTCGTCCCTTATGGATAATTACTATGCGGTCGGCGAGCACCTCAGCAACCTCGAGAATATGAGTGCTAAATAGTGTTGCTACACCCTCCTTCTTTAATCCCGCCAAGATTACCTCTAGTGAGGCTAGGCCCTTCGGATCTAAGTTCGCTGTGATTTCATCCATTATTAGGAGCTTTGGGTTGTGTATAAGGGCCATCATTAGGGCAAGTTTTCTCCTCATACCCGCCGAATATGTTGATACTAGCTGGTCTAATGCTTGTCCCATCTCTAGTATCTGTGCAAGTCTCATGAGTTCATCCTCATGTTCCTTCAAATCCATTCCCCATAGATCCGCTATGAGATTTATGTTTTCAAAGCCTGACAGGGAATCATACACATATGCGTCTTCGGGCACATACCCTAAATATCTCTTAGCTTGGATTGGTTCTCTCGTTATGCTGTGCCCGAATATGTATACATCGCCCTCAGTAGGTCTCAGAATCCCAACGGCGATCCTCATAAGTGTAGTTTTGCCGCTTCCATTAGGACCAAGAAGCGCTACTATCTCCCCCCTTCTTACTCTCATAGTAAAATTTCTAACCGCAGTAGTCCCATCATAATTCTTAGTTACCTTATCAAAGAAGATTGCCTCAGACATCGAGTTCCAGCCCCCAGTAGCTAGGTATTGTAGATTATATTGATAGAATATAACTAAGAAATATATCTCCCAGACAAAAATCTGTACAGAACTATGATGAGTCAAAATTCAGTTTCTCCAACTAAACATCATCTTAAACTACGATTAGTTTACTATTCTATTTTAAGCCTAGAAACATAGTTAACAAGCTTCTCTATCGCCGGAATACGGACCAAAATCGATTCAGAGCAAAGTTTTCCTTCATGGAAACCCCAGACATGTAAAGTCCAAGCTTGGTCTAGGGCTTGCAGAATGAAATTTCCGAATTTTCTCGCTAGTCTTCTGGCCGCTTTATCCAAATCGGTGACAGTCCATCTGCCTCGTGCTTTTACATCACCCAAAATATCGCTCAAGTTTTCTGCTACAGTTAAGGCCTTTATGGATTCCTCAACGGCCTTATAAAGTTTCTCTGATGCTTGGATAGGGTCTTTCTTAATTAGATTTTTTCCTTCCCTGAAAAACTTCTCTGCCAACTCTGCGTGAATTGAGGCTTCCTCTTTTGGGTCTAGATCTAATTTCTGAATCAGTGATTCTATTATGAATTTTTCCACATCAATATTACGTTCCACAGCTTTCTGAAATAAACTTTTTGGTACCTCTATCGTGACGGTCAAAGCGAACTCCTTCAGCAACATTCCGATAACTCCAATATCATATGAAAAAAGATAAAGAAATCCTAAATCAAATCTAGCTCATATTCATCTAGTCTTCTTCTCTATCCTTATCAACAACCACGATGAAAATACGGCCGCCAAAACAACAAGACAACCACTTAATTATATTGTGATGTGTAGGCTGTTTATTAGTTGGTTTCATTATTAGCAATTAGATTGCTTATCCACTATGATTCAGGAGATTTTTTGTTGATGTTTTGGTTCTCTTAGTCTGCCTTTAACGATAAACCATAGGATTGCCAGTATTATTGAGATCCAGATGAAGATATCGAGTTTGTCGAACCATATTTTGACAGCAACGTAGTTCTCCCCTAGTTTTAGGCCCATAAATACTAGGAGGAAATCCCAAATGAAGCTGCCTATCGATGTGAACAGAATAAATTTTGATATGTTCATTCTTCCAAGTCCGGCTGGCACTGATATTAATTCTCGGTATGCTGGTAGCATTCTTCCGAAGAGAACTGTTATGTCCCCATACTTATTGAAGAATTCCTCGGACATTTCAAGATGTCTTTTGTCAAGTAGGAAGTATTTTCCGAATTTCTCTACGAATGGTCTTCCAAGCCCCATACTTAGCAGGTATATTACCAGCATTCCCAGAACATTTCCCAGAGTAGCTACCAGCACTGATGGAATAAAACTTAGTTTGTTTTC
>Ga0180301_10005170_pt1 | contig 10015 bp, 10 predicted proteins | sample GuaBasSediGuay16_FD_121797 | JGI IMG/M metagenome (GOLD analysis project Ga0180301, IMG submission 121797) | Subseafloor sediment microbial communities from Guaymas Basin, Gulf of California, Mexico - Guay16, Core 4569-2, 12-15 cm | ecosystem: Environmental > Aquatic > Marine > Hydrothermal... | reverse complement strand
GTTATGTTATGAATAAGCCTCTATAGGCGATGAGTATGTCTTCGGTTGTTTCTTTTGTTTTTAAGTTGGTTGTTAAGGAGCCTGTTGTTTTTCAGAGTTTTTCGGGTTTTGCCGCCTGCGGAGTCTTTTATAATATTGTTAGGGGTTTTGATGAGGGTTTGGCTGAGGAGCTACATTCTTCCAAGCGTTTGGCTCCTTGGGCTGCTACGCCCTTCTTTATTGAGGCTCCTCCACCTCGGCGTATTGTTTATCGGGCTCTGCCTGCTCCTTCGATAGTTGAGGTTTCATTCTCAGTTATGGATAATAAGCTTGTTGAAGCTTTTAAAGAGGCGATTTTAGGATCTAATTTGGATGTGGAGCTGATTAATGTTAAGGCGAAAATTGCGAGTGTGGCTGTTAGCATGCTTAGATTTTCTGAATTAGCTTCAGATGTTGAACCATTACCTGAGAAGTTTGCCATAAAGTTTCTTACGCCAACTGCTTTTAGGCGGTCTGTTTATGATTGCTGTCCAGCATGCCCCAACTATGCTGAATACATGCTTAAGGCTAGAGAGGGCGGGAGGCTTGAGAAGCCATGCGAGTATGCTGTTTCATGCCGCGGTTTAATCGTACCATTGCCGATGCCGTCACTGATGTTCAGGAACCTCGCTCGGATATGGTCAGCCTTCTCGGATACGCACTTGAACGTTTGGGAGGCGGCGCGCTGGGCTGAAAATGCAATCTTAGTGGCGGGGTATCCTAAGCCGGGAATAAGAACTGTGAGAGTCTATGAGCACCCAACAACGAATAAGTGGATAGTGGGTTTTATGGGAACCGTGAGGTTCGCAGTGAGAGAAGACCTATATGACGAGAGGAATGCGAAAACCTTAGCCGCCCTACTAAGGATGGCGGAGCTAACAAACATGGGTGTAAGAAGAACAGCTGGGCTAGGAATGATAAAGTACATAAGACCGAAAGAGGAAAAATAATTTTCAGATTTATCCAATTATAAATCTAGAATTTTCCCACTTATTCAAGTTAGTGGGCAGCTTTAACGCTAATCTTCTTCTGAATCATGAAGGGCTTTAAAACTGAAAAATTTAGATGGCTGGAATGGATTCGAAAAATATTTTTACATAGTTAGACTATGGCTTTTATTTTGAACTCACAATATGGATCACCCCTCGCTATACACCTTACTTCTTCGGCTTGAACCTCCTTTCTAAAGATTCTTGCGAAGAAGCCAGCTAATATCCCCCTATAGAAGTAGCTGTAGAGCTCATTGCTTCCTTTACCTAACTCGCACTCAAAGTTTTTAGATACACGGATTTTAGCCCTCTTTCTCTTAAGGTCCACCTTAATGTCTTGGATTATCGCCCAGCCCATTTTCATATGGAGGAACTTAAGGTGTTTAATTAAATGTTCTATACTCACGTAGTTTTCGCATGTTTCATATCCTATTTGGAAACCTTCATAGTAGAGTATTGCCTTTCCAGCCGAACCGAATTTCCTCCTCATCCCCTTAAACAATGCCTCATAAATTCCTCTAGAAAATACTATAGCCCTTTCATAATCTTTCTCGTAATTAATAATCGATGGAAAGAAATAATTTCGAATAAATAGGTCCTCATCAGCCTTTACTAACCTAGCTTTACGAGCATTAAGTTCCTTATTTATAATTTTGAGTGTTTCTTCAGGTTTGGCATTAGATCTTGAAAAGTCGAGAGAAAGCGTTGCATATATATAGGGTGTTTTAGACCCAACCTTAAAGTAGTTTATAGAGCAAATCTCAATTTTCATGTTCCTGGCAATCTTAAAAAGATTCCAGAGGAAATCTCTTTTTGCTTCAGCCTCAATAATAAAATTTTGGATTCCTCCTTCCTCCCAAGATGATGGCAAACTTTTCAAATAATACTTCATTTCTTCCCTCACACCCTTTATATAAGAACCTGCCTATACACCGTTTTTTGGTACCATAAAATTACACCGTAGATTATGATAAAAATTAGTATGTAACATTAGTTAATTACATCTTTAACCCACTTGCCTAAACGGGAAATTTTGCTCCTAGAATCTTGCAAATAATACTAAATTAACAGATCAAGAATTCATATATAACTAAATGTTTTTTAGAGTAACATAACAAATATTATTTTTTGAAAAAATGTTTGGAGCGTTCCGTGGGGGATGAAAGTTATCTCTTTATTAACATTGTTTGCACTATTGTCGGGTTCAGCTGCACTAGCCACCATAATTCCGATCCAACTCCAAGAGTATTTAAACATTATAAATCGACTGGATGACTGCTACAAAGATGTTCTAGATGATTTATGTGATATGATGGAAATAGCGTTAAAGTTTAGGGATGACCCTAACTATAATTACGATCCGTCCGATATGGAGCAGATCATCATGAGGGATGGCGTGAATGGAACTCAAGAATTGCTTGATCTCTTTAATGAGATAATGAATATTACTCGGAGCTACGGAATCCTAGAAGAGAACGTTACAGGTATTTAACCAGCAAGGACCTATTCTACATCCATTATTTCAGAGCGCCCACATGTTTACTCGCATTTCCATCAGCTAGAATCTCACATTAGCAATTGATTTAAGATAATTCTTCTCGCTTCCTCACTTTATTTACTGGAATCCAGTTATTAAGCAGTCTTATCTTATTACCTAAATGTTAACGGGAATAAAAAACAGAGCTAAGGTTCATAAAATTTTAAAGCCAAAAGCGATAAGAGAAATCGTTCGGAAAGAAATAAGTGGAATGGGTGAAGGAGTAAAAATCAGTAAGCCCCCACGGAACGCTCCGAACAATAACATTTTAAACTCAAGTTCCTTCACCCCCACAATTCTTTAATCAAATATAAATCTAATGAGAATTTTAGGGCATAAAAATAGCTCAATTAAAGAAAAATAATTAAAATTTTATTATCTTCAGCATTAGGATATAACTCTTCTTTGGAAGAAAATAAATGATGTCATGTTAAACCCTAGCTTTAAGGGTTAGAGCCTCCGTTATTTTCCTAAGAGTTTCTAGAACTTCTAGTCCCTTCTGGGTTAACTTATACTCTTCTCCCTCCTTCTTCACAAAGCCGTTTAGTTCTAGAAACCTTAAATGCTTGACCGTATCCTTCCAAGAGAGATTGGCCAAATTCCCAATATGCGTCAATTTTCCAACTTTAGAAGCAGCCTCCAAAACATCTAAGTAAATCTCTAATCTTGAACGTTTCTTCATTTTCACTTCCCTCAGCTAGGGGATTTAAATGAATTCAGCATATAAATGAATTATGAAAGGATAAACCGTTTGTTTGGTTCAGAAGAAAAGTTCGTTTCACTGGTCCACCAGCATTATTCAACTATCATAATAAAGTTTTTACTACATATTTTGAGAGCTAAGAACGTATTCATCGCCCATGTATTTAGTTCATAATCTCTTTTTATTTTATCCAACTATGTTTGCTTTTGGGGCTTAGGAAATGAGTGAAGAAGAGGTTACAAACGAAGGGACTGAAAGCGAGGATAGGGTTAGCAAACTAGAAAAAGAGATTGAAAGGCTTAAAGCGGATGTTCGAGACTCTTCTAAGGAGATAAAGCAGACAGTTGAAGATTTAAAAAGAGCCGTAGTTGATATTCGCTCCGCTGTTAGTGAAATTGAGAATCCATTCAATTTATTGAGAGTTATAACAAGTGAAAAAGACCTTGAAAGATTAAGTAAATCTCAGCCCATAACTGAAAAAATACAGATTGTGAAGGAAGAAGGTGAAAAAGAAAAAATAGGAGAGGAGAAAAAAGAACTTGAAGGTATTCCATCCATTGATAAAGAAGTTCTAGAAACTCAAAAACATCTAGAAAAGCAGATCCCGGAAGTCTCTCCTGAAAAGGAAGCTCCTGACTTCCAACATGGTTTTTCTTTGGTACGATGGATCTATAACATGCTTGACCTAGGTTTTGATAGAGACGATTTGAAAGGAATCTGCCAGTGCTGCGAATATATTGGAATTATTCCAAAGGGCTCTAGCATTCAAATCTCCAGCATGATTGATGCACTCGCAGGCGCTAGAAACAAGGGTTTCTCAGAGGAAGATATAATGCTCGTCCTATACATGGCTGCTGAAGCATTTGGAACAAGCATTAAGGCTGAGGAAATCCGTGAAATGGTTATGAGTATGCTCAAAAGAAAACGAATTGAAAGGGTGAGAGGGGAATAAATGGGTTTCTCAACAACAGTAAGTGAAATAGTTCTACTGATTGCATCTGTAGTTCTGGCAAGCGGGTTTTCAGCCCAAGCTATTTACGCTGGTCTGTCTTTACAAAGTAGCATAATTCAAACAATCGACACCTCTAAAAGAGACCTAAATACACGCATTAACATAGGATATGCAACCGTTAATGAGACGACGAATCCAAGATACTTTATAATATATGCTAAGAATACTGGTTTGATGCCGATCACAGATTTTTCAGTCATCGACGTTTACGTTGGAGAATATGGTCGGGCGATGCTTTGCTACTATAGTAGCGAGGCAACTGTTGGAAGCGGAAAGTTTAGCTTAACTGACGCTGATGGAGATGGTGTTTGGGAGATTGGTGAAACAGCCATCATAAGGGCATATCCATCCATCGACATTAACGCCTCAATCTACGAGGTGAAAATAGTTCCATTCAGAGGTATACCTTCTACCTATCTATTTCCACCTCCCCCATGAGGTGGTTTAAATGGGATTCTCAGTAACTGTTGCGTCAATGATTGTTCTAATAGGATTGGCAACTTTCATGGGAGTTACAACCATTTCATTGATATACTCAATAAATCAGCTGACTATCTTATTGAATACGTTAAATAAACAAGACACAGACGCCCAAATTGAACTTAACATAGTGAACATAAGTGCTTCCACCATAGAATTTTATGTGAAAAACGAGGGATCAAAAACTATTTTCTTGAAGAATCAGGGCTTTAATTGGAATAGCGTCATTATTGCTTACAAAAATGACACCTGGCATTCATATTTAATAGAAGACTATAGTATTTCTGAAATTAAAGTTCAAAGTTCATCCCTTTCATTCGATGTTTCATCCCACAGCTATATTAATCCAGGTGAAGAAGCAAAAATACTTGTTTCCTTACCTGAATATGCTCCCATAATCCCCTACAATGAAACCGTTATTATTGTTTTCTTTTCTCATTATGGGATCTCAGCTATAAAGGAGGGTGTTCGAAGAGCTTGAGCTTCATATCGTTACAAATTAAAGATTTAGATGACTCACTAGGCGGCGGGTTCCCGCATCCATCTCTAGCCTCCATAGAGGGGGATTACGGCGCTGGAAAGACCGCCTTTTCTCAGCACATAGTCCACTCCATGTTGAAGGCAGGCTTGAATGTATGCGTCATAACCAGTGAAACAAACGTTAAGGGATATCTGGAGAAGATGCGATCAATAAAATTAGACCCCATTTCCTATTATATTGGGAGACGACTTGAAATCTATCCTTTGCATGTTGAAGGAGGCAAATGGAGCAGTTTCCTTTCATCCTTGTTTCTTAAGGTTACACGATGCTTCCTAGAAATTTACAAGAACCGCTATGATGCTGTTGTTATTGACAGTTTAAGCGTATTAGCCACCGAAACCCCCTCCTACGAGTTTCTAACATTCATAACACGCATGAAGAATCTCGTTTCAGATGGAAAAACAATAATCTTAACCTTTCATCCAAACTTTCTTCCAGAAAACATAATTATGAAGCTTAAGGCTGCCTCCGATGTCTACTTCGTTCTCTCGAACACTAAAATGGCTGGTCTATCAATAAAAATGCTCAAAATAGTCAAATTATGGGGAACAAGTGGTGAGAGAAAAGATACAGTTAGCCTAGAGATAAACCCACACGTAGGATTAAGAGTTCTACCCCTAGGAGGTGTTAAGATTTAAGCGGTTTCTATTCGGCTCAAAAAGCAAAGCCACAGAAGAACCAAAAGAAGAAGGATTAATGCTTTTCAGAGAAACCAAAGTGCCTGAAACTCTTGAAGAGGCGATGGAAAAATATCCCTACCTAGCGGAATACATTGAAAAAAATGGTTTAGAACCATTTTATGTTGTCGACCCAAGTGCACTAGGAACCGAAGCTGACTTAATGTCCGCAGCATACGTTTTAGATATAATCTACCCTCTTAAACGCGGAATATTCATTCATATAAAAGCTGGCGGAGAAATCGGCAGATATAACATTATTGAACCTGAAAAGCCGGAGAGGGAAATATTAGATCAAATTGAGAGCGCAGTTGCAAAATTGATAAGCGAGAGAACAATAGTTGCTGAAAGCATCGAAGAGAAAGAAAAAGTGATTGCCAAACTTTTTAATGAAGCTATCAGAAAAAATAAGATAAAGCTGCCAAAAGAGAAGCAAACTTATTATCTTTATCACTTTCTAAGGGAAAGAATAGGACACGGATTCATCGACATATTTCTCGCTGATCCATGGCTTGAAGACATAAGTGTTCCGGGAGCTGGACACGTATACGTTTACCACAAATTTTTTGGGCCTCTCGAAAGCAACATTAAGATTCAAAGGGAGGAAATAGATCTCATATTAAGAAGCCTAGCTGAGAGATACGGACATGTCTTAAGCTACTCTCATCCAATCATCGACATTCATCTGCCAGATGGATCCAGATTTAATGTTGTATATGGAGAAGACATAAGTCTTAAAGGGAGCAACTTCACGATTCGAAAATTCCCTAAGGAGCCCATATCCGTAGCCCATCTCATCGGCTGGAACACCTTCTCAGCTGAGTTTGCCGCATACATGTGGATGCTTTTTGAAGTTGGAATATCAGCTTTTATCTGCGGAGAAACCGCCTCGGGGAAAACAACCACATTGAACGCTCTCACAGGCCTCATTCGATCAGACTCAAAAATTGTAAGTATCGAAGAAACTCCTGAAGTAAACTTGGCTCATAGAAATTGGGTTAGAGAAGTAACGAGGCTTCATTCTGGAAGCGTAGTTTCAATGTTTGATTTGCTTAAGGCAGCCCTAAGACAGAGACCAGACTACATAATTGTAGGTGAAATCAGAGGTGAAGAAGGACAGGTTGCCTTCCAAGCAATTGAAACAGGGCATCCCGTTCTTTCAACATTTCACGCTGGAGACCTACAGACACTCTTTCAGAGGTTAACGTCACCACCAATAAATGTTCCAAAGACGCACATTAACGGATTAAACTTAGCTATCTTCCAGAATAGGATTAAACGAGGTCTCAGACTTGTCAGACGAGTGCTTTCAGTCAACGAAATAATATCATATGATTCAGAGAGGGGAAGCCTCAATTACTTTCCGGTATTCGTATATGACCCTGATGCTGATCGGCTTAGATTTAGGGGTTCAAGTATATTTCTTGAAGCAAAGATTCTCCCCTATAGGGGATGGGGAACCGATAAGACCCCGGAACTCTATAAAGAACTTCAGATGAGAGCTGAAATTCTACGAGTTCTATCTGAGAAGTCTCCAAAGTTTAGAAGCGTATGGAAAACGGTTATCGAAACCGAGCAGGTAGGCGTTGAAAAAGTTTATAAGATGGTCAAGGAAGGTAAGATGCCTTGGTTAGCAGAAACTTAGATTCGCCAAGAAGAGGAAAGCAGATTCTAATTCTAGCTCTCTCTTTAACAACAATATTCTCCGCCTTCTCATTAATCATTAAGAGGGATACATTTTCAATTATGTTGGCTTTAATATCGTTTTGCTCACTTTTCATGATGCTTTTTCTCTCTCGTAGGATGCCTAAAAGTTCACGTGGAAAAGTTGATGAGAAACTGATTTTATCTATCCTTCACATGTACGTTGTTTCTCAGGGCGAAGCTGGACCAGACCAGCTTGTCAGCTCGATCGCAAGAATGAAAGAGTATGGATATTACAGTATGGTATTCAATAAAATATTGGAGATAGCTAAGAAATTCGGGTATGGCTTCGCTAAAGCGATGTCACATATGGCCAATCTTGTGAAGCCTCCCTTAAAAGATATTCTTATAAGATGCACGGAGGCGCTTTCCAGTCCAGAGCCAAAAGAGTATCTCGAGTTAGAGAATTCAACTCTTTTCGAGGAATATTCTGGCCATTATGGACGGTTAATAGAGGGAATAAAAACTCTCGGCGGCGTTTACGGAACATTCCAAAGCGTCTCTATTTTCATAATTATGACCCTAGATATTATGATGGTTTTCATTAACGAATCTAACATTGTATATTATTCTTATGCGATTTCCGCTACCGTGATAGGGGTATTATTTCTCGGATTCAAAACTATTATACCGAAAGAAACGCTTGTATACATCGATAAAGAGGATCCGCCAAAATTGTATAAATTATTTCGAATTTCCGCGCTATCCGCCTTAATAATGATTTTTCCCGCAGTATACGTAAGTTTATCGGTTAACCGCTCTTTCGGCTTCATAATTTTCGGCGCATCATTGATTCCTGCGGGATTATTCGCTTACAAGCTTGAATCATCAGTTGCTAAAATAGATGAGTATTACCCAACGTTCATTAAGGCACTGTGCGAGAATATGGCTTCAACATCAAGCATTAAAAGCGCAATATCTTATGTTCTCCATATGGAGCTTGGGCCTTTAAGAAGGCTATTAGAGAGAACTCTTGCAAGAATTAAACTTGGAATAAGAACCGAAAGGGCTATAAGCCTGTTATCTTCCGAATCCGCTTCTTTCCGCGTTTACGTAATGAATCGAATGCTTCTGGATTCCATAAACTGTAGCGGCGATCTTATGGAAGTTGGTAAGATTCTGGGGAACGCCTGCATAAAATTTCTAGAATTTAGAAAAAGAAGGATTTCTGTAGCCAAAAGCTTTAAGACCGTTATCTTCATTCTTCAACCCATAACCGTATCTCTGCTCGTGATATTAACTTACCTGTGTGATTTTTTCTCTCAAAGCTTAGTTTCTTTACCCTACTTTACTTTTGGAAAAATTCCCGTCCCCATTGTTGAGACAGGAAATATCTTCATGATCCTATTTATAACAACTCTAAACGCTCTTGCACTTAGAGAGGCTGAGGGAGGATTTTGGGGAACCAGCCTATTTTACATAGGACTTCTGTTAATATTAAGCGGGGTCTCATGGTTTATAGGCGAAAAATTGATGGATATAATGTTCGGTCAAGTACTGGAAGGGTTCGAAGAACTACTAGTAGAATGGTGATCAAAAAATTCTAAAAACGCTTCTATTCCTTATTTGGTGCGAGAGAAGCATAAGATAAGCATTTCATGATTAGATTACCTATTTTGATTTGAAAAAGAATAAAGCCATCCATGGGAGAGAGCGGAGTTTTATTAAAGCAAAAAATCGTCTATACAGGAGCATAATAACGAAGGATAATAATGGATGGGTTATATCTCTGCGGAATTCATATTTTTGGTTCAAAAGTAAGAAATAACAATTTTAGATTACCTTATACTATCACTGCTGGTCTAGTGCGTCCCTATGGAAAAGTTTACTGAAGCAAGAATATATCGGATTAGAGAAAAACAAAGCGTTCTAAGCCCTCTTAGCACAGTAGAGGAAATATTGATGAAGTTTGGACTCTCAAGAAATGAATCTAAAATCTATCTTTTCTTAGCCAGAACCGGAGAGAAGAAAGCTAAAGAAATTTCAGATGCGCTCTCGCTTTATAGAACTGAGACCTATCGGGCTTTAAGGAACCTAGAAAAAAATGGTTTAATTCTTTCTATCTTCGGAAGACCTCTCAAATTTAAAGCAATCCCACTTGAAAAAGCAGTAGATATCTTGATAAGAATGAAAACTTTGCAGATAGAGAAACTTAAGCAAGAGAAAAAAAGAATAATTGAAAATTGGCGGAAAATTCCTAAACTTGAAACTGAAATCGAAAACAAAAATGAAGTCTTCCAAATACTGGAGGGAGATGAACAGATTACTCTGAAAATAGATGAAATATTAGATAAATCCAAAAACGAGGTCCGCATCTATGCTTCAGAATCTGCTCTTAAAACACTCTATAATAC
>Ga0180301_10005168_pt1 | contig 10017 bp, 8 predicted proteins | sample GuaBasSediGuay16_FD_121797 | JGI IMG/M metagenome (GOLD analysis project Ga0180301, IMG submission 121797) | Subseafloor sediment microbial communities from Guaymas Basin, Gulf of California, Mexico - Guay16, Core 4569-2, 12-15 cm | ecosystem: Environmental > Aquatic > Marine > Hydrothermal... | reverse complement strand
TTGAGCAAAAAATACAATGGATTAAAGAGAATACTATAAAACTCACACTAAAACTCCAGGAAGTAGAGAAACAGATCGCCTCGAATAACCCTCAAAAAGAAAAGCTTATTCAGCTTAAAGAAAAGCTTAAAGAAAAATTACAGCAACTAAACGAATACACCATCTCTCTTATGGATAAACTGGATAAAAGCGAAGAGGCCGAAGTAGAGGTAAGAGGGATAGTGCATCCCGGTGCGATTATAACTATTTGCAGAATCCCTCTCGAGATTAACCAGGAAATGAAGAAAATACGATTTGCTCTGGATAAAACCAAAGGACAGATTTTAGCTTCAAAGCTTTAATGGTGGGATTCTGGTTAAAAAAGTAAAATGCTCATTTTATTTATAGGCAACAGCCTTACCTTCTACAATTTTCTACCTTTAACCTTAAGAGGGATCATAAAACATATTTACCCCTGTAGCAAATTTGATGTGGGTCTACAGGTAAAAAGATATGCCGACTTCAAGGAGCACTGGGAGAATCCAGATACAGAAAAAGCTCTTAACTCATCGAAATGGACACACGTGGTTCTACAGGATCACAGCCAGGGGCCAATATTTACAAAAGAAAACTTTTACCTGTTTGGCTACCGCCTTATAGAAGCAGTTCGTAATGTAGGAGCCGAACCGGTCCTGTTTATGACCTGGGCTCACTATGGCAAATCGGAGATGATGGAAGAGGTAAGAAGCATCTACAGAGATCTCGCTCATATAACCGGAGCATCGCTCTGTCCAGTGGGAGAGGTATGGTATAAAGCTAAGGACATTCTGGATGATTCGGAGTTTTTCAAAACAGACGGAGTACACCCTTCACCTCTGGGGACTCTGTTTACTGCATTTATTTTTGCCCATTTTTTCGGCTATTCCATAAAAGATCCCTTTCCTCTGGATTTAAAAATTGAGTTAGAGGATTATGAAGACCTAAGAAATAGTTTTGATTTCAATGGTTACGGAATTAAGAGAAGAGCTATCCACTACAATTTATCCAGTCATAAGGTAGCTTGCTTACTCAGGGGATTACAGGACTCAAGTCTTTATAATTTACAGGTGCCCCGAAGATTATGCTTCTGAGTAAGATAGGAGCTCTTATGGCAGAGACCCCTCCCAAAGGCTTTTGAAATCGAAGAAACACCATAACCCTCTCTTTAATACATGCGATTCCATATATTGAGAATGCTTAAATTGACAAGTCTTTAATTTAAAGCATATAATTTAAACAATCGCATGATGCGGTATATCAGTTTAAGAGGAGGTTACTATGAAAAAACTGGGTTTTACAGTCTTTCTTCTGGTCCTGTCAATGGTATTCGTTACCTATGTTTTCTCGGCAGGACAGGCCGAAGCAAAAAGAGAGATTCCCGATAAGCTCGTTATCGGCTCTCTTGAGCCTTTAACCGGAGCACACGCTGTGTTCGGAAGCGAGGCAAAACTGGGTACGGAGATCGCCGTACGTCATATAAATGAAGCAGGGGGAATTAAATCCCTTGGCGGAGTGAAACTCGAAGTTGCAGCAGAAGATTGTGGTGAAAATGCAGACACGGCAAAGCTTGGAGCAGAAAGCCTTATAAGCAAGCATAAACCTATCGCCATTGTGGGGCTTTACATCAGCCGCCTTACCGTTGCAGCCTCCGAGGTTACCGAACGGGAAAAGGTAATTTTGATGGTAGACGCACTGGTAGACAGTGTAACCGAAATGGGCAGAAGGTACCTCTTCCGTCCAGGACCCAAGGCCAGTCAGCATGGGAAATCGGCAGTCGAGTTTGTACTGGGTGCATCCAAAAAGAGCGGTACAAACATTCAGAGAGTTGCTATCCTGAACGAAGACTCCGCCTTCGGCAGAAGCAACGCAATGGGTGCAACCGAATCGGCAATAACTAACGGGCTTACCATTGTTTATCAGAGGGAATATCCCTACGATATCTCCGATGTATCATCGATCATAAACGATATTGCAGCAGCCAAGCCCGATTTCGTGGTTCACTGCCCCTATTTCATGGATGCCATTCTCTTTGCCAACACCTTTAAGGAATCCGGTAAAATACCGAAGTTTATCTCCGGTATGGGGGCATGTGGTTACACCGATCCTGAGTCAATCAATGCATTGGGAACAACGGCAGAATACTATTCAAACACCTTCAGTTACAATCCTGCCAAGGATACCGCGCAGAACAGAAAGTTCGTGGAAGATTTCAGAAAAGAGACAGGTCACATTCCCACCGAAGCAGGCGGAATGGACTACTACATTACATGGACTCTTAAAGAAGCTCTTGAACTCTCAGGCCGGTTATTTCCCGATGATCCTCTAAATCCCGATAACATTCGCAAGGCTTTCTTACAGCTCGATCTTCAATCGGGTCCGGCAGTCGATACCTTTCCCACAAATCGCATAACCTTTACAGAAACCGGAGACAACCCACACGCCAGAGCAGTCATTCTACAAGTAATTAATGGAGAGCCGAAGGTTGTCTGGCCCTTCGATACTGCAGAGACAACCGCCGTATTCCCAAGACCGGATACAACATACTAAAAAACCTGATAAAATGATAACAAAGAAATAAAAATTTAGAAACCGGCCGGGCTTTGATTGGAAGTCAGCCCCGGCCGGAGTCCTCACAAGGGGGAGTTGTGCAAGCTGTAATTCAAAACATCATAAACGGTACGATGATGGGCTGCATATATGCCCTCATTACCCTGGGGCTTTCGCTCATCTTTGGAGTTATGAACATCGTTAACTTTGCCCATGGTGATTTTGTAATGATTTCCATGTATTTTACATTCTGGGCAAGCTCACTCTGGGCAATCGAGACGGTCGCCACTCCTTTAATCACTTTTCCGTTCTTATTCCTCTTTGGTATCCTCACTTACTACCTCATAATTCATAAAACCTTGAGAGAGAAGTACGTTATACAGATAGCTATAACAGTAGGTCTTATGACCTTTCTTCGTGCGGTAGCCCAGCTCTTATGGAAAGCAAGTCCAAGGGCAATTTCTTATTCCATAGTTCAGGGAACCTTTGTTATAGGTAATTACACAATCATGATGTCCCGTTTTACATCTGCTGTGGTCAGCGTGGCGGTCATTTACCTTTTTTCTCTCTTTTTAAATCATACTTGGCAGGGACGTGCCATAAGAGCAGCATCGGACGATCTTGATGCTGCATCACTAATGGGTATTAGTTACAAGTGGACCTACGCACTTGCCTTTGGGCTTGGAACAGCTATTACCGCCATAGCCGGAGGAATGCTGATGACCTTTCAACAGGTGGACCCCACAATGGGGCTTCGTTTTGGCCTGCTCAGTTTCTGTATTCTGGCTCTGGCCGGATTGGGAACTACTCTGGGTATCATCATTTCGGGAGTTATAGTGGGTATAGCAGAATCTCTGGCCATGGGTATGTGGGATCCGAGAGCCAGCTCTCTCGTTGTATATATGATTTTCATCCTGGTTCTGTGGTTAAAGCCCAGAGGTTTGTTCGGGAGGAAGTAGTGATGCAGAACTTACAAACCATGAAACAAAAGAGGAGCATACCATATACAGCCATCGTTCTCTTTATAATTGCGCTGGTTCTCCCTATTCTCTTTCGCAGAAGCCAGTATAATCTCATTCTTCTTACCACAGTGGTTATGTACGGAGTTCTTGCCACTTCCTGGAATATAATAGGAGGCATGGCGGGACAGTTCGATCTTGCAGCGGGTGCTTACCTCGGGCTGGGAGCTTTCACCTCAGGTACTCTCCTCATTCGGTGGGATATAACTCCCTGGCTGGGTATGCCGGCAGGCGGATTGATTGCAATCGGGTTTGCAGTGCTTATTGGATATCCTCTGTTCAGATTCAGGGTGAGAGAGGTATGGTATGCACTCTCTTCGGCCGCACTGGTATCGGTTCTCCGTGTTGCCTTCCTCATGTGGGAAGAAGTAGGCGGTCCTACTGAACGATACATCCCCTATCACGATTGGTCTTTTTACCATTTAAGATTCTCAAGCTACATTCCTTTTTACTACATAATGCTAATTCTTCTGGTGATTGCTCTTTTTATCAACCACTGGCTAAGCAGAAGAAAACTAGGCTATTATCTTCTTGCCCTGGGTGATAACGAGGATGCCGCTGAAATACTGGGGGTAAATGCACAGGCCTGTAAACTCAAGGCACTTATGATATACGCCTTCATTGGCGGAATGGTGGGAGGGCTCTATGCATGTTTGTACGGTTTTATTCATCCCAAATTTTTCTCCAATACCATGAGTCTGGAGGTCGCCATACTGGGGATCGTAGGAGGGATGGGTATCACCTATGGTCCTCTTCTGGCTGCAGCTATTCTTGTCAGTATGAGGGAATTCTTACGGGCGAGCCTGGGAGGACAAATGCAAAGTCTTTACCTGGGCATCTACTCATTCGTACTTATAATAATTGTGCTGTTTAAACCCCAGGGGCTCGGTGCTCTACTCAGGGATATTTATAGCCGGTTAAACTATATTTTTCGAAAAGAGAGCCCCAAACCATAGACTCAAGTCGTATTCTGATTCAAGAAACAGCCATTTAATAATAGCGGTGCAAGGAGTAATTCATGGTAAACAACAAGGCGATACTAAAGATCGAAGGCATAACCAAAAGGTTTGGTAATCTGGTAGCAGTCGATAATGTAAGCTTTGAAATATACAAGGGAGAAGTGCTTGGGCTCATAGGTCCGAACGGTGCCGGGAAAACCACCCTTTTTAATACAATTACCGGTCTTCTTCTCGCCGACGGCGGAAAGGTATACTTTAAGAACCAGGATATAACAAATGAAAAACCCTATAAAATATGCAAACTGGGAATGTCCAGAACATTCCAGGTAACTCAATCATTTATTAGCATGAGTGTTGAGGATGCTGTCCGGGTAGGTGCCTATAACCGTCATGATGAGAGAAAGGTGGAAGATCAAGTCAACCAAATGATTGAGTTTTTTGGACTTAATGCCATCCGCAAGAAAAAATGCGAGGAATTAGGCCTTGCTCCTTTAAAGCGGGTGGAAGTAGCCCGTGCAATGGCTACAGACCCAGACCTGCTTCTTCTGGACGAGGCAGGAGCAGGGCTCAATGCTTCCGAGATGTCCGAATTAATGGAAATGCTTAAAGAGATAAATCGTGAAAAAGGGACGACCCTCTGTATTGTGGAACACGTAATGAAAATGGTTATGGGAATATGTCAACGTATTGTTGTGCTCGATTATGGTGAACTGATCGCTTCAGGAACACCGGAGCAAATTAGCAGTAACCAGAAAGTTATCGAGGCTTATCTGGGAAAGAGAGCTGTAAAATGAAGGAAATGCTTGTTGTCGAAAATCTTAATGCCGGTTACGGAAAAGTGCCCATTTTAAAGGATGTATCAATCAGGGTGAATGAAGGGGAAGTTGTAGCAATAATAGGGCCGAATGGAGCGGGTAAAAGTACTCTGCTTAAAAATGTTTCCGGACTATTAAACGGATATTCCGGTAAAATTCGATTTACCGAACAGAACATCGAATCATTGCCAGCACATAAAGTAACCAGATTGGGCATTTCCTACGTTCCGGAGGGAGGAAGGCTCTTTCCCAACATGACAGTAAGGGAGAACCTCCTTATGGGCGCTTTTTGCAACAGGGAAGAGATAAAGAAGGGGATTCTGAATGAGATCTACGAACTATTTCCGGTATTAAAGGATAGAGCAAGACAATTCGCCCGTACCTTGAGCGGTGGAGAGAAACAGATGCTGGCAATAGCAAGGGGAATGGTATCCAGACCTAATCTTATTATGCTCGATGAACCTTCCCTGGGCCTTGCTCCAAATCTGGTTGACAGCATTTACGAGCGGCTTAAAGCTCTTAAAGAGCGGGGGCTTACCATATTACTGGTCGAACAGAATACCAACTATGCTCTGGAGTTCTCCGACCGAGGCTATGTTCTTGAGAACGGAAGCATAGTGATGGAAGGAAGCGGGAAAGATCTTGCAGTTAGTGAGCATATCAAAAGACACTATTTAGGTCTTTAATCGATATTATCAAATACATCATACCAAGGAGGAAACTCATGGGATTACTGGAGAAAGGTTTACTTGAGAAAATCCCCTTTTATAAAAAGGGATTACCCCATAAGCCAATATTGGGAACAGATTTTCTCGATGAGCTCAAGACAAACTGGGGAGAGGAGTGGGGAATAAAATCGGCCTTCGGAAAGATCAAAAAAGTAATGGTTTACCGTCCCGGCGAAGAACAGACCGATGAGCTTATAAGGCAGGATTATCAGCTTTTTAACCTCCCCCAGGGGCCTACAAACCTGGAAAAACTCCAGAAAGAGCACGATGAGTTGGTCTCAGCCCTTAAAGCCGAGGGGGTGGAGGTGATCTATCTGGAACCCAAGAAACCACTCAGGGGCACATACGGGGTTCCTCTCCGTTCTGCTCCCTACACAAGAGAGACCATTGTGGTTCGCGGAGGTGTTATAATCGAACGTCCCGCCCCCGCATATAAAAAGGGGCTTGAGGTGTTTCATGCACGCCGGATCGCCGAGCTGGGATGCCCAATCCTCTACACAATTCACGGTAAGGGTGTTTTCGAGGCAAGCAACATGGTGTGGATCGATGATAAGAGCGTGATTCTTTCTACAGGGCTGCGCGGAAACATGGAAGGAGCCAGACAGGTAGAAACTATTCTACGCGATATGGGAGTCGACGATATCCATTTTGCCCAACTGCCCGGTTATCTTTACTCCAGGCGCAATCAGGTAGGAGGATCCTCTGGCATCTTTCACCTGGATATGACCTTCGGAATGGCCTACTATGGAATCGGCGTGCTGTGGCCGGGAGGTGTGGGATACGATACGATTCTCTGGCTGGAGAGTAAGGGAGTGGATATAATAGAAGTGCCCGATGAGGAGCTTCTAACCTGTGTTCCCAACCTCTTGCCCGTCTCCCCCAAAAGAGTGATTTCACCTGCTGCGGGGAAAACAGTTAACCAGGAACTTAAGCAGAGGGGTATAAAGGTGATAGAGGTCGACCTGTCGGAGTTTGCAAAGGGCGGCGGCGGTCCAACCTGCCTGACCCTTCCACTGATACGGGAATAGTGGCTCAGCGCCAGGGCCACTTACCCGCCTTTGATTTAAGGAAGCGCCCGTCTCCTTTCTCACCGAGAAAATTATCTCCGTCCAGAATGAGCTTGCCCCGGGATAACACTCTCTTAACCCTCCCAAGAAGCTCTTTCCCCTCGAAAAGGGTATAAGTTGCGTTGGTGTGTTGATTCCTGGCACTTACAATCCACTTTTCTGCAGGATCGAAGATTACCATGTCTGCATCAGAACCGGGATCGAGTCTTCCCTTTTGTGGGAAGAGCCCTGTAATTTTTGCGGAATTCTCAGAGAGAAGGGCTGCGACCCTGTTCGGGGTGATTATTCCGGTATTTACCCCGTATTGCCATACGACCGGCAGCATTGTCTCGACTTCGGGAGAGCCGTAGGGAGCATCAAAAAAGTCATCTTTTTCTTTTTTGTCTTTTGGTGCATGGTCACTACCTATGGTATCTATCACACCCTCTTCCACGGCTTTCCAGAGTGCTTTACGGTCATTCTCGGTCTTTATAGCAGGACCCACCTTGCCTAAAGGTCCCCTGGCTTTAAGCTCATCCCATGTGAGCCCAAGGTACTGGGGACAGGTTTCTGCGTATACCTTGAAACCGTTGGTTTTTAAAAACCTTATAACCTTAAGCCCCTCGGATGAGGAGATATGTGGGATGTACACGGGACAGCCCATAAGCTTACCAATAGAGACTGCTCTAAAGATGCCCTCTGCTTCTGCTACATCGGGACTCGTCTCCAGAAATCGTTCGGCAAAATCGGCCTTCTCGGCCAGCAGCTTATCCTGGATATAATCGATGGCAAGTCCGGTCTCGGCATGAACGGCAGCCATCCCCCCGTTACTGCTTATTATATCCATCGCCTTTGTCATTGCATAATCATCGGTCATCCAGCCGAGCTTTGCATAAGACATGAAGACCTTGAAAGAAGTTACTCCCAGCCTAAAAGCCTCCGGAATCTCATCGGCCTGCTTCATGGTTTCGAAAAGCCCACCGTGGAGGGCGAAATCTATGTATGAAGTTGATTCACCCTCTTCCCTGTATTGTTCTATCTTCTCTATAAGGCTGTCCCCCGGTCTTGCGTATGCGTAGTGGATTACCGTGGTTACTCCTCCCCATACTGCGGTACGGGAGAGGTCGGAAATGTTATCCATATATACAGGATGGGTATGGGGATCAATTACACCGGGCAGCACATAACAGCCCTGGGCGTCTATCTCCTCCTTTCCTTCAAGTTCACCGGGAGGAGCAACCTTGCCTATGGTTTCTCTCGCTATACCAATATCTGCCTTTAGAGTGCGCTCGGGATATACTACAAGACCGTTCTTAACTATACAATCGTATTTCATCTAAAAAACCTCCTGATCAACCTCTGCAACTCTCTTTATTTGCATACAAATGATAAAATCAGAAGGATTTTCTGTCAATGAAATTGCAATCACTCGATTCCGGATATTAAGAATATATCCGTCTTAAACGAGAATAAAAGCAGATTGATTTTAGCAATTACTGTGTAAATTAGTCCATTAAATGTTTGTATTTCAACCATATAATGGTTATTTTTATAATATGATTTTTTTGCTTCCGTCGGAATATCACTCCCGTTTTCCTTGAATCTCTAAAGGATACCCCTGTGGTCTTCTTACAGGGAGCCCGACAGACAGGAAAGAGTACTCTGGTTTGCCATCTTGCAGTTAATGAATATCCAGCTTATTACCTTTCACTCGATGATATCGGTATATTCTCAGCGGCAAAATCCGATCCCCAGGGGTTTATTTCAGAACTTTCGGTGCCAACTATTATCGATGAAGTTCAAAGAGTTCCCGAGTTGTTTCGTGCAATTCGGGAATAATCTTTACGCTATACCTATCCATGCTTTGTGGGAATGGTAAACCAGGATAGCAGCCTTTCTTCTCGAAATTTGCTATACCGGCAATAACTCAAACCAGAGCTTAGCTTTTCAAGCCTGTGGTTTCTTCTGCAGAATAATTCTACTTAATACCTCCACGATTTTCCCGTCCCACTGTTTGTTTGCCCCTTCCTTTAATGTTACCAGAGCTTGCTCTACGGTCAGGGCTTTCCTGTAAGCTCGATCAGAAGTCATCGCCTCATAAGCATCTGCTACCGAAAGAATACGGGCTTTGAGAGGAATATCCTCTCCCTTTAACCCATCCGGATAGCCCTGTCCGTTGTAATGTTCGTGATGGTGCAGAATAATCGGCACCAGTTTTTTAAGGGATGCAACTCTCTCCACAATATTGGCCCCGATGGAAGGATGCCTGTAAATTACCTCACGTTCTGTCGCGTTCAATTGGCCCGGTTTTAAGAGGATCTTCTCGCTTACACCGATCTTTCCCACATCGTGGAGTAAACCGGCATATCTTATCAACTCAATCTCCTCCTCACTTAAACCCAGCTCCAGGGCAATGGTTACAGCAAGCTCGGTAGTACGCTGAGAATGGCCTCCCGTATAAGGGTCCTTTGCATCTACTGCTGCGGCAAGCGCCGCAATGGTCTGCGTGAAACTTTGCTGAAGCTCCTCATACATCCGGGCATTTTCAATCGCCACAGCCGCCTGTGCTGCAATACTCTGGCAGAGATCTACCTTTTCCTTTGTAAAGGGGCTTCGCTCCCAGCTTCTCTCCTCACCCAGGGAAATGACTCCCAGTATTTTCCCCCCAACAATCAGAGGAATCAGGGCCGCCGATTTTACCTCCTCGGTGAGGGCCAGTTTGAGCTCTTCCACCGAGACGGCCAGTTCGGGCACATCCTGACGCAGAACGATTGGTTTACAAATCTCTACAACCTTTTTGTGCCAGGGAGCCATGGTTAAGGGGAAACGGAAATCGAAACCGAACTCCCCGCCCTTACTCCGAATAGGCGAAGCTGCGCGCAAGA
>Ga0180301_10005166_pt1 | contig 10017 bp, 10 predicted proteins | sample GuaBasSediGuay16_FD_121797 | JGI IMG/M metagenome (GOLD analysis project Ga0180301, IMG submission 121797) | Subseafloor sediment microbial communities from Guaymas Basin, Gulf of California, Mexico - Guay16, Core 4569-2, 12-15 cm | ecosystem: Environmental > Aquatic > Marine > Hydrothermal... | reverse complement strand
TTTTGGCTCAAGGGCTTAAAAAATTTGCCCTCTAATCTTTCGTTACAGCCACGATCTCTGGTTGAGCCATATAAAACCATTACCTCTTTGAAGCGAATTTACACAAAATCCAGTATACTACCTATTTAAGATGCCTAGTTGACGATGGTTTATAAGTAGAGTATAATTAAAAAATGTTGCTAGGGGTTCACGTATCCAGCGAAGGCAAGATTTACCAGGCATTAGATCGCGCTAAGCTTTTAGGCTGCAACACCATGCAGATATTTTCACGCAACCCTCAACGCTGGCGCGATAATTACTTAGATCCTAAGGATATAGAAGAGTTTAATCGCAGGCAGAAAAATTCCGGGATTAAGCCTTTCTTTATCCATATACCTTATTTGATAAACCTCGCTTCACCGAACCCGAAATTATATGCTGCTTCCATTGAGGCTTATATTGAGGATATTTTGGAAGCACATACCTTAAAAGCAGACTATATAGTTACACATATGGGCAGCCATAGAGAGACAACAGAGGAAGCGGGTATTAAAAGATTAATTGATGCCTTGAATACAATTATCGATAAGACAAAAAAAACCAGGGTAGGCATACTGCTTGAAAATACTGCCGGTTCCGGCTCCTGGTTAGGTTATAAATTCAGTCATCATAAAGAAATTATTGCCGGCATAAAACACAAGGAAAAAATCGGCCTTTGCCTTGATACCGCCCATGCTTATTTGGCCGGTTATGATATTGCAACCGAAAAAGGTTTAAAAATTCTTTTAGACGAAATAGAAGAGCTCGTAGGTATTGGCCTGATAAAGTTAATTCATTTAAATGATGCAAAGAATAAATTAGGCTCCCACCATGACCGGCACGACAATATCGGCCAGGGCAAGATCGGGCCGCAGGGCCTGGGAAGAGTTATCAACCATCCCCGCTTGAGGGATTTGCCTTTTATTTTAGAGACACCCAAGGACAGCCCGCAGGCAGATATAATTAACCTGGCAACAGTAAGAAAGCTAAGGCGGAATTAAAAGGGGGAATAATGGGCTACAAAATATTATTTGTAGATGATGACAAGGAAATTGCAGAGAGCATTAAAGATAAATTAACAAAAGAGGGTTATGATGTTATCTTGGCCTATGACGGCCAAGAGGCATTGAGTAAAGTAAAAGAGGCAGATCCGGATATTATCTTATTAGACCTTATGCTGCCGAATCTAAACGGTTTTGAGGTACTTAAAGAAATAAGGGAGAAACATAATGACAGGTGGCGCCCGGTGATTATTATCAGCGCCAAAAATGAATTCGATTCGGTAAAACAATGTTATAATCTGCAGGCAGACCATTATTTAGTCAAACCCTGCAAGATGGAAGATATTTTACAGGGAATTAAGATTATGATTTCCCTTATGCCGGTGAGGAAGCAATAGTAATAATGGAATACGATTTTAAAAAAATCGAAGAAAAGTGGCAAAAGGCCTGGGTCGAGAAGCAGGTATTTAATGTTTCCGCAACTTCAGGGAAAAAGAAATTTTATCTATTGGAAATGTTTCCTTACCCTTCGGGCAAAATCCATATGGGCCATGTACGTAACTATACCATCGGCGACGCTTTCACCCGCTATAAATGGATGCAGGGGTTTAACGTCCTGCATCCGATGGGATTCGACGCTTTCGGCCAGCCTGCAGAAAATGCAGCAATAAAAAATAAAACCAAGCCGGATATCTGGACATATAAATGCATTGACTGGATGAGGCAGGAACTTAAGAAAATGGGTTTTTCCTATGATTGGGACAGGGAAGTTTCTACCTGCAACAGCGATTATTATAAATGGAATCAATGGATTTTCCTGAAAATGTTTGAACAGGGGCTTGCTTATAAGAAAAAATCTTCTGTTAACTGGTGTGAAAGCTGCGAGACTACGTTGGCCAATGAAGAGGTCGTTGACGGCGGGTGCTGGAGGTGTAAAAAGAAAGTAGGGCAGAAGGATTTAGAACAGTGGTTTTTAAAGATCACCGATTATAAAGAACGCCTTTTTGAGGATTTGCGCCAGCTTAAAGACTGGCCGGACCGGGTTATTGCCATGCAGTCAAACTGGATAGGAAAAAGCGAGGGCGTGGAAATATATTTTCGCTTGGAGGGAAGCGATGAGATAATCCCGGTTTTTACAACCCGCCAGGATACGATTTTTGGTGCGACCTATATAGTCTTAGCTCCCCAACACCCGCTGGTAAAAAAGATTATTTCAGGAAAGCCGCAAGAAAAAGAAGCCCTGCGTTTTATTAATAAAGCGCTTAAGGAAAGTAAGGTTGTGCGCTCGGCGGAAGATGTTAAAAAAGAGGGAGTTTTTACCGGTTCTTATTGTATAAATCCGGTAAATAATGAAAAAATTCCTGTTTGGATTGCCGATTATGTGCTGATGGAGTATGGCACAGGTGCAATTATGGCAGTGCCTACCCATGACCAGCGTGATTTTCTTTTTGCCAAAGAGCATAATTTGCCGATGAGAATAGTAATAAGGCCTCCAAGAAACCAAGACACAAAGTCACCTGAAATATTGACTGAGGCCTATGAGGGCGATGGGATTCAGGTGAATTCCGGACAATTTGACGGTTTGCCTAATCAGGAGGCTAAGAAAAAAATTGCTCAATGGATGCAGGATACCGGCATTGGGCAAATTAAAACCCACTGGAGACTGCGCGATTGGCTTATTTCGCGCCAGCGTTTCTGGGGAACGCCTATTCCCATAATATATTGCGAAAAATGCGGGATTGTACCTGTTCCTTACGAAGACTTGCCGGTAAAATTACCCGAAGAAGCTCCTTTTACCGGAAGAGGGGGTAGTCCTTTAAGCAAAGTAGAAGAGTTTCTAAAGGTGAGTTGCCCCAAGTGCGGCTCTGGCGCTACCAGAGAAACCGATACCATGGCTACCTTCTTTGATTCTTCGTGGTATTTTTTAAGATTCTGCTCTCCGCGCTTTGATCAGGCCCCTTTTGATAAAGAAGAAGTAAAATACTGGATGCCGGTAGACCAATATATCGGGGGAATTGAACATGCAATTTTACACCTGCTTTATTCCCGTTTCTTTACCAAATTTTTTAAAGATTTAGGATTAATCGATTTTGATGAGCCTTTCAGCCATTTACTTACTCAGGGAATGGTTTTAAAAGATGGCGAGGTCATGTCTAAGTCGCGGGGGAATATCGTTGACCCGGATTCTATTATTAAAAAATACGGCGCAGATACTCTAAGGCTTTATATATTATTTGCCGCTCCTCCTGAGGTAGAGATGGAATGGGCTGAGAGCGGCATTGATGGGGCTTTCAGGTTTCTTAAACGCACCTGGCGGCTCCTCGAGTATTCATCTAAACTGAACAAAGCACCTAACCAAAGCCCGGCCTTAGAAAAAAAGATGCATCGAACAATCAAGGAAGTAACCGAAGACCTGGAGAGCTTTAAGTTTAATACCGCGATCTCCCGCATCATGGAGCTGGTTAATGAGATTTACCAGAATCGGGATTCTGATATAGAAAAAGCAGTAAAGACAACGGTATTATTAGTTGCACCTTTTATGCCTCATCTTGCCGAAGAAATGTGGCAGCGCCTGGGTAATACAGATTTTTTAATCCGCGTCGGATGGCCCAAATACGATGAAAAATTACTGAAAGAAGATACAGTTACTATAGTAATCCAGATAAACGGAAAATTGCGTTCAAAAATTGAAGTGCCTGCGGGTATAGAAGAAGAAAGGCTTAAGGAGTTAGTGCTGGCTCAAGAGAAAATAAGGCAGTGGATTAGAGGCAGTCCGGTCAAAAATTTTATTGTTATTCCCCGCAAATTAATCAATATAGTAGTTTGATTATTGTCAGGCTGCTTAGCAAACTTCCCTCCGAAATTCTTAACAAATTAATGTTAGAAATAGCCGCCTCATTCGTCTATTAGATTAGGCTTAGGGTTGTGCCTTAAATAGCGACTAATCAATAAGAGAGGGGGGGCGATGTTTGACCTTACTTATCAGGAAAAAAAAGCGATTATTTTTTTAATCAGCCTTATTTTACTGAGCTTAGGAAGCAGCTTTGCATTAAAAGTTAATTCTCCGGTAAAAAAATTCTTCGAGGAGAGCCGGGATATAAACAAAAAAGATATAAACAAAGCTAGTATGCAGGATCTTACGATGATAAATGGCATAGGTTGCAAATTAGCTGAGAAGATCATTGAATACCGTAGTAAATACGGCCCTTTTAAGGACCTTGAGGATTTGAAAAATGTTAAAGGCATTGGTGATTTTAAATTCAATAAAATTAAAGATTTTTTAAAAATCCGATAATGAAGAATATTCTCGCAGGCTTTACCTTAGCCTTCATCTTGGGAATTTTTTCTGCAAGCAGAATAAATTTATGCTTTTGGCCAGTTTATATTCTCGCCTTTATTTTATTAATAACAGGATGCGTTTGCATAAAAAAAGAAAAATTATTTTGTATTTTGTTATTTCCTCTTTTTTTATTATCGGGAATTTTATCATGGAAAAACCTTTTCACTTTACAAAATAACCATGTCTTAAGGTTCATTTCCGCTAAGGCAGAAGAGATATATGTCCAAGGGAGCGTCGCTAGTTACCCGAGAACAAAAAACAATGCTAGGAATTTTATGTTGGCAGTGCATAAAATTCAATTAGAAGATTATTGGCAGGAAGCAAGCGGCGAAATACTGGTAAGCCTTAAAGATTCTAAAAAGGAAGTTTTTTACGGAGATTTGCTTATTTTGAAAGGAAAAATCCGCGCCCCTTTTCGCCCTTATAATATTTCCCGATATCGCGGTTACGGTAATGAATATCGAAAGTCCCATGCGCTTTTAAACGTCAGTGAATATGTCGAGAAAATAAAAAACTCTCAGTTCAATCTATTTATATATTATATTTTTAAATTCAGAAAACGCCTAGAAAACATCATAAATAAAAATCTCTCCCCTATTTCTGCCTCTGTTTTAAATGCGGTTATACTGGGTTTGCGCGGCGGGATACCGGAAAGAATAAGGGAGGTTTTTCTTAATACAGGAACAGTACATATTATTGCTATTTCCGGTTTACATCTTGGCATAGCTGCTTTTATCATTTTAATTCTTTTAAAATTAGCAGGTATCCACAGAAGGCTAAGATATATCATCACAATTGCCATTTTATTTATCTATAGTATTTTGACCGGGATGAATGTACCTGTTGTCCGCGCCATGATTATGGCTTCTATTCTATTGTTTGCCGGGGTAATCAGGCGCCAGGCGAATATTTATAATTCTCTTTCCGTGGCAGCACTTACAATTTTATTTATAAACCCAACTCAGATGTTTGATTTAGGATTTCAACTTTCTTTTTTAAGCGTAGTCGCAATTGTTGGATTATCTCCTAAAATAAATACTCTATTTTCGCGATATTTTAAAAAATCAGTATTCGCAGGGCTTTTTCTTAAGCTTTTTTCAGTTTCATTATCGGTATGGTTAGTGCTTTCGCCTTTAATTATTTTTTACTTCCGGGTCCTTTCTCTCATTGCTATAATCGCAAATGTTATCATCTGTCCTTTTATGGCCTGGTTGATTTCCGCTTCTTTCATTTTTCTTATAGCAGGCTTGATTTATCTGCCGCTGGCGGATTTTTTTGCTTGCATGCTTGAAATAAGCATTTCGTTTCTATTAAAATTCTTATATCTTTTATATTCTTTGCCAGGTAGCTATTTCCACCTTCCCCGACTTAATTAATCCCTACTTATAAAAAACAGCAAAGGAGTGAATATTGACAAAGTTGATTATCTGTGATAGATTTAACCTATTATGAAACTTCTAATTTCAGCCTTATTTTTTACCGTTTCCATACTACTTTCAGCCGCTGCGGGTTATTCTTTCTGGATCTGGTCCCCCAAGAGCCAAAAGCTGGTAGACCCTAAGAGGCAACCTCAGCCTAATCCGCAAGAACAACTCGATTCCGCTAAAAAACTCTTTGAGGCTAAAGAATATGACCAGGCGCGCAGAGAGTTTAACCGGCTTCTTAAAGTTTATCCCCGTTCAGCAGAGGCAGCGGATGCGCAGTATTACCTGGGATTGATAGAGGAGGCAGCAGATAATTTATACGAGGCGTATCTTGCTTATCAGAAGGTTATAGATAAATATCCTTTCTCAGAGATGATACCGGATATAATAGAACGCGAATACAAAATTGCCGAGATATTTATGTCCGGGCAGAAACGTAAAGTCTTAGGGGTATTGCCTGTTGAGAATCCGGCTATTGAGATTTTTTCTAAGGTAATAGAAAATTCTACTTACGGCCCCTTAGCCCCTGCTGCTCAATATAAGTTAGGCTTGATGCTAAAGAGCCTTGCCAGATATTACGAAGCAGAAGAGGCTTTCAACAAGGTGATTACTAATTATCCTGGCAGCGAATGGGTGGCAGCGGCAAAATATCAGATTGCCACTTGCCGCGCCGCTGTATCAAGAGGGCCGGAATACGACCAGGGCGCAGCTAAAGAGGCAAAAGAAAAGTTCCAGGAGTTTATTAAGGATCATCCCGATGCTGCCTTATCTAAAGAGGCGCAAAAAAATATCGATGAGTTGAAAGCCAAGGAAGCGGAAGCTAAATTTAATATCGGCCGTTTTTACGAAAAGCAAGGAGAATATGAGGCCGCAAAGATATATTATAATGACGTAATTAAAAATTATCCTAAAAGTTCCTGGGCAGTCAGGTCGCTAGAGAGGATAAAGATAATGGAGAACAGAAAATGAAAATTAAAAAAATAGTTTTCTCAGTGATCACTGGTTATTGGTTGTTATTCGCCACCATGGGTTGCGGTTATACCACGCGTTCGATGATTTCCGATAAATTCAGGACCATTTATGTGCAGCCTTTTATAAACAAAATAGATATCACTCAGGAGACAGATGTCGGCAGTAAATACAAAATTTATAAACCAATGCTGGAAACAGATGTTACCAAGGCGGTTATCAACAAATATCTTTTTGACGGCAATCTCAGGCCGGTCAAAGAAGCTGACGCTGACCTGATTTTAAAAGGAGAAATTGTTGAATTTAGGCGCGACCCCATAAGATATACCGACAGCGATGAGGTAGAGGAATACCGCATTAATTTGATTGTTAATATTAAGCTTTGGGATAATAAAGAAAATAAGCTGATTTGGGAGGAAAACGGCTTTACCGGAGATTACACCTACTTTACTTACAATACAACCATGCAGAATGTCACCAAAAAAACCGATGACCAGGCTGTTCCCGAGGCCATAGCTGACCTTGCCCGCAGGATTATCGAACGGACAGTTGAACAATGGTAATAAAAGAAAAATCGGTTTATCTTTTTGTCGGAGAAGATACCTTTGCTAAGGCCAGACAACTTGCGAAACTCAAAAAAGATTTTCTCTCACCCGAAACCCAGGATTTTAATTTAGATATTCTCTATGCCAAGGAATTGGACCTTTTTAGTCTGCAGGAAAAGCTTCTTTCACTGCCTTTAAAATCAAAAAAAAGAATTATTGTGGTAAAAGATATAAACAGGCTTAGGCAGAACATCAAAGATTTTCTAATCAATTACGTAAAGTCTCCTGCAGCCGGTATAATTTTAGTTTTAGATGCTGAAACCTTCCCTAGAAAAGACGAATTTTTAAAAAAAGTTTCCAAGCACGCTAACCTCTATCGTTTCCGGGAGCCTGTCCGGTTGGATGCTTTTGCTCTCTGTCGCTCGATTGATTCTCAGAAAGCCGCCTATTCTTTACGCATACTGCACCAATTAATAAAAAACGGAGAGAAACCCGAGCGTATTCTGGGCGGCTTAAGATATGCCTGGGAGAGGAATGAGTTTACCTACGCTGAAAGAAAGAAAAGATTAAGGCTCCTCGTTAATTGCGATGCTGCGATTAAAACAGGAAGGCTTAAAGCGGTTTTTGCTTTAGAGCGGCTTATTGTTGACTTATGCTGTTTTGGCAAGCCTTCGAGCTAGGCGGGATTTTTTCCTTTTAGCGGTATTGGGATGAATTATTCTTTTTTTTGCCGCTTTGTCTATCTGGGAAGAAACTTTACTGAATAACTTTTTTGCTTCTTCTATATTCTTGTTTGCAAGCAAAGCTTGAAGATTCTTTAGAACTTTTTTCAGCTGTCTTTTTATTTTCAGATTACGCAGGCGTCTTTTTTTGTCTGCGCGTTTTCTTTTTAATGAGGATTTTCTTCTCGGCATAATTATTCTCCTTCAATGAGCACATAACTTACGAGCACGTAAGTGCGAGTAAGTTATAAGTGCGAATTGTTCCCGAGCATCCAGATATTTACTTGAAGATGCGAAGGACTAGATTTTTACCCACAACTCATACAGTAAAAGAACAAAGCAAGTTTGCATTTTCTTATATCACAATTAATTATTTATGTCAACAGGCAAATCTAATCTTAAGATCAATCCCAAGAAAAGCGTGGCTAAATTCGCCAGCATAATCGGCACAGCTACTTTGTTTTCCCGGGTTTTAGGTTTTATCCGGGATATTATCATCGCCAGATTATTCGGTATTTATATTTATGCCCAGGCTTTTGTGGTTGCCTTTAAGATCCCCAACTTATTGCGTGATTTTGTAGGAGAGGGAGCAAGTAACTCCGCAATCGTACCAGTTTTTAGCGAATATAGCCTAAAACACTCTAAAGAGGAATTTTGGGAATTAGCCAATGTCTTACTGAACCTCTTATTGGTTGTTCTTTCCGTAATAACCATTTTAGGCATAGCATTAGCTCCACTTATTGTCCGGGTTATTGCTCCCGGATTTGTAGCTGATCCAAAGAAGTTGGAAACTACCGTTACTTTGACCCGCGTAATTTTCCCTTATGTTCTCTTGATTAGCCTTGCCGCCTATTCGGTGGGAATTCTGAATTCCCTAAAGCAATTTACCATTCCTGCTTTTGCGCCATGTCTTTTGAATATTTCTTTGATTATTTTTATTCTGATTTTCGGCGAAGGAATCGTCGGTCTGGCCACAGGGATTTTAGTCGGCGGTTTTTTACAATTAGCAGTGCAGATTCCGCTTCTGTATAAAAAGGGTTTTCGTCTTAAGCTTTTTAAGAAATTTAAACATCCCGCAGCCAGCCTTATAGCAAGGCTGATGCTGCCCAGATTATTAAGCTCAAGCATCTATCAGTTAAATAATTTTGCCGATTCGATATTCGGTTCTTTGGCCTGGGTTGTGGGAGAAGGAGGAGTTGCTGTGCTCTACTTTTCCTATCGATTGGTACTTTTTCCCTTAGGCATTTTTGGCAATGCCCTTTCACAGGCTATACTGCCTACATTTTCCACTCAGGTTTTAGACAGAGATAGAGATAAGTTAAAAGAGATGCTTTCCTGGAGTCTACGGGTTATCTTTTTTGTAATGTTGCCGGCTTCAATAGGGCTCATGGTTTTGTCAAGACCGATAATTGCGACTCTCTTCGGAGGGGGAAAGTTTGGTATCGGTTCTGTGCGGATTACTTCTGCAGCCTTGTTTTTTTACAGTATCGGCTTATTCGCTTACGCAGGAACTAAGATTTTACAATCTTGTTTTTTTGCCTTAAAGGATACCAGGACCCCGGCTAAAATTGCGGCTGTCGCCTTGATTGTTAATGTTGTCTTGAACATAATACTGATGTTTCCGCTTAAAATTGCCGGATTAGCACTGGCTACTTCTTTATCAGGAATAAATACTTTTTTGCTTCTCCTTGTGATTTTAAAAAAGAAGTTAGGCGACTTTCAGATACCGCGGGTCAAAAGCTCTTTTGTGCGCATCCTGGCAGCTAGCCTCTGCATGGGGGCAGTATGTTTTTTATTTTCTTCTAATATTATTATTGCGAATAAAGTTTTAAATTTAAGCCTTTTGCTTTTAACAGGTATTCTATCCTATATCGGCTTCTGTTTTATCTTTAGAGTTTCCGAGTTCAGGGATTTATGGGATTGGCTTAAGCAGAATAGGAGATAATTTTTACGCAGGGTTTGTGAACCTGCATTAGAAAATTTTCAGCACGAGAACAA
>Ga0180301_10005165_pt1 | contig 10020 bp, 8 predicted proteins | sample GuaBasSediGuay16_FD_121797 | JGI IMG/M metagenome (GOLD analysis project Ga0180301, IMG submission 121797) | Subseafloor sediment microbial communities from Guaymas Basin, Gulf of California, Mexico - Guay16, Core 4569-2, 12-15 cm | ecosystem: Environmental > Aquatic > Marine > Hydrothermal... | reverse complement strand
TTTTGATTCTGTTCGTTTTAATCCTCTTAGCTGTTCCTCTATTTCATTCTTCATGTACTAATATTGAATATATTTCATAATTTATATGTTTCTATGAAAAATATTCATTGAATATCCATTTATTATTTATAGTTTTTCAAGCTTTCTCTTTGGATGCTTTAGTAGAGAACTTAGCAGAAATGAAAATTTTATATTTTACTAAACTTTGTCCATAATCCCCTCAAATTCAATTCTCTTATTAAAAGTCTTAAGCCATTAGCTGTTGCTTTTCCATTCTTAATTATCTCTTCTCTTCTCGGTATTATTATTGCTCTCTTGTATAATCCACTTGGATTTATTAAATAGAATGTTTGCAACACGAATATTAGATAGTTTAATTCTCTTACTGGGAATGCTCGTATAAGAAAGTCTAGTTGTCTATCAGTTAGCCAAGTTCTCTTCTTTAACGACTCTCTTACGTCTTCTCTGCTTTCATCCATGGCGTCCATTATGTCTTCCAATTCTAGTTCATTTTCTTTCAAAAAATTTTTGATGACTTCTCTCAGTCTTACGTATCTATACTTCATTTCATAGATTATATAGTTTAATTATTTAATTAAACTTTGAGTAATGCTTAATTTCTACCTTTACATTTACATTATAAGAACTTGGAGGTTTGCAAGTGGGAAAATGGGTTATATGTGGTGCCTGGCCATATGTTAACGCTATACCTCATCTGGGCACTCTAATTGCATGTGTATTGTCGCCTGATGTTGTAGCTAGATATCTTAGACTTAAAGGTGAAGAGGTAGTATTTGTTAGTGGATCAGATGAGCATGGTTCACCAATTGAAGTTGAAGCTAGAAGAAAGAATATTCCACCTAAACAGTTAACCGATGAGTTGCATAGTTACGTGGTGAAACTCTTCAAAGATTTTGGAGTTAGTTATGATAATTATACTAGAACTGAAAATCAAGATCATATTGAATTCGTTAGAAATTTCTTCTTGAAAATATATAATAATGGCTACATCTATGAGGAAGAAGTAACATTACCCTATTGTCCAAAGTGTAAAATTTTCTTGCCGGATAGATTTATTGAGGGAACATGTCCATATTGTGGCTATCCTAATGCTAGAGGAGATCAATGTGAAAGTTGTGGGAGATTATTAGATCCACTCGACTTAATTAATCCGAGATGTGTACTCTGTGGTTCTGAGCCTGAAGTAAGAACTACAAAGCATTGGTTCTTCGATCTACCTAAACTAAGCGATAAATTGAGGGATTTCGTAGAAAATCATCCCCGTTTTCCAGATAATGTTAAGAATTATTGTAAGGCATGGTTTAAGGAGGGTTTGAAGCCTAGAGCAGTAACTAGAGATAGTAGTTGGGGTATTCCTGCGCCATTTCCTGGTTCTGAGGGTAAAACGATATATGTTTGGTTTGAAGCACTTTTGGGTTATCTCTCAGCTACTCTACAGTACTTTAAGCGTAAGGGTGAAACTGAGAAATGGTTAAGTTTTTGGAAGAATCCTGAGACAAAAACTGTTTTTTTCATTGGAAAGGATAATATTCCATTTCACGCCATAATCTTACCTGCAATGCTTTTAGCTTCAAAAGAAGGTTATGTGTTGCCTTGGCAAATATCTTCTATTGAGTTTTTAATGTTTGAGGGTCAAGCGTTCAGTAAGAGTAGGGGTATAGGTGTCTGGCTTGATGAAGCATTAAAACTGCTACCCCCTGATTATTGGCGTTTTGCATTAATTTTAATGCGCCCTGAGGTTAGAGACTTAAACTTCACATGGAAAGATTTCTACAAAATTGTAAACTCTGATTTGAATGATAATCTAGGTAACTTTATTCATAGAACTCTAACCTTCATCTATAGGTATTATAAGGGAAAGATACCTGAGCCATATGATTTTGATGAGGAGGATGAAGCTTTCATTGGAAAAATTAGAGAGATTCCTAGGAAGATTGGTAAGCTAATTGAAGGTATGAGGCTGAAGTTGGCTGGAGAAGCCTTATTAGAGCTTCCAAGGTATGGTAATCATTACTTGAATATTAAGGAGCCTTGGCATAAGGTTAAGGAGGATCCGAAGACAGCTAGTACAGCCTTATGGATATCTATTAATGCTGTTAAGTCTTTAGCGATTTTAATGGAGCCATTTATGCCATTTTCAGCTGAGAAGTTATGGATGATGCTAAAACTTGAAGGTTCAGTGCATACGGCCAATTGGGATGAAGCATCTAAATTAACTTTGATTCCAGGTCATATAATTGATAAGCCTACTCCATTGTTTAGGAAGTTGCATTCTGACTTCATCGAGAAAATTGATGAAAAATTGAGGGACATTAGGAAAAGTATAGACAGGCCATTGCTAGTTCGATAGCTTACATCGATTTACATTTTTGAGGTTAACTTGAAAGTTTATTATCTGCTATTTCCTAAGTTACTAGTCGGTAACATGTTTGCTTACACTAAATATGAAGAAGAGTAAACCTGAAAGTCCTACAATAAGTGTTGTGAGAAAGAGTGCTCTAGAGGAAAAATTGTCCATAGAAAGCCGCCAAAGAAAGGTGAAAGAATATTTGTAAATCCCCTTATCATATAGTAAAACCCAATTGTCTTACCTCTATTTTCATTTCCAGCTAAATCAACTATCAATGCTTTTCTTGCAGGTTTCCCAATTTCTCTTAAGCCAGCTATAATGAAGGCGAGAGGTAATAGATTCGCATTGAGTATTAGAATAAAGGTTAGAGGGAACAGGGAGAAAAATGTGAATGTCATTACTACAAGGGGCTTTTTATCGTAGATTTCAGCTAGTCTCGCGGCTGGGGGAATATAGGTAGTCATTTGAATGAATATGAAGAGTCCAAAGTCTAGAGAACATCTCTCTCTAAGCTGAGCCACTTAAAAAATTAGCGATTTTTGATTGCTTTGGAAGCTGAGTGTTCTTCAATGCTTTAACCTCGAAGTTCTAATATTTCTACTAATCAGCTAGATTGGTAAAACGTAATGTTTCTCAAGAATTAATTAGTTACCTAATGTATATTACGAATAGAAATGGAGTAAACAATATTAATAGTGTTTCTCTCACTTTTGCTGGAGGTGGGTGTACTGGAGCTTGGAACCATAATTTCACGGTACAGGGATAAAAGATTGGCTGAGAAAATTGTGGAGTACATTAACAGAATATGTGATGATAATCGTTTTCTAATAATGCATGTATGCGGCACACAGCCTTAATGGCTGGCCGACACATGAATATACAATTACTCATAGTGGTATGCGTTCATTAATTCCTAAGGTAGATTTAAGGGCTGGTCCTGGTTGTCCAGTTTGTGTTGCATCTCCTACTCATATTCAAATGGCTGTTGAATTATCATTTAGAGATAATGTTATTGTAACTACTTATGGTGACATGTTTAGAGTTAAAGGTGTAACTTCATCTTTAATGGAAGCAAAGTCTAAGGGTGGAAATGTAACTGTAATCTATAGTGTTTGGGATGCAGTTAAGCTTGCTAAAAAATATCCCAATAAAGAGATCGTTCATTTTGCAATTGGATTTGAAACTACAGCTCCTTCAACTGCAGCTGTTCTCTTAATGAACCCGCCTAAAAACTTTTCTATTATATGTACTCACCTCCTAATTCCTCCTGTCATGGAGTATCTTCTCAAGCTTGGTGAATTGAAAATAGATGGCTTCATTTGTCCTGGACATGTATCAACTATAATTGGAGTTAAACCTTATAGGCCAATTGCCAAGAAATATAGAGCCCCTATGGTTGTAGCCGGCTTTGAACCTATAGATGTTTTACTCGGTGTTGCCATGCTAATTAAAATGATCAATACTGGAATATTTGATGTTAAAAATGAGTATACACGTGTTGTTAGAGAGGAGGGTAATGTGAAAGCTATTGAAGTTATGTATAAGGTTTTTGAAGTCTGTGATGCCTATTGGCGAGGTATAGGTCTTGTCCCTAATTCCGGCTTAAAATTGAGAAACGAGTTTGAAGAGTATGATGCCACTAAGAGGTTTGATGTCAAAGTTGATGAGTCATATGGCATGCCCCCGGGATGTAAATGTGGTGAAGTTTTGAGAGGCTTGTTAACACCTAGTGAGTGTCCGCTTTTTGGTAAAGCTTGTACACCATTAAACCCAGTTGGACCTTGCATGGTTTCAAGTGAAGGTTCATGTGCAATAGTCTATAAGTATGGTCGAAAATTTAAGGTTTAATGTTCTTAAGAGTGGGAATCTTTATATTTCGCTTTAAAATATACTCTATAATCCATGCTTGTGTGATGGGAAATGGTTAAGGAGAAGTTTATTGAAGATATCTTTATATATTTAGATATATTATATACCTAGGTAGGTGACGTCATTGAGTAACAGAGTTTACATGCAGCAACCTCAACAAACCCTTAAGAGAAGTGAAAGTCTTAAGATTTTCTTGAAGCTTACTCCTTATATATTGAGGAAATGGAAGTTTTTCGCATTATCTATTATTTTCATGTTTATTTCATCTCAATTAAGTGTGACTGTACCCTCAATTTCAAGAAGAGTTATTGATGAGGGTATAATTGCAGGTCAATACAACATAATTCCTTTCCAAGTTTTACTCATATTCTTGATTACTCTTGCAATAAGTGTCTTCAATTATTTTGAACGTTATTCAAGTATTCTTTTCTCTCAGAATATAATAATGGATTTAAGGAATGATGTTTTTAAGGCTGTCCAAAAGCAGTCCTTCGCATTTTTTGATAGAATGCCAACTGGACAGTTGATTTCTAGAATAACTAATGATACTGATCGAATGTCAAGATTTCTTTCCTTCCAACTTAGATCTTTTATAAGTTCAATTGTACTGATTATTTTGTCCTTTGCTTATATGATTCAAATGAATTTTAAGCTTACAGTTTTATCCTTCATTATATTACCTATTATGATAATTATTAATTTGAGGTATAGTTCTCTTATACGTCCAATTTATTCGATGATTAGACATCAAGTAGGTGTTTTAACTTCAATTGTAAATAATAATGTGGTTGGAATTCGAACAATTAAGGCTTTAGCAGTTGAAGATGTTGAATTTAGACGGTTTTCAGATGAGAATAAACAGTTATTCAAGCTTTCTATAAAGGCCTCAAAGATTCGTTCAATTTATGGTTATAGTAGCTCTCTAATAATAGGAATTGGATTGACAATTATATTGTTTTATGGTGGTAATGCTATAATTAATGGAGAGTTCACTATAGGAGAGTTGACTGCCTTTAATTCATATTTATTAATGTTGATGTGGCCAATGAGGGCGATAGGCTTCTTTATATCTGGTTTTCAGAGATCTATGACTGCTGCAAATAGATTATTTGAAATTATGGAGCTTGTGCCTGATGTTAAAGAGAAACCTAATGCAATTGAGTTGCCGCCAATTAAGGGTGAAGTTAAATTTGAAAATGTATCTTTCGCATATGAGAAAGATAAGTTTGTATTAAGGAATGTTAACTTGACAGTTAAACCTGGTGAGAAGGTTGCTATTTTAGGACCTGTTGGCTCAGGGAAAAGTACACTCATCCGATTAATTCCAAGATTCTATGACGTAACTGAAGGTAGAATCCTAATTGATGGATATGACATAAGAGATGTGAAATTGAGATCGCTAAGAAGACAAATAGCTATAGTTTCTCAAGAACCATTTCTATTTGCTGGTTCAATAAAGGAAAACATTGCCTTTGGAAATCCAAAAGCAAGTATGGATGAAATAGTCAAGGCTGCAAAAATAGCTAAAATCCATGACTTCATAATGTCTCTACCTCGAAAGTATGATACAATAATTGGCGAGAGAGGGATAACTCTCTCTGGAGGTCAAAAACAAAGATTAGCTATTGCAAGAGCATTAGTAGCTAATCCAAAGATTCTCATTTTAGATGATCCAACTTCAAATTTGGACGCTGAAACTGAGAAGAGACTTGTTGAAGATTTAAAGGAGATAATGAAGGGTAGAACAACTTTCATTGTAACTCAGAGACTTTCATTAGTAAAATTAGCTGATCGAATTGTCGTCTTAGATAGGGGTAGAATTGTCGAGGTAGGTACACATGATGAATTGATTTCAAAGAAAGGATTATACTACTCCCTCTATAATCTCTTCGTCAAAATGGAGGAGGGAGTTAGAGTTTATCCGAGACCTAGAATTCGTAGGGATGGTGATGAGTAATGGTAGCACATTTCATGAGGCATAGAGCCTTACTTGAGAAGCCTCAAAAAATTGAAATGCCTGCAAAGGTAATAATTAAACGGCTACTAGGATATTTAAAGCCGTATAAAACCGCTTTTATTGGTGTTATTGGATTAATCATAATTAACTCTATAACTAGTTTAAGTGGCCCCTATATTCTGGGAATGGCAATTGACAATTACATTTTAAAGGGTGATTTAAATGGCTTAATTTTCATGAGTACTCTATACTTAATAGTAATGATTATACAATGGCTTGTTCAAAGTTTAAGATCCTATTTACTTCAATGGATTGGCCAGAATTTCTTAGCTAATATACGTGAAATGATTTTTGATAAGCTTTTGAATTTATCCCTCAGTTTTTATGATAAGAGTAGAGCTGGAGATTTAATTTCTATAGCTATTAATGATACGAGTACTCTCCAAGAAGTTTTAATTTCAGGTGTGTTTAGCGTTGTGGGTGATACTTTAACTCTTGCTGGAGTATTAGTTGCAATGTTTATGCTCAATATTCCACTTACCTTAGCATCATTAACTATTGTGCCATTAATGATTATTGTGTCTTATGTTCTTAGCTCAAAGTTTAGGCGAGCTTATCGTTTGACAAGAGAGAAAATCGCTAAGGTCACTCAGAGAGTTCAAGAAAGCGTGTCAGGAATAAGAGTTGTTCAAGCTTTCAGTAGAGAAGATACGATTCAACAGACTTTTAGATCAGCCTCCATGGAGGCTTTCCAAGCAAATGTAATGGCTGGAAAGCTTATGGCTCTTTTCTGGCCTATTATACGAATGATCTCCATTCTTTCAACAGTTATCGTGTTATGGTATGGTGGATACTTAAAGTCAATGAACGCAATTTCAATAGGTGTCCTAGTAGCTTTTCTATCATATGTATCCCGCTTTACACGTCCAATAATGAACTTAGTTAACATGTATGATGCAATTCAAGCTGCATTTGCTGCTTCAGAGAGAATTTTCAGAATACTGGACGAAGAAATACGGGTAAAGGATGCTCCTGATGCCATTGAATTACCTAAGGTTATTGGTAAAATTGAATATAAAAACGTCTACTTCGAATATGTTCCTGGAATTCCTGTGCTGAAAAACATTAATTTAACAATTAATCCAGGTGAAAAGATAGCGGTTGTTGGTCCTACTGGTGCTGGAAAAACAACACTTGTCTATCTACTATGCAGATTCTATGATGTTAAGAGCGGTGCAATTCTTATTGATGGACATGACATTAGAAAGATTAAGCAAAAATCTTTGAGGGGTCATATTGGATTTGTCCCCCAAGAAACCTATCTATTCCCTGGTTCAATAATGGAAAATATACGTATTGGTAGACCAGATGCATCTGATGAAGAGGTTATTGATGTTTGTAAGCGGCTTGGCATACATGAGTTCATAATGCGTCTTCCCAATGGTTATGATACAGATGCAGGTGAAGCTGGTGTACGTCTATCTACAGGTGAAAAGCAGTTGATTTCATTTGCGAGAGCAATGCTTAGAGATCCACCAATATTAATTCTAGATGAAGCTATTTCAAGCGTTGATGCGAAAACCGAGCAAATGATTATAAATGCAATTAAGAAGTTACTGGAAGGTAGAACTGCAATCATAATTGCTCATAGATTAACTATGGTAAGGGACTGGGATCGAATAATTGTATTGGAGAATGGCGAGATTGTTGAAGAAGGTTCTCATCAAGAATTAATGGCAAAGAAGGGAATTTACTATAACTTCTATAAGTCACAAATGAAGGCAGTGGAAGTTCGTCAACCAATCCCAACTGATGATAGTATTTAACTAATTTCTGCTTATCAATTTCTGTAAAGGTTAAGAATACAGGTGGCAGTTCTGGTAGTTATACGATTACATTAAAGATTAATGGTGGAGTTGAAGATTCGAAAGATGTTACCTTAAATGCTGGTGAAAGCACAACGGTAACTTTCAAATATACAGCTAATACACAGTTTTCATTCTCAGTGAATGTGAATGGATTAACTCGTAGCTTTACAGTTAATCCCGAACAGCCTAGTCCAACAGGGCCTTCTACTGAGATGATTGGAGTAGCTGCAATAACGACAGCTATTGCAGCTATAGTTGCAGTATACTTTACGAAGATAAAGAAGTAATTCAATAAATTTATTAACATTTTTTCTAATTTTTATGTGTCTTCAATGAAGGTAATTTTAGTTTTAAAGGCTATCGCATTTTCGGTTCCAATTCTCTTTTCATCTTTACTTGCTTCTTGGAATTTATGGTTTATTTTAGGATTTGTTGTTATGAGTTTATTTAATTATATTTGGTGGCATGGAGGATATGTTGGCTCGAAGTATGATACTGATTTCGATTTCCTTGAACATTATCATTGGGCAATTTTACTATCAATTATATCAATTTTCATAGACTGTTTTTTCCCTCCTTTGAGTTCCTTTGTATATGGTGCTTCAATGATTTTATGGGGTGATGAATGCTTTTATCAGGATCATCCATTTGCGGTTGGAAGTTTACATGAAAAAATGAGTGATAGGGTTGGGTCCATATTATCTATTGCATGGGCTTTCAGTGTACTTCTTAAACTGCATTTTTAGGTTTTATTTAACTCTATATCTTTTATTTTATCTAAGTAGACGTCTGGATCTAACTTCCACTCCTTAACATTAAATTCTCCTCTGCTTTCAGCCATTTTCCTAATTACCTTTGCTGCCTCTTTATCTTTCCACCATCTCTCACTATAATCTTTCTTTAATTTTTCTATGATTGCAGTTACTCTTAGAGCTGCTATGATGTAGCTGGGAGAGTATAAATCATAGTTTGGCATTATATGGTGGAGTAACCAGTATTCTCCTGGAACTTCTATAAAGAATTTCTTTGTTAATTCTTGCCATCTTCTAGCAGCTTTCTCTGCATTGTATCCATATTTCCAAAATTCCATTTTCATTATACTGTTTGCTGCATAGAATGTGACGAAGCTTAAATGCATAAATCTTCTTCTATTAATTACCTCTCTAATGGCTTCATCGCTTAGCTTTAATTCTTCCTTTAAATATAATGGTTCTTCTAGTAGGTATTCAAGTAGATAGCTGAAGGTTTCAGCTACTCCCATTGGTACCACGTATCTTTTCCATACGGGATCTCTTGGGTTACCCATTATTCCATGAAAACCATGTCCAAATTCATGGAATACTGATCCAAAGTCAGTGAATGGTGCAACTCGTCTATATACAACTCTTACATCATCAGGTACTCTAATAGAGAAGCAAAATGCACTTGGACTTTTCTTTGGCCGGTCTTCTGCGTCAACTTTAATTTTCTCTGGTTTTGCACCTAATCCAATTAGAACTTTTGAAATTTCAGTTAATGGATCTAAGTGTTCAAAGAATTTATTTAATGGTCTATAAATTCTTCCCCTCCATACATAGTAGTCATCATAATATTCATACTTCTCTTTGCCGAGTATTTCTGGAGCATAATATTCTGCTACTTCCAAGTATTTCTCTTTAGCTCCTTCTCCTAGCCGCATTATTATTGAATATAATTCATCGTAGCTTAATTGTTCAAATTCAAGATAGGCATCTAATGGTGTTAAGCCATATCTCTCGTAAACTTTCCTTGAAATTTCCATTCTTTTTTCAGCTAAATCTACTAATAAATTGGCTTTTGAGAGAAATTCATCAAATAACTCCTTTCTCTTAACTGGATCATCTATAGTTGCGTTAAACTTTCTCCAATTACCCCAATTCACTATGTTTCCATTTAGAGTAAACTTATCGCTTTTTATAACCTCCATTCTTTTCTCA
>Ga0180301_10005164_pt1 | contig 10023 bp, 10 predicted proteins | sample GuaBasSediGuay16_FD_121797 | JGI IMG/M metagenome (GOLD analysis project Ga0180301, IMG submission 121797) | Subseafloor sediment microbial communities from Guaymas Basin, Gulf of California, Mexico - Guay16, Core 4569-2, 12-15 cm | ecosystem: Environmental > Aquatic > Marine > Hydrothermal... | reverse complement strand
TAGGATTGATGAAATTGATATAACCAAAGAACATATAGTAAAGTTGGCTTGGAAAACCGATTGGGCAATGCGCTGGATGGCAGAGGGAGTGGTTTTTGAGCCCGGAGGGGCTGATCATGCCTCTCCCGGTGGGAGCTATGATGTCTCTAAGGTGATAGCCAGGGAGGTTTTTGGTATTAGGGCTCCTGTTTTTGCCGGCTACCAATTCATTGGCTTACGGGGGCTGAAAGGAAAGATGTCCAGTTCAAAGGGCAATGCCGTATCCCCGCTTCAACTTTTGGAAATATACGAGCCCTCCCTGTTAAAATGGATGTATTTAAGAAGATCGCCTAGCAGTGTTTTTACCTAGGCTTTTGACAGCGAGATCTACCGCCAATATGATGAGTTTGATAGTGAGGTTGAAAGGTATCAACAGAATGTCCTTAATTTAGAACGTCGGCAGGCTTTAGAATTAAGCATTGAAAAGGAAAAATTTTACAAACACCCAATTCCTTTTCGTCAGGCGGTCGCCCTGGGCCAGATTGCCCAATGGGACCAAGAAAAGACAATTAGATTATTGGAAAAATTGGGGATTGCCTACGATAAGGAATCTGTTAGGTCTCGTTTGAAAAGAGCCAGGAACTGGCTTCAAAGATATAATCCTGAACAAGGGTTTTCTTTATTGGAAAACCCTAACCAAGAATATCTCAAAAAAATGAGCCTCAAATCAATAGAGCAGATAAGAAGATTAAGAGAGAGGATTGAGACAGGCACTTCCTCAGTAGAGGAATTAAAAAAAATACTCTATGAGATTCCTAAAGAGCCAGGGCTTGATCCAAAAAAAATTACCCTGTCTCAGAGAGCGTTTTTTAAGGATATTTACAATCTCTTGTTTGGCAAAGATAGGGGCCCACGCCTGGCAACCTTTCTGTGGCTGGCAGACAGAGAAAAAATTCTTAAACTTTTAGATATATGATTATTTTCCTCTATGGGCAAGATACCTATAGAAGCCGGCGGAAGTTGAATGAATTTATTGCCCGGTATAAAGAGGTTCATAAGGAGGGCTCGGGATTAAGACGCCTTGAAGGCAGGGATTTAGATTTTAGGAGTTTTCGGCAGGAGATTGAAACCGGCACAATATTTGGAGAAAAAAGGTTGTTCATTTTAGAAGGCGTTTTCTCAAATCAGGAATTCAAGGATTTGTTTATCAAGAACAAAAAGAGGATTTTGTCTTCCAATGCCACCATTTTGATTTATGAAGCAAGGAAGATAGAGAAAAAAGACAGATTTTTTAAATTTCTTCTTGAAAATTCAAGGAGTCAAGAGTTTGATTTCTTAAAAGGCAGACAACTGGAAAGATGGATAATCTCTGAATTTTCCCGATACAGGGTTAAAATTCAACAAAGGGCAGTGAGCCAACTTATTGATTTTGTGGGTCCTGACACCTGGCGGATGACAAATGAAATCAGGAAATTATCCTCTTATAAAGGAAAAAACTCTGTTGTAGAAGAAGAGGATGTTCGGGCATTGGTGAAGCCAAAAATAGAAAGCGATATTTTTAAGACCATCAATGCCATAGCCAAAAAAGATAGAAAAACAGCCCTTGGCTTGATAAGGGCGCATCTAAACTCGGGGGAATCTCCATTTTATTTATTCTCAATGATTGATTTTCAATTTCGCAACCTTTTGGTTGTTAAGGACCTTCTTGAAAGGGGGTTCTCCCCCTACTCAAGCGGGATTCATCCTTATGTAATCAAAAAAACCCTTCCCCTTTTGAGGAAATTTACCTCGGGCCAGTTAAAAAGGATTTACCGAAGGTTGTTTGAATTAGACCTTGAGATTAAAAGCGGAAAAATGAATCCTGAACTTGGTCTTGATTTGCTTGTTACAGAGATTTAGTTTCTTTGTTTATTAGTTTGGCTATCTTTGCCTTTTTTCTGCTTGCGGCATTTTTTTTGAGAACCCCGGTCTTTGCTGCCTTGTCTATGGACTTATATATCATCGGCAGCAGTTTTTTTGCCTGTTCAGTTTTTTTTAGTTGAATAAAATCCTTTGCCTGTTTAATCAGGGCTTTTATCTTCCTTTTCTTCTCACGGTTTCTTGCCCTTCTTTTTAGATTTTGCCTCAGGGCTTTTTTGGCCGATTTGGTAATAGGCATATCCTTTAGGATACCATAGATAAGAAAATGTTGCAACACCTACGTATTAGCAGTTTCTCGGGATAGCAAGGTCTGGGAGTATCAATGGTTAATATCGTAGGTCTAAACAGGGGTTTGTTTCTGATACTTTAAATAGAACTATCCCATCAAACCTTGGCTTACCATCCCTGCCAAATTAGATTTTTAGCCACATTTGCTTTGATTTCGCTCAAGAGGCTAAGGGAAAGATAAGGGTGAACTTTGAGCCCTTTCCTTCCATGCTTTCTAAGAATATCTGTCCGCCCATTTTTTGGCAGAGTTCTTTGCTAATCCACAGCCCCAGCCCGGTTCCTGGAATATCGGCTGTTTCCCTGGTTCTAACCCGGTAGAACTTTTGGAAAAGTTTTGTTTGGGCTTGAGCCGAGATGCCTAGCCCAGTATCCGCTACAGAGATGCGGTATTTTTTTCTTATCTTGTCTGCCTGGGTTTCAAGTTTTACCCATCCCTTGGGCGTATATTTGATGGCATTATTGACAAGATTGAAGATAATCTCCCGCAGTCGGTTGGGGTTTGCCATAATATAAAGGGGTTCCTCTTGGGGCTGAAAGACTAATTTCAGGCCCTTTTTCTGGGCCTTCAGTTCCAACTCTTTGATTACCTCCTTGATAACAATCTCCGGCTGAATCCTTTTTGGAGTGATATCCAGTCGGCCCTGCTGGATTCTGGAAACCTGGAGAATGTCGTCAATAAGATTGCCCAGGTTTTTTGCTGAGATATCAATCCTCCGCAGATATTCTTTCTCTTCTTCATCCAGGGAGGGCTCAATTTTTTCCCTCAGAACTTCAATATAACCCCTGATGTTTATAATAGGACTGCGAAGTTCGTGGGTTGCCATTCTAATAAACTCATCCTTCATTTTGTCAAGTTCCTGAAGTTTTTTGTAGAGGGCTACATAGGAAAAGAGTCGGGTATGCTGGAGGATAAGAAAGAGGATGAGGACATTGGCAATAATAACAATGGCATAACTGATATGAATTAAGCGGGTGATTAAAAGGTCGGATTGTTCCAAAGAAAGAGCCAGAGAGACAATGCCTATTTTTTTCCTGTTTGGGGATCAAAAATTGGTTTATTAACACTCCAAAACCTTGTGCCGTTTATCTCTATCTTCTTGGCTATGGCTTGGCCTTGAGACCAGCTTATAGCCAAGGAGGGATCGGAAATGAATGCCCCTGTTTCTTTGGGGTCCTGAGAGGCAATAATTTTAAATTCTCCATTTTCCTGCTTTATAAAGCGGAGTTTCTTGATTTCAGGATTTTCTTTTGTGATCTGCTCAATTTTTCTTTCTAGAGCCTCCGGTTGAGAAAGAAGACCGGGGCTAAAGACATTAATGATGTTTTCTGCCAAAATGGCTTTTGTTTGAAGGACGGTGTTGATGTTTTTCTGAAAGGCATTGACACTAAAGAGGGTAACGAGGTAGAAGGCAAGCGGAATAAAGATAATTAAAAAAAGAGAATATAGAATTCCAGGATAGGTTTTTATGAATTTAAGAAACCTAAACATTTCTCCTCTTCCTGGCTAAAATATCAATTATAATAAGGGCGATTGTTAGGCATAATATAACAATAGAAAGAATTAAGATAGTAAAAGGGCCTTTTAATTTTTCAACAGGTGAGACCGCTTCAGCAGGGGTTTCAAGAATTCTGAAGACATTTTCTCCTTTTTTGACGAAGACAAATGTTTCAGAACGTGCCTTGATTTGCCCTTGGTTGTCAGTCAGCGTAGCATAAACAGTGTGTTGGCCATCACTTAAGGGCTTGTCTAGGGTGTACTCCCAATGACCACTACTATCTGTTTTGACTACAACCACTATCGGTTTTGAGAAAATAAACAAGGTAATAAAAGAGTTTGGCAAGCCCCTCCCGCTGAATTTTAATCCCTTTCCTCCATGGGGCAAAGCAACCGTTTCTACCCTCTCTACCCTATAGATATCAGTTTTTTGGGGCAGAACCCTTTTTGGATTCTGATAGACAATTTTTCCGGCTGGTCCCGGCTTTAATGGATTAAAACCTGCCACATATTCGTCTCCGTCCATGAAGCCGTCTCTATCCGAGTCAGGATTAAAGGGGTTGGTTCCTATTGCTATCTCTTCTTTATCCGAGAGCCCATCATTATCTGAATCCCTAACCAATATCGTCTGCTTTTTAATTTTTTCTGCTGTTTTTTTCTCAACCTTCTCCTCTAAATTTTTTAGAAGGGGATTGATTTTTATCTTAGCCGCCTTTTTGGTTCTAAAAACTGTGCTTGTCGGCTGAACTGCCTCTAATGGCTTTGAGACATTGTCAATTGTCTTTATTATTTCGTTTATCTTTTTCTCTTTCTCTTTTTTAATTTCGCCTAATTTGTTTTTGGCCATCTCTAACTGTTTATCGATTTTTTCTTTTTCCTTCTGATGGCTTTTCAATACCTCTTTTATTATCTTTTTAGAGGTTGTTGCTGGCGATGTTTCCAATTTTTTCTGAACAGATTTAATTTTATTGTCTATTTTTTCTTTCTCTTTTTCCTTTTTGGTTATTTCTTCTTCGGTTATCTTTTCTTCCTCGGTTTTTTTGGCCAGTTCTTCTATGCTTTCTGCCACTACCTTACTTGCTTCTTGAACGCTTTTGTCAACTTCTGATTCTATAATTTTCTTTTTTTCTTCAGGGATGGCCCTCTTTGCTTCCTCCGCTACCTTTTTAATTTCTTCTGTTATCTTCTTTTTTATTTCCTTCTTTGCTGTGGATATTTCTTCTTCTTGTTTTTCAATTTCATGGCTTGCCTGGGATATCTCTTCTTTTAGTTTGTTTTCTTTTTCTTGGTCATGAGGAACTTCATTTTCAATTTCAATATTAATTCTTGAACTTTCATATTCGCCATATTTGTTGTTAATTTTTACAAAAAGTTCGTAGTTGCCATTGGGAGACAGATTTGTGTCCCAAGAGTATTTCCAGATATCCTTTTCCTTTGATTGGGCTTTTCCTAGATAAACAGGAAGGATTGCTCCTGACAATTGGTAATAGATTTCAACTGAATCAGCGTCTTTTACCCTGCCTTTTATCTCAAATTTTCCCTTTAGTTTTTCTCCTGTTTTGGGTTGGATAAATTGGAACTCTGGAGCAATATCCTTCACTACCTTTTTCCTTGAGGTGGAAGAGATTTTTCCTCCTTCTGACTTTTCTTCTGGCTGATGAGGAATTAGATTCTCTACCTTTTCTTTTATTTCTTTTCCTCCAATTTCTTTCCTTGCCCAGATATTAACGGGCTCTGAAGACAAACCTGCTACCAGACCGATGAGGACGAGTATAGAGAATATTTTTTTCATAGTTTTTACTCCCCCTTGATTACCGCAAGGGGAGATAATTTTGCTACCTTTTTGGCTAAATTGGCATTGTTGACGACCTCTATTACTTCCTCAATATCTTTATAAGCCAAGGGGGCCTCTTCGGCAATTCCCCTCATTGAATGACATTTTACCACAATTCCCTTTAATCTCAACTGGTTGATTACTCTCTGCCCAGAGGTGGTCTTCATTGCCCTGTGCCGGGACATGGTACGGCCTGCTCCATGATTGACAGTATAAAATGCCTCTCTTGATTTTTCTGTTCCGACTAAGACATAGGAAGCCGTTCCCATTGAGCCCGGAGTCAAAACCGGCTGTCCAGTTTCTTTATATTTTTCTGGCAGTTCTGGATGACCTGGTGGAAAAGCCCGAGTGGCTCCTTTGCGATGAACAATTAATTTCATTTTTTTAGCATCAATATTATGCTCTTCAATTTTGGCAATATTGTGAGCGACATCATAAAGTAATTTTAATTTAACATTTTTTCCTAAAACTTTTTGCCATGCCTTTCTAACATAATGGGTTATCATATGTCTATTCGCCCAAGCAAAATTGCAAGCAGCAGACATTGCCCTAAAAAATCTTTGACCTTCAGGAGAATTAAAGGGAACACAGCAAAGTTCTTTATCCGGCAATTTTATTCCATATTTCGGATAAATTGGCATTAAAATTCTTAAATAATCAGTGCAATTTTGATGGCCAAGACCGCGAGAACCGGTATGGATCATTACTACAACTTGATCTTTAAATAATCCAAAGATTTTAGCAACTTCCTCATCAAAAATTTCCTCAACTTTTTGAACTTCGCAAAAATGATTTCCGCTCCCAAGAGTCCCTACCTGATCTCTTCCCCGGTTTTTTGCTTTTTCAGAAACACAATTCTCATCTGCCATTTCCATTCTTCCCTGATGCTCGCAATTTTCAATATCTTCTTTTTCTCCATAACCCTTTTCAACCAAATAAGGAACACCACCTTCTAAAATTTTGTTAATTTGTTCAATCGATAATTTAATCTTTCTCCCTCTCCCTAGTCCCGAGGGAACCTCTTTTTGAATTTCTGTTGCCAGTTTGTCTAAATAGGGGTTAATTTCTTTTTCAGTATATTCCGATTTTAACAATCTTACCCCACAGTTTTCATCCATTCCTACTCCCCCTGGCGAAATTGCTCCTTCTGGATACTTTGTAGCCACTACTCCTCCAATGGGCATACCATACCCTTCGTGGATATCCGGCATAGCAATCGCATATTTTACAGCTCCGGGAAGGGTAGCGGTATTAATAAGCTGAGCAATTGACTCGTCCTTAAAGCAACTTTCCAACATCTTTTCAGAAACATAGATCCTTGCCGGGACCCTCATATCCGGCCTAAAGGATTTCGGAATCTCCCATAGATAGTCATTTATTTTCTTGAAAGTTTTTTTGGAAATCATATATCAAATAAAATTGTTGCCTGCCAGATTTTATTTTTTTGCTTAATCTCTAAGTTATGATAGGTTGCCCCCTTTATGACCAATCCAAAACCTTCGACCTTGTAGCCGGAGAGTTCCCCTTCCAATTCCTTATCAGAAAATTTAGCAAATTTTATTTTATTATAGATTTCTTTGTTTACTTCATTTAGATAATTGATTTCCGATAAAAAATCAACCAAAAGGGAATTTAGGTCATTAGATTTTATCTTTATTTCTTTTGGTTCTGATTTTGGACCTTTACCCTCTGGCCGAAGAACACTTTCCATTCCAATCATTGCGTTTTTAAAGAGTTCTTTTTTGCTTTTTCCAAGCACCCTGATTTTCAGGTCTGCCTCGTGTTCCAGTATTTCAAATTTTTTCATAGATTTTTTTCAAACTCTTCTCTGAGGACCCTTCTGTCATCCCAAGGAATCTTTTTTCCTTGTGCCAAACAAATTGAGGGTTCGCACCCCTTGCCCGTGATTATTATTACATCGCCCTTTTTTGCCAGTTGCAATGATTTTTTGATTGCCTCACGCCGGTCTAAAATTTTATAAACTGATTTGCTCTGCTGGCTCTGGGTTCCTTCAGCCACCTGGTTTATAATTTCCATTGGGTCTTCGTCATAAGGGTCTTCATTGGTAAGAATGACCTTATTGCAGTATTTGGCGGCTATTTTCCCTAGGACAGGTCTTTTCCATTTGTCTCTTCCCCCACCACAGGCGCCCAAAACGCAGATTAGTTGGGCGTTTGTTTGTTTTATGAACCTATTGACAAGTGTCTGATAAACCTTTTCTAAGGCATTGGGGGTAAAGGCATAGTCAACAATTGCCCTAAAGGGTTCAGAAATTACCTCCTCCATTCTTCCCTCTACGCCCCTGAAAGAGGCCAATGACCTTTTGCATTTTGCTAGATCAATCCCCTGAGACAAGCCAAGGCAGACAGCGGCTAAAGCGTTGTAGATGTTGAAATCTCCCAGCAGGTTTAGGGAAAGGGGAAATTTTAGGGTCTTGGAAAATCCTTCTTTTTGAATTTCAATCTTTGCCATTGGCTCTTTGCCATTGACTTTTCTATAGAGATATTTTTCTTTTGCCCGAAACTGGAGAAAGTAGTCGGCGTTTTTATCATCTAAATTTATGATATGGATATTTTTTGTTGCCTGAAACAATTCTGCCTTCGCTCTTTTGTAGTTTTCAAATCCAGCATGCCTTTCTATATGTTCCGGGCTTAAATTGGTAAGAATGGCAGCGTCAAAATCAATGAATTTATGCCTGTATTGGATAATTCCTTCCGAGGTTACTTCTAAAACAGCATATTGGCATTTTTCTTTTACTGCCTTTCTCAAAAATTTTTGGAGGAATGCCCTTCCCGGCATTGTCATTCTTAATTCATTTTTTTCTTCTTTTTCCTTGATTTTGAAGCGGATTGAGTTAGCCAGGGCAACCCCAAATCCGTTATCCTCAAGGATTTTTGTTATCATTTCAGTTGTTGTTGTTTTTCCATTTGTCCCTGTCACGCCGATAACCCTTAATTTCCGGGAGGGAAATCCATAAAAGACCGCTCCTAAGAAAGAAAGGGAAAGATGATAAAAATTGAGCAAGGGGGAGGGAACAAATTTTTTAATTAGATTCTTTAGTTCCATTCTCTTTTTTTAACATATTCTTGAAGATTAAGGAAGATCCTAAAATATGAAAGAATGTGATTTAGGATTTTGAATTTTGGATTGTCATTTTAGGGTTTGAACTTTTATTAGGGCTTACTCCCAAGATTGACCTGTATAGTTTGACTTCCTGGCTTAATAAAGATAAAATAGGTGATAATATGAGGGAAACGAGAAGAGAAAGAAGCCCAAGGATGGAAACAAGCCCAGAGGAAACACCTGAGGAATTATTGGATAAGGGGTTTTCAGGCCTGGAGTCCGTAGAGAGTGATATAGAAAGGATAAATATAGAGACACCACCGACGAGAATAGATATTTTTGGAAGGAAGCCGAATGTAGAATTGAGTGGCTTGAAAAAGCGGGTGGGAAACTAATTGATGAGGGGATAAAAATGAGAAGAGATGGTATTCTCGAGCAGGGAGGGGAAGAAATCCGGAGAGGGATTATGACTCTAACCAGGGCACTTAGTCTACGTGAGAGAATCATCAGGTCAGGCGGGAGAGTAAGAGGATTTACTGAAGAGGTCAGAATTCAAAGGGAAAAACAAAGGGAGTATCTGAGAAGGTTTTTGTATTTGGTTCTTAAGGCAGAGATACTGGGCTATGAAAATAGATCATCCTCAGAGATAGAAAAGCAAGAAATTAGGAATACACGAGACAAGATAAAAGGAAGATTGAAAGCATGGGAACAATCCCTGGCGGGGAGTGAAGAGGAAAAAAAGAGGGTCCCGCAGAAATTAAATAAGCAGATAAAGGAATGGGAAAAGGAGTTGAAAAGCCAGAGAAATAATACGGAAAAAGAAGGGTCTAAAACAAGTGGCTTTTACTAATTTCGACACCTGGGCCGGGTCTTGTTATTATTACATTTTTAATTCCTGACATCCTCTTAATCTCCTTAATCAATTCTTTCAGGTCTTTTTTCTCACATAAAATTTTTACCTGGGGCCCAGCATCAATGGTAAAATAGCATTTTAGTCCCCTTTCACGGAGTTCTCTTATCTTATGGATAAAAGCAATTGTTTTTTCATTCCAGTAGATAATAGGTGGTTTTGTAGTTATCATCAAGGCATGCATCTTAAGGCAGTTTTCCTCGGATATTTTGCCAAGCAGGGATATATCCCGATTTTTTATTGCCCTTTTGGCGATTTTAATATCTTTGTCAATTGTCTTTAGCCAGCAGGGATAAAAGGGGCAGGTTTTTACTGTTTGAGCCATTCCCTCTCTTGAACTGACCTTTTTTTCTTTTCTTGAGGTAAGACAAATGACCATCCGAATATCTGGCCAATAATCTGCTGGGGCTATCTGAAGAGCAAAGGAGTCAGAACCATCATCTTTTTTGCCTCTTCGCCACTCTACAAAACCGCCATAGATTGAGCGGCAGGCAGAGCCAGAGCCCTGTCTTGCCAAAATACTCATTTCTCTTT
>Ga0180301_10005162_pt1 | contig 10027 bp, 5 predicted proteins | sample GuaBasSediGuay16_FD_121797 | JGI IMG/M metagenome (GOLD analysis project Ga0180301, IMG submission 121797) | Subseafloor sediment microbial communities from Guaymas Basin, Gulf of California, Mexico - Guay16, Core 4569-2, 12-15 cm | ecosystem: Environmental > Aquatic > Marine > Hydrothermal... | reverse complement strand
TTCCATACCAGAGTGGGGACGGCGCTGTCATCGGCACCGCTGCCGGTGATGCTGCTGGCCACATACGTCGTGCTGACCGGGAGCGTGTCTGTGATGACAACGTTGGTGGCGTTGGCGCTGCCGTTGTTGCCATACTGGAGGGTGTAGGTAACGGTATCGCCGGGGAAGGCGTATGTGCTGCTGGCAAATTTACACAGCACCACATCTACCGTTGTGATATCCAGGATGTTAGAGTAGATCAATCCGCTTTCGGTGCTGCTGATGGTGGCATAGTTGGAAAGCGTCGTGTCGCCGGGAAGCGGGTCGTCCAGGCGGATCTGGAAACCGGCTTGTTGATGCGTCGTTCCGGCCGACAGAGAGGGCCGGGTCCAGCGCAGATCGGTCACCAGGCTGGGGTCGGAAGGCTGTGTCGTCGTCCATGTCTGGCGATGGTCCGTGGAGTACGCGATGTTCAGACCGTTGCCGGTGGCCGTGCCGGAGATGTAGGTTGAGTAACCGGGGATCGTATCGTAGATAACGATATTGGTCTCGGTGATACTGCCGTGGTTACCATACGTCAACGTGTACGTGATGTAGTCGCCGGATACAGCCACGCTCTGGTTGGCCACTTTCTGGATGGTCAGGTCCTTGATCGCGGTAGCGACCATTGGGGTCTGCCACGTTTCCTCGCCATCCTGATCCACAGTGGCGCGGTTGAAGACGAACGATCCATCCGGCATAGAGGAGGCGATCTGGACGCGGAAGCGGATGTGTCCGGACTCGCCGGCGGCCACCGTGCCGGGGGTAGCTCCCGGTCGGACGACGATGGCGCTGCCGTCGTAGGTACCGGCGTCCCCGTCGGCGCTGTCGGTGAGAGAGAGCCAGCCACTGCCGGTGTCAATGGCCATACTGGCGGCCCGGTACGTCGTGGAGAGCGGGATGGCGTCGGTGATGACGACCCCGGCGGCGGCTGCGCCGCCGTTATTGGCGTAATGAATCGTGTAAGTGATGATCTCCCCTTCGCTGGCGTTGGCCGGGCCGGACTTGCTGACCTGCAAGTCGGGAGCCAGGACCTTTGTCGTCACCCGGTTGCTGGTGACAGTGTCCGTCTGGTCGCTGTAGGCGCGACCCACGTTTTCAATCGGCGTATCGTTTGGAACGTCGGCGTCTACTGTCACGGCCAGGGTCACCACTTTGGTCTCCGATGGTCCGATCTCTCCCAGTGTCCAACTGACCATATTGGTGGCGGTGATGTACGTGCCGCCGCTCGATGCGCTGGCGAAAGTGACTCCCCAGGGGAGGGAATCTTTGACGACAGTGCCGGTTGTTGTGACGCCGCTGCTGTTGCGGCAGGTCAGGGTGTACACGAGCGTCTCGCCCGGGTTGGCCGTGGCTTTGTTGACCTCCTTACTCAGGTCGAGTGGGCTGAGATAGACGATGGCTGTGTCGGTGGCGTTGAAGATGTGATCCCGATACTGCCCGGAGGCCCACCCCTCATTCTCGCTCATGCGGATGGCGTCGTAGATCTCCACTTCGTCCACATAGATCGCGTCTCCATTCCCTTTGCCTTCCGCCGGGCTGCGGAAACGGATGGTCGTGTTGGTGGCCGCATATGCCGAGAGATCGAGTTCTTCCAGGACCCAACTTCCTTCCTGGGATCCGTCCGTCCAGGTGAGTACGGCGTTATGCCAGATACTGCCATCGTAGACGTCCAGGTGAAAATGCTCGCCGGATTCCAGCGAGTAGGCATTGCGTCGGAAGCGCAGGACCGGCCTGACGAAGTCGCTCAGATCGGCAGCCCGTTGGGCGTATACGTCGTCGTCTCGCAGGCGGAGCTGGTAGCTACCGGCATATGGGTCTATGCCGTTTTCGGAGCCGACTACGGCCACGTCGTTCCCCCCGCTCGCGTTCCAATCCCCCAGCCAATTGTTGCTTCCACCGGTGTAATCGCCGCTCTCGAAACCGTCCCAACGGGTCGCACCGATGACGCCGTCGGTTTGAATCCGCGCGTCGAACTGGAGCCGCAGCGGTTCGTTGGAGTACATCTCGTGGGAGAGGTCCCAATAGAGCTGTCGGCCGTTGATAGATGGTTCGGGGTATCCCTGGCTGCCGTCGGCATACGTAACGATGGTGCTACCCGGCACGTAGGTCCAACTGATGGGGAGGGTGTCGGTGATATCCACGTTGGTGACCGGGGCCGGGCCGTGGGTGCTGACCTCGAGGAAGAACGTGACCTCTCCGCCTTCCAGGGGCAGTATCTCCGGCGTGGCCGATTTTTCCAATGTCATCACCGGTTCCAACCATTCCTGGCGGAGGGGGAGAACGGTATATCCCAGGTCCAGGTAACCGTCGCCCGGCTGATTCCGAGCCGGATCGGCTCCCCAGATGGCGACGAATTTGTCGCTGGCCCAGATGTGCATGCCGCTGTTGTCGTGGTCGGGGTCGAAGATGCGCCGGGTCTCCATCGCGTCGGCGGTGAGGGTGTCGTCTACAACGCCGTCTACCGGCCCGTAGTCTACGTAGAACGTGGTATCGTCGGCAATCGGGGCGACCCATACGGGCGATACGTTATCTCCGGAGGTGACTGGATCGAGCGCGTTGCCCGGTGCCCACGAGACGAAGTACTCGTCTTTGAGGTAGGCCAGGGGCACGAGCGAATAGCCCCAATCGTAGGCAGTTTCTTGTGTATCCACGGAGGCCAGTCCCCAGAACGTGTCGGCGGATTCCATTCGCACGGCGGAAGCGATGGGGACGTATCCAGCCTGTAAGGAATAGGAGATGACGTCGTGGGCGGCGATGTCGAGGGTATGGTTCCCTCCACTGTCGTACGCCTGCACGGTGATGGCGTGGTCATTGGGGTTGTAGAGGTAGAACTCGGTTTCCTGGTCTGCTGTTGTACGGGGGACGGCGGCGACGTACTCGTTGCTCCACATCAGGTCTGGGATCAGCACGAAGAAGCGGGTCTGGAACGTCCCCGGCCCGCCGGTGACCAGACCGATCTGGGTTGGTTTATCGGATGAGACAGTGGTTCCCTCCAGGACGGTAATGGGAGTGCTGGCCTGGGAGTCCACGTATCCCATGCTGGAGTACGTCTGGCCCTTGTCCATCGTCACACTGACCGTATCACTTCCGTTGTCTACGATCACAGTGGTGTTGTCTTCGAGCGCCTCGATCTGGAGCCAGGCGTACTTGAAATCATCGCTGGTCGTATCCACGCCCACAGGCACCCGATAGGAGAAACTGGAGGCCCACGCCTGGAGGGAGTAGACCTCCCACGCGCCTCCGATCCATGTCCAGTCCTGCGGCCACATGGCGTGGGCCAGGTCTACCGGGCCGCCGGCGCTGACGACGTAGTCACTGCCATCGTAGCGGACGTCCGTGCCGCGCGGGTTGACCGGCACGGTGGCATTGATGCCGCCGCCGCTGCCGTCGCTTTTCAGATTGATGATGTCGCCCACGCTGAGGATATCGCTACCCGTTCCACCGTTGGTTGGGTCGCCGTCGCCGTAGACTTCTGTGGTGCTTTGAGCCGGATTGAGGATATCGGCCTCGTATCCGTCCTCCCAGTGGTCGTAGTAGAAAACCTGGTTGTCGGCTGTGGCCACCACGGTGACGACGGAGCGCATTTGGTTGCTGGAGATAGCGCCCGCGCCCTCTTGGTCGTCTATGTGGTCGAACATATTGTACAAGTGTTCTTCGTTACCCAGGACGTAATATGCCTGGAAACCGGTCGGTAGGGCGTGGACGGTGGGGAGTACGTTGAAGAAAAAAGCGATGAACGCAATGATTATCAAAGAGATTCGTATGCCGACCGTTTTCCGATGAATGTGTTCAAATGGGTGTATCTTCATATGTCACCTCCGACGAGAAATTTCAGTTGTCTTCCTTGTCATCACCGGGCCCATAGCGGGAGGCGGTGATATACTCGTAGTCCAGGTAGATTGCCTGGTGCCTTCATGATATTATTAAAAGTGTGTTACGTAGTGAAGGTTGCGTGTTCGTTATGTGAGAGATTTGTGAAGCAGAGAATCTATCCCAACTTGACAATAGCACATTACAGCGCACGGCGGTTAAAACCGCGTGCTACAACTGCAAAACCTGCCTTCACAGGTTAGTTTCTAGTACAAATGTGCCATTGTCAAAACTAAGCTAAGCGCCGGGGGTGCGATAGTGCTGGCCCGGTGATCCGTTCTGCACGCGGCGCGGTCTCAATTTGACCTTTGGGCGCAATCATGATATAGTTGTATAGTGGGACGCGGTAAGTTCAGGTTGTGATGTATTCCGCCCGGGCTTGCAAGGCCCGGGCGGTTTGCATATCCTCTAGTTTTAGACCCCCCGGTCTAAGGAATACATAAATAAGGAGCAGCAAAAGTGAACGAGAGAGAGACGGGAACCGTCAAGTGGTTCAGCAATGCCAAGGGTTATGGGTTCATCTTGCGTGACGAAGGGGGGGACGTATTCGTCCATCACTCCGCCATCCAGATGGAGGGCTTTCGATCGCTCGAGGAGGGTCAGCGGGTCGAATTCAGCGTCGAGCAGGGTCCTAAAGGCCTACAGGCAACTAACGTCATGCCGCTATAGCACTAACGTGGCACTGGCACTGAAAGTTCAGCGCCAGCCTCGAAAAGAGGCTGGCGCTGAACTATTATTACGCAATGCCGCATAACTTGCTATCTGATGCCCGTAGCTCCAGTCCTCGGGGGCGTCTGAAGCGCAATCCAGCCCGCAAACACGCCCTCGAAGACGAGGGCTGCGAGCCTTTGAATCTAATGCGGCACCTACCTCGTAGCAACTTATGCGGTACTGCATTATTACTATTACGAGGGTGTTTCACCCCGCGTTTTTCGTCTCCACCTGCCAGGTCAGGGTGCCTGGTCCCCCAGCTCCTCCCACACCGTCCGCACTAAAGCCTCGGTTTTTAACTCGGCCAATGTGTAGCAGGGGGCCTGCAGGTGATCGGCCAACGTTTCCGCCAGGCCCTGATCGAAGGCTTCGTGCTCCATGTTGATCACTACCGAGCGGATGTGAGCCGAGGGGAACATCTCCGAAATGCGGTACGCTTCTTCCTGGGGCGGCAGATTGGACATTGAGACGTTGCCGGCGCCGTCGGTGAGCAGTACCATCAAAGGCATGAGCTCTGGATGCTGGCGTAACTCGCGGGTTATGACCTCGTACGCCATCTGCAGGCCGGCCGAAAGAGGTGTCTTGCCCCCGACCGGAATGTCCGCCAGGGCGCGGCGGGCCAACTCGACGCTGTTGGTGGGCGGGAGCACGACCGAAGCGTCGTTCTTCTGAAAGACGACCATCCCTACCCGGTCGCGCTGCTGATAGGCGTCGGTCAACAGCGACATAACCGCTCCCTTGGTCGCCTGCATGCGCTCCGCCACAGCCATAGACCAGGAGGCGTCCACGACGAAGAGCACCAGGTTGGCTGCCCGACGCACCCGGACCTTGCGCCGGTAATCGTCGGGGTGCAGTTTCAGCGCCGGGCCGTCGCCGTCGTCGCGGTGGCGTTTCTGCTGATGTGGGGCCGCAGCGCGGAGCGTGGCGTCGAAGGCCAGGTCGGTGGCATCGCCCGGGGAAGGGCGAGACTGCACGTAGCGACCGCGCTTCCGGTCGGTGCGAGTCTGGCTACGGCGACCACCACTGGAACGGGTCAGCCGGTCGAGGGGCGTATCCAGGCGGCGGGGGGCAAAGGTTTCGCCCACCTCTACTTCTTCGCCGTAATCCCACCAGCTACCCTCCGAAGGCCATTGGGGAACGACCTGCAAGCCCGGCTCACGCGCTACCTCACGCTGGTCACCAGGGGGCTCGTCGTCACGGACTTCCCCGGAGATGGCTTTTTTTTTACCGCCCGTTTCCAGATTCGCGTCGTCCCCCTCTACAACCTCGGCCTCGACCGGGTTTTGAGCCCGCGCCGCCTCCAACCGTTCTCCCAGGTCGCCCAATGTGACCTGTGCTTCTTGGAGCGGATGTCGCTTCAGCCGGTGGGGCAGCGCCAGTTCAGAAGCCAGAAAGATGTCGCGATCGCTGATGCCGGTACGTCCCTCGAAGGCGGCGTGGGCCCGGGCGGTCTTGAGCACTACCAGGTCAGCGCGATGCCCGTCTACTCCCAGCTCTCCCATCATGGTGGCGATAGTGGCCAGGTCTGCCTGCGTGTACCTGACTTGGGGCAGGAGACGGCGGGCGCGGGCGATTTCGTTGGAAAGCGCCTCCTCTCTGGCAGCCCATTGGCGGCAGAATCCTTCCGGGTCGGCTTCGAAAAGTAGATTGCGCTCCATGATCGCCATTCGAGCAGCCGGATCCAGGATGCCCTGGATGTCCACGCACAGGGCGAAGCGATCCAGGAGCTGCGGGCGCAGGTCTCCTTCTTCCGGATTCATGGTGCCAACCAGGATGAAACGAGCCGGGTGGCTGAAGGAGATGCCCTCTCGCTCCACCACGTTGACCCCCATCGCCGCCGCGTCGAGCAGCAGGTCCACCACGTGGTCGTCCAGCAGATTAACCTCGTCTACGTAGAGGACGCCCCGGTTGGCGGAGGCCAGAACCCCCGGCTCGAAGTGTCGCTCTCCCTTCTGGATAGCCCGTTCGATGTCCAGCGTACCTACCACGCGGTCCTCGGTCGCGCTGACGGGCAGGTCCACGAAGCGCGTACGGCGGCGAGCGCGAGGTAGCTCCTCACCCGTCTCGGCCCGCTCCAGGCACTCGGTGCACCAGGTCGCGGGCTGATCGGGATCGCAGCCGAAGGGGCAATCCGCAACCGCTTCGATCTCGGGCAGCAGCGCGGCCAGAGCGCGAGCAGCAGTGGACTTGGCCGTACCCCGCTCGCCGCGGATCAACACCCCTCCAATCTGAGGGTGAATGGCGTTGAGTATCAGAGCCCGTTTCATGCGCTCTTGTCCAACGATGGCAGTGAATGGAAAAATGGGCGTCATATACACTCCGTTTCAACAAATTTTACTCAAATCTTCCCGAAAGCTTCCAAACGTGACGACAAGCGCGAAAAACTTGCTCGAAAAGTGAGTGTGGCGCTCGTCAATACTTTTTTAGCTTTCGGGAAGGCATTATACCACAATCGCAGATAAGCACAGAAGCAGGATTTTACCCACGCGCTAGTCCTCAGCCTCCTCGAACTTTTCTACCTGGTAAGTGTACACGTCGAGACCGGGGCTCCGGTAGGCATCGGGGGGCAAGTAAGCTTTCATGCACAGGCGTTGCAAAAATTGATCGGGGTCCGGCAGCTTTTCCCATACCTGGGGGAGAAACGTGGCTCGATTCCAGCCTTGCTCGATCACCACCCCATCCACGCCCGGGCGCAATTTGGCGATCAGGTCTTCAGGACCGTCGTAAACCAGCGGTTGGGGTTGGCTCAACACAGATACCTCGATCCGGATGTTACTTAATTCCGCCGGCTGCACAGGGGGAAAACGAGGATCACGCAGGGCCGCGCCCATAGCGTTGTCGCGCACGTCCAACACCAACGGCCGGCACATTTCCAGCGACCCTATGCAACCCCGCAATTGCCCGTTCTTGGTCAAGGTGACGAAGCTGGCTCCGTCGCGACGCAAGTTTTCCGATACGGTGCCGAGATCCACCGCGGGAGGGTCCTCGCCACGGGCCACCCTCGTGATCGTCTCTCGCGCCAGCTTCAGCAGTTCTTGTTGTTCCTCAGGTGTGAGAAGCATTTGAGCATCCTTTCTGGGACTCCCCGTCAATCGGTGTAGGCAACCGCAGCGTACCCTACGACCTGCCACTTATCGCCGGCAGTATCGCCAGAGGTACGATAGTCCAACAAATGCGGCTTCCAACCCTGACGATGGGCGATACTCGCCAGCGCTGTCAAGGGAGCCCGGCCACACGCATCGCTCTGCAGTATCCTGGCCTCGTCGCCGGATATCAGCGCCTGGAGAGTAGCGCGATCCAACTGCTGGGCCTTGTCGTAGGGATAGAAATGGCTCAGGTCGTTGGAGACGACGATCAGGTCGTCTTCCCCAACGTGAGCGGCCAACTCGGCGCCTACTTCCTGCGGGTCTACTTCACCGAATAACATGGGAACCAACTGGAATTCCGACAACACCACCTGGAGAAACGGCACCTCGACCTCGAGGCTGTGCTCCGGCGCGTGGGCCTCGGGGGCCCGGGTGTAGAGCGGCGAGCGTTCCAGCATCTCTGCAACTCGGTCCACAGCTATGGGAGCATCGCCCAACGGGGTGCGGAAGGCCGCATGGTTTCCCAAGGCCACGCCCCGGAAATAGACGCGGTGGGCCGGCCCGAGCAGGAAAACGGTCCACTCCTTTTCGGGAAGCGCTGCCAAGGCTTTGAAAGCATATCCGGCGGTAGGACCGGAGTAGACGTAGCCCGCGTGAGGGGCGACGATGGCACGGACCGCCTCTAAATCCTCCGGCAGTGTAGCCTGGTCTATGAACTCCTGGATCATCCGTCGTAACTCGCCGGGGTCGCCGGGGTAGAACTGACCGGCGACGGCCGGTCGGCGAACGGGTAGATCAGACATCAGACACCTCCTGCATCAACGATAGCCTGAATAGCGATTGATTACGACCATACGCCAGCGATGGAATAGCCGCAGCGCGAACACACGCCCCGCGTGTCCCACAGCTCTCTCACGTTATACCAGTGGCGTTGGATCAGCTTCTCGCCACACGCGGGGCAATACGTGCTTTCCCGATCCGCATCCATCACGTTGCCCACGTAGACGTATTGCAAGCCCGCCTGGGTGCCGATCTCGTAGGCCCGATTCAGGGCGCTTTGAGAGGTTCGAGGGCGGTCCAGCATGTGATAATCGGGATGAAAGGCAGTGACGTGCCAGGGCATTTCTGGGTCCACTCCCGCCAGCCACTCCGCCATAGCCCGTAGTTCTTCGGCGGAATCGTTCAAACCGGGGATCAGCAGAGTGGTGATCTCGATCCAGATGTCGGTCTCCTGAGCTATGTGAGCGATGTTGCGCTTAACCGGCTCCAATCGCGCCTGGCACTGCTGGCGATAGAATTCCTCACCGGTCTCACCGAAGGCCTTGAGATCCACGTTGATACCATCCAGGTAGGGCTCGATCATGTCCAGCGTGGCGAGGGACATGTAGCCGTTTGAAACGTAGACGTTCTTGATGTCGTGCTCGTGGGCCAGCTTAGCGGTGTCATAGGTGTATTCGAAGAAGACGGTGGGTTCGTTGTAGGTATAGGCGATCATGGGGATGCCGTTTCGGACGCAGGTGTTGACCAGCGCTTCCGGCGTTGCAGGCTGCCCTGACCGATCACTCTGATCGTCGAAATCGCGCGTTTGCGACATACGCCAATTCTGGCAGAAGGAGCAGCGAAAGTTGCAGCCGTACGTCCCAATGGAGAGAACGTCCGCCCGGGGCATGAAGTGGAAGAGGGGTTTCTTTTCGATGGGGTCAACGTGCACGGCAACCGCTTGCCCATAGACGACCAGGTAGAGCACGCCATCAAAGTTCCTCCGCACGCCACACTTGCCCGCCTCGCCTGGACGGACGGCGCAAAAGTGCTCGCACACCCGGCATTGGACCGCGTCACCCGACAGTGGTTTGGCGAGATAAGCCTCTTTACGCATTCAGTGTCCTCCTTCCCCCTATATTATAGCACAAAAATGGCAGTGGGGCATGGGAAGCTCTGGCGTGACGACCGTCCAGGATTTAGATAGTCTTAGCCAGCGCCACAGCCGCCGCTCCCATCACCCCTACGTTGTGGCCCAACTCGGCCGGCACGACCCGCACCGCACGCGCCTGCGGCTGAAAGGCGTGCCTGGTGATGCCCCGTCGCACCGTCTCAAAGAACCTCTTCCCAACGTTCGTCACCCCGCCACCGATGACGATCAGCTGCGGGTCGAACACGTTGACCAGGCTGGCCATACCTATGCCCAGGTAATCCAGCGCTTCGTTCAGGATCGCTTGCGCCTCTACGTCCCCCTGTTCGGCGGCCTCGGCCACCAGTTTAGCCGTAATACGCTCTGGGTCTCCCTGGGCCAGGTCGGCGATCAGCGTTGGGACGTTTCGGGCCACGCGTTCGCGCCCGGC
>Ga0180301_10005160_pt1 | contig 10028 bp, 11 predicted proteins | sample GuaBasSediGuay16_FD_121797 | JGI IMG/M metagenome (GOLD analysis project Ga0180301, IMG submission 121797) | Subseafloor sediment microbial communities from Guaymas Basin, Gulf of California, Mexico - Guay16, Core 4569-2, 12-15 cm | ecosystem: Environmental > Aquatic > Marine > Hydrothermal... | reverse complement strand
CTCCCCAGTAGTACCTTGTCGTGGTTCCTGCCCTGCACGCGTATTCCCACTCCGCTTCTGTCGGGAGCCTATATGTAACTCCCTCCTTCTCCGACAGTCGTCTGCAGAATTCCTTCGCGTCATGCCACGTAACCATCTCAACAGGCCTGTCGTCTCCCTTGAAATACGACGGATTCGTGCCCATTACTGCCTCGTATTCAGCTTGCGTAACAGGACACATTCCGATGTAGAATGGGTTTATTATCGTTACTTTATGCACAGGTCTTTCGTCGGTTTGTCCATTCTCGGAGCCCATCATGAAGGAACCAGGTTGTATTAGCTTGAACTTCATCCCGATACTGTTCACGAAATCGGGAGTCCGTCTTACGATCTTCATTATTTCCTTATTGGTCATAGTCTGTCTCCATTACTACGCGGAATCCGATGTAGTGATACGTATCTGATGGGGCAATATTGGAGCGAAATGCACTATGTTTGGCATTTTCATAGGAGAACCAGCTGCCACCCCGAAGCACGCGAAATAAGCCCGACGACGGACCCACAGGGTCTGTCCATGGACTCCTTGAATAATAATCTCTGTCGTACCAGTCTTCACACCATTCATACACGTTTCCAAGCATGTCATACAGTCCCCATGCGTTTGGCAGCTTCTCTCCGACGGAATGTGTCTGCTGGTCTGAGTTATCCTTATACCATAAGTAAGCATCATTAATCTTGTCTCCCCAATAATATTTGGTCGTGGTTCCTGCTCGACATGCATACTCCCATTCGGCCTCTGTCGGCAGTCTATACGTCCTGCCTTCCTTCTCCGACAGCTGTCTGCAAAATTCCTTCGCGTCATACCACGTAACATAGTCGATAGGTTTGTCATCTCCCTCGAACCATGATGGATTCGTCCCCATTATCGCCTTATATTCAGCTTGCGTAACAGGGTAGATACCGATGTAAAATGGCTTCGTAATCGTTACCCTATGCATGGGTTTTTCATCGATGTCTCCGTTCTTTGAACCCATCATGAACGATCCAGCCTGTATCAGCCTGAACTCCATTCCGATGCTATTTACGAAATCGGGAGTCCGGGTCGCGATCTTCATTATCTCTTTATTGGTCATAGTTTGTCTCCATTACTACAGTACTATAACTACCAAACCATTTACTCTGCTATCCCTACAGATTTCTACCAACGAATCGATGAACACTGACGGATCTGTAATATATTCTACTATGTAACTTTCAAAATCTACATCCGTTTGTATGCCGTGGAGATAGACTTCTTTAACTCGAGAATTAGCATCGGCATGAATAGTGAAACCTGCAACTGATGCAACAAACGCATCATATTTTCCAACATTTTCAATAGAATATTTGCCTCTTCTAAATTTCCTGTAATTCTGGTAAAGTATTTTAGCCACAGCGCTTCTGTTTTCTAATAGTTTGACCGCAAACACCAGGTCATAACTACATCTCGCCAGCTTTACAATATCTTTAGGCGTCTGAAGTATAATTACGTTAGTGTCATCCATGCTTGTGTCTCCCATGTTTCTCAAAAAACACACACGGCGGCTGCCGCCGATCAATCAGCAGCAGCCGCCGTTTGAAGTGCATCAATACCCTAAACACCTTACCACTTCTTTCGCCCATTCTTTCATGGCCGGCGTATTTTCATCTCTTTCTCTCTTTATCCATGACACCGCATTCGGTACACCATGTGAAACAAGAGCACATAACTCATCCTGGCCGAATCTTTGAGCTCCGGAGCCATCTATGGCAAAACCTCTATGATCCATACATCCCCTGTTCCACTCACCTCTGAATCTAAGTTTTTCTGCTGCGTGGTGGGACAGTCTCATCATAAACAGAGGGCCGATTAGAACTTTATTGGGCAGAGTGTTCCCGCCAATCCTGACCGAATACATAATATTTTTCGGAATTCCCATACTCTCAAGCTTGTTCCCTATATGCTCAAAACTGAAAGCCGGATCTTTAACATCGACCTTCATACTCTGTTCTCCCTTCACTTCAAGATAAGTATTGAACATCATCTCAAGTATCATGGATACATTCTTTCTCTTCCCGATAGTATTCGGAGATACTATTATGTCAACATGGTTTCCACGGTATGGTCCTTCTTCGATTAGCGGCATCCTGTCGTCCGGGAGTATGAGGGTGACAATTCCCTTATTTCCATGGAGACCGGACAGTTTATCTCCTCTTCTTACAGCCAAAGGAACATCTATCTGAATGTCCATAAGATATTCAATACCTATTGCCCCGACGGATTTTCTGTGTTTGACATTCTTTACTATACCAGAAGATGCTATATTGGCTGTCACAACTTCCCATCCGTCGAGCGTTCTCTGGACACCAAGGAACTGGTTTGGGTGAATAATATCCCCTATGTTGGCACCTATTGCCAGCTTCGGCGGTTCAATGGAGCTCCTCAGCCTTACCGTTCTGGTTATCCTGGTTCTAAAATGTTTCACCATCCGCTTGCTTATAACCATGCCATCCTCGTGAGTCCATCCACGATAGTCCATTACGGCTGCAAGAACATGCTTGCCCTGTACACTGTGTTTGCCAGTGAAGTCTACTGGTACCACCTTTGGGACTTCGGGATTGTCAAGAGGAACAGACTGCTTCATGGTTGCCGCATCTATAACCCATCTTGCTTCATGCTGAAAGACAAGCCATGGATTCTGAGCAAGCGTTTCAGACCAGAAGCTGTTTCCAGATCTTACACTGCCATCCTCATTCCTGCCTGCACCATTGGCCCATGCTACAACCTTACCACAGTCACTGCTTTGCGGAGTGTCTATAGAACAGAAAATGCGATGCCATGATGGATCTATCTTTACTTCATTGATGTCTGCCCATCTCTCTATGGGAAGAGCAACCTTGCTGGCAATCGCTTTCCCGTGAACTCCACCATTTTCAACCAGTTGACTCTGGGGAGAACCACCAAGATATTGACTAACTGCAGCCTGTACTATATCAGTCCGGAACATTCCATATATTTTATGTTCCCTTACAACCCTGTGAAGCTTGTCCCATATTATAGCGGCAAGAGTTTCAGGAAGCGTAAAGAGCCTCATGTCCTTTACGTTCTTCCACGAGCGAGGCTCAATCTTTCCGGAGCCGACAAGTCGTTCGAGCTTTGCTATATCCAGAACAGTCAGATATGGAGCATTATTCCTGATGCCGAGGAAACTGTTAATCCAGTCTCTGTCTTCCTTCGTCAGCCAGAAACTTCTTAGTTGCCACTGGGCGAAATTATTTACAAATCTTTCACCCCATCGGCGGACTATGCGTCCATCTCTGAAGGAGATATCTATATCATTAACATCGGGAGCAAGATGAGTTATCAGTATCCTTATTACACCTCTTGCATCCTCTTCTACAGACATCACAGGCTTCAGAGCCTTTACAAGGCCTGCTCTCTCAAGACCGTTGAATATAAAGAAGTTGTCATGTGTAAAATTCGGGACAGATACAATCACAACTCCGCTGTCGTTGCCCATTTTCAGATGAGCTTCAATAACAGTTATATCTTCATCCGGGAAGAGTTTGAACCTTATACCTGCAGTAACACCGTTCGTAGTAATACTGCCTCTGCAAAACCGTTTTATATCGTTAGCTCTAATCATTTTCTTCACCTCCGGGACTAAGGTTAGATTTTTACGAGCTATATAACGAGATCCGTCGGAATGTCTCTGATCAATTCTATGCTTGCCGGAATAAGATGCTCATCTGCTGTCCTCCTTGTCATGGACCACTCAGGAGCAAGCTTTTCTGCAAGCTCTCTGATCGGTATTACCGGATCTTCACTGAAGAAGAGTTCGGCCATTGCAGTTATTTCTTCTTTTATTTCAGGCAACTCCATTTTATTTACAACAAGATCAATAACCTCCTCTGCCGTGACAGCAAGTCTGGTACCCATCCTGGTGCTTCTTGTGAAATGATCGCTCAGCTCTCTTGCAAAATCGTGTTCTGTGTTCTTGCACTTTTTGTTGTCAAGACCAAACTTCTGCGCAAGAACATGATAAAGCTTCTGACCCATCTGGATACCTTTCCTTCCATAGACACTGCCCAGTATCCTCGTAAAGTTATTGCCAAGAGAACCCAGGAATGCAGTATTCCTCTTTATCATGGCATAGCTTACAACTGCACGGTTGGCTCGCTCGACGATAGTATGTTTTATATCACCATTGAGGATCTTTATCGTCTCTTCCATATCATCATCCTTGATAACTTTGCCGAGATAAGATCCTTTTATATCTGTCCAATCTATAGACAGTCCATCTGTAGATGCTTCAAATACATGCGTGATGATCTCATCGGGGTTCTTTGTAAAGTCCATAGTATCAACGTTGAACCTTTTGAACTCTTTCCCCGGATCCATTTCATCCATAACATTGTCTATTTTCATCTGATTAAGATCAACTGTTTCATCAAGGACGAAGGCGAACCAGAACATATCGCCATCGAAATCGCCATCAAAGAGATTTGCAACAGCAGGATTCATATGAATAGCATCACCCGGGACGAGCTTTACTCTCATTGCAACCAGATTGGATCTGTCGTGAGTCGGCTGCCTTCCTGCTATAACAAGTTTCCCTTCGATTGCGCGGATGTCATCAGCTTCAAAGAAGTCTCTGAATCTGCGATGTTTGATGAAACTATCGATGATCTTCTTCGGAATTCCGATCTCATCGAACTTTAGCGTCGGATTGCCTATTGCTACTCCTCTACCGGAATATGGAACCCTTGCTCCAGAAATCTTATTCCATATACCGTTGAGTCCGAGCAGCTCATCTTTCAGAGCAGCGAAATATCTCCATAAAGATGCATTAGCCATCCTTGCCGCTCCTGTCGGGTTCTCTCTCTTCATTGCCTGAGCAAGCAGCATGCCCCTAATAAGATCATTAGCCGCTCTCTGAAGACTGCTCAGGACACCAACCCCGGATGTTACTGTAAACATCCTGTTAATACCTCTGGGCACTCTGACAAAAACAGCATTCCCTGCCTTAATGAAAGCATCTCCTTCCCTTCCGCCTTTGAGATCTACGAACTGACTTCGAAGTCTCTCCGGCGGATATATTGCCCAGTTAGGTCTCCAGCCAGTCACCTCCCTGAATTTAGTAGCATCTTTAAGATAAAGGAAATCCGGAGCCAGTTGTATAAGTCCCGGTTTATCTTCCAGCTCCGGATCCCAGATGGTTCCTGTAAAATCCACTTCTTCATCAGCCATTCTCAACCTGGTACCGGGGTCGAGATACTTATCCACCACGACGAATTCATCGAGGTTTGGATTCACAAGGAGCTTTTGTGCCATGGCAATTACCTCCTTTTTAAATTTGTGAGCTGACGATATTACCATCGGATGAAAACCAGAATCCATGTGTCGGCCCGGGCCAGAATAGATTCTGGTGTGGTATGTTAATCTTTCTGTTCTTTAATATCTCCTCCCTCCATTTCTCTACTTTACTGAGAAGCGGCTCCTTTATTGTGTCCCACATATCCTGAAGCTGATGCCTTTCTTCTTCTGCGGCATAAGGACCCGGAATAATGCTGCCATCGGCGAAGACAGACCCCCGCTTCTGGATACTAACCTTCCTTCCGCTTCTCATCGTGGCCATAACTTCATATATTATATATCCTCTCCAATTGCCCCATGCCTTCAGATTTTCAACTGGAGCATTAGCTTTGTTGTAGTTTGGCAGTATCACGCGAACCCTCGTTACGTCACCAGTCATAGCTGTCACCTCCGCTTAAACAGAGTCAGGCGGGGAATAGACCCCGCCTAACTCACTAAAAACAGGCAACTACAGAGTCTCAACTGATGCTTCACTTTGAGCTTCTGGCTAGCGGGGCGGTGCGCCGAGGAACTGGACATTTTCGCCCACTATCTGGAGGATAGAGCGGCGCTGTTTAGTCTCTTTATCAACCCAGCTGTTGTTCTCCAGGCGGCCACTTATGTAAACCTTCCTGCCCTTGGTAAGGTAGGTTTTGCAATTCTCAGCGTTGGTTCCATATGTGACTACTCTTACGAAGGTGACACTGTCTTTGGTATTACCATCCCTGGTTTTATACCGTCTGTTGAGAGCCACGTTGAAGCGCGTCATCCTGGTCCCATTCGGGAGAGTTATCATCTGAGGATCAGCAGTTAAATTACCTATTAGATTTACTTTGTTAAGATTCACATTACCCATGGTGATCCCTCCTTTACATCAATACAATAACATAGAATAACCATTACATACTAACTATTGTGATCCCTCCTCGTGAAAGTTTAGAAGAAGCAAATCTCTGCCCATCCCTCGCGAGCATCAGGGTCTTCCTCTATATGTGCTATTACTGCTCCTTCACTGTCTAGAACATAGATGTACCAAATGCTCTTCCATGCATCCTGAAAGAACTCCAGAATAACCTTGGGAGCATTGAGACGCTTGCCATAATTATATGCTGCGTCAAGGTACCCTTTCGGCAGTTTGACGTCATCAGGCGCCCTTACCCTTATTACCATCTCTTTCACCTCCTGTTTATCTTGCTCCTTTAACTTCCAGGCCGCCGGCAGCTTTATACTCTGCTATGAGGACATCTTTTGCTGCTTCGCGTTCTGCCCTGATGGCCTCTCTGAATTTTTTGTTTGGAGTATAGACCGTCACTGAAAGGGTCTCACCCTCACGTTTTACCTTCACTATGTATGAGATATCGTCAGGGTCTATCTCACACCTGTCTATACAGTCACCAACGCTTTCTGGGACGTCGACACCTGGTGGTCTGCCTTCCTCACTGACTTCTATTACATCGCCGTCGTCGAGTTCTACTATACCTAAACCATATAAAATGCTGACCTCTTTCCTGAGGACAATTCCCCACTTTTCGTAATCATTGGAGGTTTCTCTGTGGGGGGTGGCATAGAGAACTTCCGGTCCGCCACTACTGATTTTCAGTGTGGTAAGAGCCTCACGCCCGATTATCTCCTTTAGTTCAGGGAAAAGCTCGATACCTGCGATCCATTTGCTATACCTACTCATGACAGATTCTCCTTTCTTTCGTGACTCACACAGATGTGTCTATCCGCAATACAACAACATAGAATAACCATACATACTAACTATCGCTCGCTCCTGCTCCAAGATTGTTTCACCTCCTTCCTTGACTATCGATAAAATATTGTCCCTGGCGTTGTAAACATGGGCTCAAGATGGATATCCATAAGATCGCCCTCATACTTTTCTAATAATCTATCCTCCTTCCTCTCTTTTTTTATTGTCTTCCTTGTCTTCCTCTTCAACGTTGGCTTTCTCTGTTGCATCATAACAAGTTTTCAGGAGTTCGGACAGTAAAGACCTAATCCTGTAAAGACTATGATGGCGCATCTTTTCAATATCGCAGTGGTAAACTATATTACCGTGCTCATCTCTTTCGGTTTCAACTTTCAGATTTCCATTCTCATCCCACTCACGCTCCAGAATGCGGTGTCCCTTATGGAAATCCATTTTGGTTTGAAGCTGACCATTTGGGTGCCACCTATAATGTACAACCTCGCGCCCTTTCTCATCATACTCAGTCAGTCCCACCAAATGCCCATCTTCATCCCACTCTTCATGCTTAACGATATCATCATTTTTATACTCATTCCGTTCCCATATCCTTCCATTGGAATGATACCTGCGTTCCAGCACTATATTCCCTTCTTCATCATAAAAGTGCTCTAACGCGAGCCTTCCTTTATGATCAAAGACAAGCGCATGAACGGTTTTGCCATTTTCGTCCCGAATTTTAACCTCACCTTCATGGCAGGACCCTGGACATTTAAGTTCCATTCTTGTGAGTTCCATCCTTGTATACCTATCGCCTGCTGTTTCAGCTATTTTATCTGCCTCTGGTGCTACTTCAGGATTTGTTGTCCTTATCTCTTTATCGTCCATCTTTCTTGCCTCCTTTGTGATGAGATAATTTTCCAATCTTTTGTATCTATCTTCCTACTTTTTCTTTCCGTTTTCGTACCACTCTTGAGTCAATACAATTTTTTCGTTCTTATATTTATCTTCCCACTTTTTCTGTCCGTTTTCGTACCACCCTTGGGCTAATATAAGTTCCCCGTTCTTATATTTCTCTTCCCACTTTTTCTGTCCATTTTCGTACCATCCTTGGGCTAATATAAATTTTCCGTCTTCATATTTAACTTCCCACTTTTTCTGTTCGTTTTTATACCATCCTTGATCTAACGTAATCTCTCCATTTTTATATTCCATCACAAACTTTTTCTGGCCGTTTTCATACCATCCCTGGGATAATACAAGTCTTCCATTTTTATATTTATCTTCGCTGTGTTTCTGTCCATTTTTATGCCATTTCTGAAATAACATGAGCTTTCCATTCTTCTTATATTTGCTTTTCTGCTTCTTTTGTCCGTTTCCATAATATTCTTGATATAATGCAAGTTTCCCGTCTTTATATCTCCTTTCCCAACTTATTTTCCCATCAGAAAATTGTCTAAATATAATATCCCCTTTGGTGCTCTGCGGATTAGCAACTTTTCGACATCGCAGCTTGCCTGTATATGGTGGACAAGCAGGGAATATTATATCATTCTCCTCGATGTCAAGCTCTATTAGTCTATTCCCAAAGGCTATGCATTCCCAATTCATGTCTTCTTGTCGTTTCGGCAGCCGAAAGACATGGATACCTTTGCTGAATTGAACTGCTGTATCCGGGTCATAATCCGGGCACTCTATTACCCGGCAACCTGGAGCATAATCAAGGATGTCAAATGTTCCCGGCGATTTGAAATTCCATGTTACAAATTTATATGCTTTCATGGTATTACCTCCTTTATTTATCAATGTTGTTTACGAACCTGCTATTCATTTGGTCGCCTCCATCACCACACGAAAGCCAACGAGGCGGTACCTACTCGATGGGATGCTGTAGTTACGGTCGACACTACGTGTGTTATTTGCAACACTTTTCCAACTACCGCCCCGAAGCACACGAAATAAGCCCTCCGACGGACCCGCAGGGTCTGTCTGTTCATCCGGTGAATAAGAGCCGTACCGGTCCTCGCACCACTCCCACACGTTCCCGGCCATATCATATAGTCCCCAGGCATTTGGCAGTTTTTGGCCCACGGGATGCGTCTGTCTGTCTGAATTCTCATAATACCATAAGTAATTTCCATCAATCTTGTCTCCCCAGTAATATTTCGTTGTGGTTCCTGCCCGACAACAGTATTCCCATTCTGCTTCTGTCAGTAACCTGTATGTCCTGCCCTCCTTCTCCGATAGCTGTCTGCAAAATTCCTTCGCAATATTCCACGAAACCTGTTCAACAGGCCTGTCGTCTCCTTTAAACCACGACGGATTCGTCCCCATTATCGCCTTATATTCAGCTTGCGTAACCTCGTAAATCCCGATGTAGAAGGGCTTTGTTATCGTTACTCTATGCACGGGTCTTTCGTCGGTTTGTCTACTCTCGGAGCCCATCATGAACGAGCCAGGCTGCATCAGTTTTAGCTTCATCCCGATGCTATTTACGAAGTCAAACTTTCGTATTACATGTTTTATTATCTCTTTGTTAGTCATTTGGATGCCTCCGTTACTACTCGGAAGCCAATGTTGGTATATCTGTAAGAGGGAGTGAAGAGATCGCGATTGGCACTCCGAACGAACTCTGTACCACCGTACCAGCTGCTGCCCCGAAGCACGCGGGACGAGCCTGACGACGGACCCACAGGGTCTGTCTGCTCATCCGGTGAATAAGAGCCATACCAGTCTTCGCACCATTCCCACACGTTCCCGGCCATGTCATATAATCCCCATGCATTCGGCAGTTTTTGACCTACAGGATGTGTCTTCCAGCCAGAATTATCCTTATACCATAAATAATCTTCATCAATCCTGTCTCCCCAGTAGTACCTTGTCGTGGTTCCTGCCCTGCACGCGTATTCCCACTCCGCTTCTGTCGGGAGCCTATATGTAACTCCCTCCTTCTCCGACAGTCGTCTGCAGAATTCCTTCGCG
>Ga0180301_10005159_pt1 | contig 10028 bp, 8 predicted proteins | sample GuaBasSediGuay16_FD_121797 | JGI IMG/M metagenome (GOLD analysis project Ga0180301, IMG submission 121797) | Subseafloor sediment microbial communities from Guaymas Basin, Gulf of California, Mexico - Guay16, Core 4569-2, 12-15 cm | ecosystem: Environmental > Aquatic > Marine > Hydrothermal... | reverse complement strand
ATCTTGGTCCCCTGCCCCACGTCGATCTCGATGCCGGCCCAGTGGACCCCCGCCTCCTGGATCTCCTCCAGGGTCTCGAACATCCGTTTGCGGTTTTTCAGGGGCTTGACCGTGGCGGCCAAGGGCACACCGGTCTCGGCCAGGGCCTTCAGTTCCTTGGGAACCGGAGTCCCGGTCCACATGAGGCTTCCCGCCTCCTTCAGCCCCAGGGCCACTTTCATGAGGCCCTCCTCCGCGATGGCCGGTATGGGCATGGTCATGGCTGACATGATGACCGGGGTCTTGAGCTCCACTCCCAGGACGCTCGTATGCGTGGTCGGCTCGGTGCCGTCGATGCACTGCTGCAAGAAGGTGTAGCGATCCAATACGCGGCGGTTGTTGGCCATGACGAACTCGGTCTCGACGGCGTCCAGGGCAAAATTGTAGTCCTGCCTTTTCAGTACCTCTTTTCCTTTTTCGTAGATTTCCGTGAGTTTCATGTATCGGATCCTCCATCGGACACTGCCTGGCAGCCCATCCCAAGCTCTGAGGAAAGCCTGAAGCAAAAGGGCGCTCCGCGGGTGTGAAGCCCCCCGGAGCGCCCCTGGTTTCAGGCCGCCTCACTCTTGGCTCTATAGCATCTTTGCTTTGTTACTTGTAAGAGACGTCCGCCACCTTCACGAACTTGTTTTTGTACACGATGCTCAGGATCGCATCATAGGCACCCTGGTGACTCTTCTTTGTGAAGGTGACCGGAACACCGCCGAATACCCTGTCGTAATAGGTCCCCATGGTCTCCATGGTGTCGATCAGTTTTTCCCTTGTGAGGTCCTTGCCCACCTTCTTGGCGGCGACAATAAAGAAATCCAGGCCCGCGTAGCCGGCGGTGGTGGGCATGTCAGGATCCTTTCCGAACCACTCCACATGGCGTTTCCACCATTTCCTTACACTGGGAAGGTAGCTGTCCGCGCTCACGTAAGGCGACTGGCCCGTGGCATAGAAACCATCGGCCGAAAAACCGGCCTTGAGGCACAACAGGGGCACGTACTTGGTGTAGGACGGAGACATGCCCGCCATTTGCACTTTCCAGCCCTGCTTCTTGGCCTCTTTCAATGCACCCACCGTTTCACGGATCACCGTGGCCAGGACCACGAAATCGGCGTCCGCTCTCTTCAGCTTTGCAATCTGGGAGCTGAAATCCGTGGCCCCGCGCTTGTAGGACTCCATGGCTACAGGTTTGAGACCGTGGACCTTGAGCTGGTCCAGGAAGCCCTTCTTCATGATTGCGCCCATTTCGTCGTCCTGGTACATGAGCCCGAAGCGCTTGTTGCCCGCTCTTTCGTGGAAGTATTTCACGATGCATCGGGCCTGATCGTAGTAAGGCGTAAACCCCCCGAAGCTGTACCGGTCGTAGGGTTCAAAGAACAGGGAGGCCGCTGTGAGGGGGAACATCTGTGGGATCTTCTTACGGGAAATGATGGGCTTGGTGGCCCCGGCCGTTGGGGAGCCCATGTTGCCGATGAAGCAGAAGACCTTGTCGCGGGTGATCATCTTGTTGGTCACCATGATCGCCTTTTTGGGGTCATAGGCGTTGTCCTCGATGACCAGGCGGATCTTTCGGCCGTAAATGCCGCCCACCTCGTTGATCTCCCTGGCCCTCATCTCCAGGCCCATCTTGACCTGGGTGCCCCACCCGGCAATGGGACCGCTCAAATCCTGGTGGGACCCGATCACGATCTCCTTGTCCGTGACACCCACCTCCGCGCATGCGGGGTTCGCAAATCCGAAACCGGCCATGAGAACCAGCAAACCGACGATGATCGCTCTTTTCATCTCCATCCCTCCTTTTCTTGGGCAAAACGTTGGATATGAACCATCAACTACCGGGTCAGGCCCTTGAGCCGCCCACCCGGTGATTCCAGCCGGTGCAGCCTGGTGGATCCTACATCTCCTCCCTATTTCCGATTCGGGGTCGGAGCCAAGCCTATAGCCTAATACATGGATTCGATAATGTCTTTAAATTTCTCGTTGATGTACTTGCGCTTGAGCTTCATGGTGGGAGTGATCTCATCATCGTCGGTTGTCAACTGGATGTCGATGAGCCTGAATTTCTTGATGGTTTCCACGCGGGCGAACTTCTTGTTCACCGCTTCCACCTCCCGCCAGATAAGCTTGTTGATCTCCGGCGCCTGGGTCAGGCTTTTGTAGGTGGTAAAGGGAATGCGGTTGTCCTGGGCGTATTTCATCACGTTTTCCTCGTCAATCATGATGAGGGCCGTGAGGTACTTGCGGCCGTCGCCTATCACCACCGCGTCATTGATGTAGGGACTGAATTTGAGCTGGTTTTCGATCTCCGAGGGTGTGATGTTCTTTCCGCCCGAGGTGATGATGATGTCCTTGAGCCGGTCCTTGATCACCACGTGGCCGTCCTCGTCGATGAGACCCACGTCCCCCGTGTAGAGCCACCCGTCGCGCACGGTCTCGGCCGTCTTGTCCGGGTCCCTGAAATAGCCCTTGAAGACGCTGGGACCCTTGATCAGGATCTCCCCTTCATCGGTAATGCGGATCTCGATGCCAGGCAGTGCCTCACCCACGGTGCCGAATTTGGTTCCGCCCGCGTAATGCATGGTGGCCGCACCCGTGGACTCCGTCTGCCCGTAGACTTCCCGCATGTCGATCCCCAGGGAATGGTAGAATTTGAGGAGATCCGGCGAGATGGGGGCCGCACCGGAAAGACACATGCGCACGCGGTCCAGGCCCACGAAACGCTTGAGGTTGCGCAGCACACACCAGTCTGCGAGCTTGAAGGCCGCACGCAGGTGAACAGGCGGTTCCTTGAGGTGGAGGCGGTAGTCCGAGCATGCGTTGCCCACGGCCATGGCCAGGTTGAAGGCCTTCTTTTCGAGCCACGTGGCGTCCTTCATCCGCAAGACCATGGCGGAATAGAACCGTTCCCAGATCCGGGGCACGGCGAAAAAGACGGTGGGAGAGACCTCCCGGATGTCCTGGGGTACCGTGTCCATCTCTTCGGCAAAGTTGCAAACCCAACCGTTCATGATCATGCCCAGGGCCGTCACTCCCCGCTCGGCTATGTGGCACAGGGGAAGGAAGGTGAGGAGTTCGTCCTCCAGGTATCCTTTCAGGACCTGCCGCTGTGAGTGGAATCCTGCAAGCACGTTCCGGTGCGTTATCATGGCACCCTTGGGGGGGCCGGTGGTTCCCGAAGTATAGACAAGGAAGGCCGTATCCTCGGGCCCGGGGATATTCAAGAGCTTCTCAAAGGCCTCCGGATCCCGCTGGTCCGCCTGCTTTCCCAGCTCCAGGAGTTCGTCGTAGCTCATGGCCATGGGATCGCGGAAATCCCTGAGGCCCTCCATGTCATAAATGATGATCTTCTTGAGATCGGGGAGTCTGTCCCGCACCTCCAGGATCTTGTCCAGTTGCTCTTCGTCCTCGGCAAAGTAGAATTTGGAACCGCTGTGGCCCATGACGTATTCCACCTGTTGCGGCGAGTCGGTGGGGTAGATTCCCACGGTGGTCCCGCCCACGCACTGGATACCCATGTCACAATAGAGCCATTCGGGGATATCGTCACTGATGATGGCGGCACGGTCCCCGGGCCGGAGACCCAACTCCACCAGGGCCAGGCCCGTGTAACGGGCCATGCGGCCGTACTCCCGCCAGGTGATGTCCTGCCAGAGGCCGAATTTCTTTTCCCGCATGGCCGTGCGATCGGCCCACTCGGTCACCCGCTGCCAGAAGAGCTTCGGGACCGTGTCCACGCCGGGCGCAGGAGGTCCGGCCTCCTGGAGTTTGCCTAACGCCATCGCTTTTTCCTCTTCCACCGCTTGCTGCCCCGGACACTTTCCTCTTTGATGCCCAGGTAGAATTCGCGAACGTCCTCGTTTTCCATGAGTTCATCGCAGGGGTCCGCCATTACGATGCGACCCAACTCCAGGATATACCCGAACTGCGCCGTGGAAAGGGCCATCCAGGCGTTTTGTTCCACGAGGAGGATGGTGGTCTTCTGCTCCTCGTTGATCCGCTTGATGATGTCGTAGATCTCCTTGACCAGCACCGGGGAAAGGCCCAGGGAAGGCTCGTCCAGGAGCAGCATCTTGGGCCGGGCCATTAAGGCCCTGGCAATGGCAAGCATCTGCTGCTCCCCGCCGCTCATGTTGCCCGCCAGTTGCCCCCGTCTTGCCTCCAACACGGGAAAATAGGCGTGCACCGTCTCCAGATCCCGGGCCATGCCATCCTTGTCCCGTCTGAGGAAGGCACCCATGGCCAGGTTTTCTTTCACCGTGAGGTCGTGGAAGACTTCCCGCCCCTCCGGCACGTGGGAGATCCCCATGCGGACTATCTTGTCCGGGTCAAGGTGGTCGATGCGTTTCCCCATGAACTCGATGGTGCCCTTTTCAGGCTCCATCACCCCCGATATGGTCTTGAGGACCGAGGTCTTTCCCGCCCCATTCGCCCCGAGGATGGTCACGATACTCGACTCCTCCACCTCGAACGAGATCCCCTTGATGGCCATGATGGGCCCGTAATAGGTCTCTATGTTTTTAACTTCGAGTTGCGGCACCTTCCTCCCCCAGATAGGCCTGTAATACGTCGGGGTGCTCCAGGACTTCCTTTGTCTCCCCCTGGGTGATCACCACGCCGAAATCCATGGCCAGGACCCTGTCCGATACCTTCCGCACCAGGCGCATATTGTGCTCCACCATCAGGATGGTGATGCCCAGTTCCTCCTTGATGTCCGTGATCCAGTAGCTCAGGTCTTCCATCTCCTCCATGTTCATCCCGGAGGAGGGCTCGTCCAGGAGCAGAAGCTTGGGCTCCGTAGCCAAAGCGCGGCCGAGTTCCACGGTCTTCTGCACACCATAGGGCAGGCCCGCCACCTGCTGATCGCGGTAGGCCTGAAGATCCAGGAAGTCGATGACTTCTTCGGCCTTCTCCCGATTCCGCAGCTCCTGTTTCCTGACCCACGGCAGGAACAGGGCCTCGGACAGGAAGGAGGTCTTTCGGTGCCGGTGGCGACCCAGGAGCAGGTTGTCCAGCACCGTGGTGTTCTTGAAAAGCTCTATATTTTGGAAGGTCCGGGCGATTCCCTTGGCCGCAATTGCATAAGGCCTTGCCCGGGTGATATCTTTACCTCCAAAGACGAATGTGCCCTCGTCCAGGGTATAATAGCGGTTGATGCAATTGAAGATCGTGGTTTTTCCGGCCCCGTTGGGGCCGATGATGCTGAAGACCTCCCCCTCTTCCACCTGAAAGCTCACCCGGTTGAGGGCCTTGAGCCCTCCGAAACTGATGGAAATGTCTCTTGCTTCGAAAAAGGCCATCTAGTGTCTTTCCGCCTTGAAGTATTTCTTTTCCCGTCGAAACGTATCCTTCTTGTACAATGGAAACATCTCGAAATAGAACTTCGTCTTGCGCCAGCGGCCGTAGATTCCCAGGGGTTCGAACAGAATGAAGAGCATGATCATGACCCCGTAGATAAACGGCTCCAGGCCGGTCTGCTCGGCCAGGTACTTGGGCATGTAGTCCTTGGTCATGATGATGATCTGGGGGAGAAAGATGATGAAGGCCGTGCCGAAGACCGCCCCGTGGATGCTGCCCAAGCCCCCTACGATCACCATGGCCAGGAGTTCGATGGACAGCAGGATGGTAAAGCTCTCAGGGTTGATGAAGGTGAGCTTGTGGGCGTAAAGGCTGCCTCCCACGCCCGTGAAGAAGGCGCTGATGGCAAAGGCCATGGTCTTGAACTTGGCCAGGCTTATGCCCATGGCCTGGGAGGCCACCTCACTGTCGCGGATGGCCACCATGGCCCTGCCCGTGGGCGAGCGGAGAAGGTTGCGGGCCGCCACGATCGTGAGAATCAAGATGACCAGGGAGAGATAGTAATACCGTGTCTCCGACTCAAAGACCAGGGGCCCGATGGATGGGGGCTCTACCATCATACCCATGTTCCCGCGTGTCACGGACTCCCACCTTGCCAGGATTTCCTCCACGATGAAGGAAAAGGCCATGGTGGCGATGGCCAGGTAGAGGCCTGAGAGCCGCAACGCGGGAAGGCCTATGACGATGCCCACGAGGCCGGCAAGGAAACCTGCCGCCACCAGAGCCATGAGAAACGGGACGCCGTGATTCGTCAGGATGGCCGACGTGTAGGCGCCGATGGCGAAAAAGGCCGCGTGCCCCATGGAGATCTGGCCCGTATAACCCGTCAGCAGCATGAGTCCCACCGTGGCCACCGAGTACATGCACACGAACGTCAACTGAGACAGCAGATATTCGTCGAGGACCAGCGGCGCCATGAGACATCCCGCTACCAGGGCAAGGTACCAGAAAAAGGTGCTCCTGTAACGGAACAGGCGGATATCCTCGTTGTAATCCCTCTTCATTACAAAACGCATGGGCTCACACCTTTTTCTTTTCCTGGATGCCGAAGAGCCCTTCGGGCCGCAACATGAGGACAAGGATCAGGATGATATAAGCGGCGATATCCTTCCAACCTTCGGGCAGGTAGACGCCTGAAAGACTCTCCGTCACCCCGATGATCACACCTCCCACCATGGCCCCGGGGATACTCCCAAAACCCCCGAGGACGGCTGCCGGGAAGGCCTTGAGCCCTATGAACCCCATGTTCATGTGCACGAAAGTAAAGGGCGCGAGCAGGATGCCCGCAATGCCGCCCAGGGCCGCACTGATGGTCCAGGTGAGGGAAAAGACGCGATTGACGCTGATGCCCATGTAAACGGCGGCGAGTTGGTTCTGGGAGGTGGCCCGCATGGCGATACCCATCCGGGTGTAACGGAAAAAGCAGAAAAGTACGATAATGAGGACCAGGGTCATTAGAATGACCGAGACCTGCTCCCAGGAGATGACTAGATCCCCGTAATGCAGGTTCTTGTCCGTGAAGGGTGTGTGGAAGCCGTAGGTATCGGTCCCCCAACCGGGCACCATGCTCACACCGCTCCGGATGGCATAGCCCAGGCCGATCGTCAGCATCACGATGGCGAAGACGGGCTCCCCGATGAGGGAGCGCAGCACGAAACGCTCCAGGAGCATCCCGAAGAGCCCCAGGGCCAGGATCGTGATGAGCAGGGCCAGCCAGTAGTCCAGGTTGAGCATGGTTATGAGGCTGTAGGCGATGAAGGCCCCGATGACCATCATTTCGCCCTGGGCGAAATTGATGACCTCCGTGGCTTTGAAGATGAGAACGAAACCGAGGGCCACCAGGCCGTATATGCACCCGATGGAAATGCCGCTCAAGACGGTCTGGAGGATTTCAACCAGCACCAGGAGCTTCTCTCCACACTGGAGGGTTAACGGATTCTGAAAACCTGAACACCGTTCACTGCTGGCGGCATTATTTAGACCATCTCATAGGGGAAGTCAACCCCTGATTTCCAAAAAATAAGGACCGGGCAGATACTCCTCCGGGAAATCGTGCACCGCCTCCTGCGTCTCCCCCCAGCGGTAACCTCTTGTCGGCTGGGGAATTTCGCCTCTCCCGGCAGGGTCATCTCTCGGCCCCTAAAGATTCGGACGCCTAAGATCTCAATTTTTTCCGCGGGCCCCGCCAGGCATCGCAGATTGCGGGCTAAAGCCCCATGAACTTGGCCGCCACCCCCTTCATGATCTCGTTGGTGCCCGCGAAGATAGACATGACCCTGGTGTCCCGCCAGATCCGGCTTATGGGGTACTCGTCGCAGTATCCATAGCCCCCATGGAGCTGTACGCAACCGTCCGCCACCCGCATGGCCATCTCCGTGGTCCAGTACTTGGCCATGGAGACTTCCACCACGATGTGCTTGCCCTCCATGTGGTCCGCAATGAGCTTGTCCACGAAGGTGCGGCCCAGCTTGACTTCGGTGGCCATTTCCACGAGCCTGAACTGGCTGTTCTGGAACTTGGAGATGGGCCTTCCGAAAGCCGTGCGCTCCTTGCAATAGGCGATGGTTAGTTCCAGGGCCACTTCCGCCGTGGCCACGGCGCCCATGGCGCAAACGAGCCGCTCCTGCTGGAGTTTCTCCATGAGCATGAGAAAGCCACCGCCCTTTTGGCCCAGGCGGTTGGTCTTGGGCACGCGGCAGTCCGTGAAATAGAGTTCGGCCGTATCCTGGCTGTGCCATCCCACTTTCTTGATCTTCTTGCCTTTTTCAAATCCCGGCGTTCCCGCCTCCACGAGATACAGATCCACGGCCTGATGAGGGTTTTCCACAGAAGGATCCTTGGCGGCCAGCACCAGGAGGTCACAGTTGATGCCGTTGCTGATGAAGGTCTTCTGGCCGTTTATCACCACGTGGTCCCCATCCTCCACCGCGGTGGTCCGCATCCCGGCCAGGTCGCTTCCCGCGTTGGGCTCGGTCATGGCGATGGCGGTAATCGTATCGCCGGATACACACCCCGGCAGGTACTTGTGCTTCAACTCTTCCGAGGCGTAGGCCGTGATGTAGGGCACCACGATGTCGCTGTGAAGGGGCGCCGCAAGGCCGTTCTGCAGGGTGCGCGCCAGTTCATCCGTGACGATGACGGAGTATAGAAAATCGGCTCCGAATCCGCCGTACTCCTCCGGTACGCTCATGCACAAGAAACCCTGATCTCCCATCTTCTTCCACACAGAGCGGGGTACTATGCCGTCTTGCTCCCACTGCTCAGCATACGGGGTCACTTCCTTTTCCAGGAACTTCCGCAGCGACTGTCGAAAAATCCGGTGTTCTTCGGTATAGTTGAGAATATCCATGAAATCCGCTTTCTCCCTTCCTCTTTTTCGTCTTTTCCTCTTAGGATCCCTCCGGTGGCGGTGGTGAGGACCGCTCATGTGATCCTTGCCGGGTAGGCGTTTCCCTCCCGGTCGTAAAAAATCAACTCCTCTGATTTTTCCCAGAGGACTTCGTCCATGTTGCAGTAGAAGGCGATGACCCGGCCCGGCTCGATGCGCTGAAGCCCGTGGGGCATCAGGGTGTCGAACCTGTGGATCTGCGAACCGCTCCTGAGGTCGAAACGGCTTTGGACTTCCACCGGAAGATCCCCTTCATTCGTGATGAGTATCTCCAGGTTCTGATCAAAGGCCTTGGGGCCGCAGCACACCTTGAAGGCGAAGATCTCTTCCACGGCCGAATTCATGATGGGCCGGATGCGCAGCATGGCTCCCGCCTAGTCAAGCAATCCGATGATGGAGATGGCGCAAACGTTCTGGGCCGGGAAACCCCCGAGGTTGTGGGTCAGCCCGTAGCGGGGATTTTCCAGCTGCCGTTCCCCGGCGCGGCCCAACAGTTGCAGGTACATCTCATAAAGCATGCGCAGGCCTGAGGCCCCGATGGGATGGCCGAAGCATTTCAGTCCCCCGTCGATCTGGCACGGAACCTTCCCGTCCGAGTTGTAAAACCCGTCCAGGATGTCCTTCCATGCCTGACCCCGTTCGGAGATGTGCAGATCCTCGCAGGTGACCAGCTCCGTGATGGAGAAGCAATCGTGCACTTCCATCATACTGATCTCCTCCCTGGGATTCTTGATGCCCGCCTCCTCATAGGCCTTGGCGCTGCACCTGTCCGTGGTGATGAAGTGATCGCCGTCCCACTCGTTGAAGGCCATCTCCTCGCCGCTGCTCAATGCCAGTTGCAGGGCCTTGACCGTGACAGGGTTCTTGATCCCCATGTCCTTGGCCCGCTCGACGGTGGTCACGATGGCGCAGGCCGCCCCGTCACTCACCCCGCAGCAGTCGAAAAGGCCCAGGGGATATGCGATGATGGGTGCTGCCATCACCTGCTCGATGCTCACCCTTTTGCGCAGGTGGGCCTTAGGGTTGACGGCCCCGTTTTCATGGCTCTTGACCGAAACCTGGGCCATGGCCCGCTTGAGGTCCTCCATGGGCACGCCGTATTTGGCCGCATAGGCGGAAGCAAGCTGCGCGAAGGAGCCGGGCGCCGTCAGGTTGGGCCACCATAGCCAGATGAAGGAGCCCGAGCTGGAGCCCCCGCTGGGAAGCCCCCCGTAGCCCGTATCCTTGAGTTTTTCCACGCCCATGGCCAGGGCGATGT
>Ga0180301_10005158_pt1 | contig 10029 bp, 3 predicted proteins | sample GuaBasSediGuay16_FD_121797 | JGI IMG/M metagenome (GOLD analysis project Ga0180301, IMG submission 121797) | Subseafloor sediment microbial communities from Guaymas Basin, Gulf of California, Mexico - Guay16, Core 4569-2, 12-15 cm | ecosystem: Environmental > Aquatic > Marine > Hydrothermal... | reverse complement strand
ATATTAATAGTTTTATTCTTTCTTGTATTTTTATAAATCATCGTTCTATTTTCACTCAAAAGTTTTTCAGGTTCAATTTTTACGGTGTAATTGTTGCTTGTTATAACTAAATAATCAATCGCTACAACCTTTGATAATGGTACCTCAGGGTTTAACTCAATATCTTTCAACGAAACTCCTTCAGGTAAGAACTCATTTATTTTACCCAGTTTATTCTCTATGTTATACCTTTTTTCTACAAATATGTCTAAATATTCACAGGAACTTGAGTATCCTGTCGGTAGAGGTGGACCAAAAATCATCTTAGGATGTGGATTAAATCCCTCTGTTAAAACTACTGGAACTGACGCTCTTCTTAAAGCTCTTTCGATAATAGTTATTGTATCTCGATGAGATAAAAATCTGGGAAAATCTTTTTTTTCATACAGAATTCTATATTTTGAAATCTGTTTTTTTACTATCTTTTTTTGAATTTCGCCTGAAATGTACCTTATTTTTTGTTTTTCAGCAATATTCATTCTGACATTCAGGTTTGAGCATACACCACAATTATAGCAGGAAATGAATCTGCAATCTCCAGTTGTTTCACCTGAAAAAGCTTTCAAACGTTCCTGCCAGAAAAAATCTTCACTGAATCCTCTGTCAATTATTGACCATGGCAGAAATCTTTCATAACTCCAGTTCTCACTGTAGCTTTTCGGGTCAATATTGTTTTCTTTGAAAGCAGAAACCCAGGAGTCATATTTAAAAAAATCACTCCATGAGTCAAATCTGGCTCCGGATTTCCATGCTGAATAAACTACTTTACAGAGCTTTCTATCACCCCGGGCAATGACCGTTTCAAGAAATGATACTCTTGGGTCTCTCCACTTAAGATTCACCCTTTTATTTTTAATCATTTTTCTCAGGAAATTAATTTTTTCTTTCAGTTTTTCTATAGAATCCTGAGCTTCCCATTGAAAAGGTGTGAAAGGTTTTGGAGAAAAAGGTGAAATAGTAACATTTATTCTAAATCGGTTATTTCTCCTTCCAATAAAAAGAATTTTTTCAATTATTCCTTTAATATCTTCAAGGTCAGTATATGTTTCTGTAGGTAGTCCTATCATAAAGTATAATTTTATAAGATTCCATCCCTTTTCAATAGCTATTTTAACAGCCTGATAAAGTTTATCGTCTGATATTTCTTTATTTATCAATTTTCTTAATCGATAACTTCCAGCTTCAGGGGCAAATGTTAAACCTGACTTTTTTGTAATACTTAAAAAGTTAGCAATTTCAGAGGTAAATGTATCAACCCGCAGTGAAGGAAAAGAGAGCGATAAGTTTCTTTTCCTTAATTCTTCTGAAAAAATTCCTATCAGAGTATTAATACTGCTGTAGTCCGATGTGGATAAAGATACGAGAGAGATTTCATCATAACCGGAATTTTTTATGGAATGAATAGAATGCTTATAAATATCTTCTGTATTTCGCTCTCTTACAGGTCTGTAAATGTAACCGGCATTACAGAATCTACATCCCCGGGTGCATCCTCTCATAAGTTCTGTGGAAAACCTGTTGTGGGAAACATCAATCAGGGGTATTAATGGTTTATCGGGGTAATAACTGTTTTTTAAATCAGGTACTATCCTGGCTTTTATTCTTTCAGGAGCATCCTTATATATCTTTTTAATTCCTGTCTGAAATCCGCCTGTATTGTAAACAGGTTCATAGAAGTCTGGAATATATATACCATCAAGCTTTGATAACTCAATGAGTAATTCTCTTTTGTTTTTTCCATTTTTTCTGGATTCTATAATGCAGTTAATTACATTAACTATGAGCTCTTCTGCATCTCCAATTACAAATATATCTATGAAGTCAGCCATAGGTTCAGGATTAAATGCATTTGGACCACCAGCGATTATCAAAGGGTCATCTTCATTTCTCCTGGTCCTTAATGGGTTTATTCCGGACAAATCAAGCATATTTAAAATATTTGTATAGTGCAGTTCATATTGTAATGTGAACCCTAATGCGTCAAATTCTTTAACAGGAGTTTTTGTTTCAAGAGAAAAGAGAGGTACATTTTTTTGCCTCATAAGATTTTCCATATCTACCCAGGGAGCGTAAACCCTTTCGGCTGCCCACCGGGGGTGTTTATTTATTATATGATATAAAATTTGAAAACCAAGATATGGAAAAGCTACCTCATAAACATCAGGAAAACATAAAGCAATCCTGAACAGGACTTCCTCTTGGTTTTTCTTTATTACGTTCAGCTCATTTCCTGTATATCTGCCGGGCTTTGATACAGATAAAAGATTTTTATTCAAAAAATTTATTATATCCTTATTCTGCATAATAATTTTCTACACATTTTTACTCTTCTATTGAGGAAGAGTAATTTACCATTGGCGGGTGGTAATTTGAGCTTATTGACTAAAGATACAGATTTTTGTAATTCCAGCTATCAGTTACTTATGAAGTAATTAACAAACTGAAATCAATTGATTTAGCAGAATGGGTAATACAACCTATAGAAATAAAGTCTACTCCGGTTTCCGCAATTTTCTCAATATTATTCAACTTAACCCTTCCAGAAGCCTCAAGTTTAGCTCTATGGTCTGTAATTGAAACTGCTTTTTTCATATCCTCAGGATTCATATTGTCAAGCATAATCCATTCTGCTTTTTCCTGTAATGCTTCTTCAAGTTCCCTTAAGTTTTTTACTTCTATTTCTATTTTTAAGTTTTTGTTATCATTTTTATTATACTCTTCACACATTCTCAAAGCTCTTTTTATATTTCCAGCCCCAACAATATGGTTTTCCTTAATTAAAAACATATCATATAATCCCAGTCTGTGATTTTTACCACCACCGCAGGTAACAGCGTATTTCTCAAGGATTCTCATATTCGGAGTTGTTTTCCTTGTATCCAGTATTTCGACATTATATTTTCTAACCTTTCTGCAAAATTTATAGGTTAAAGTAGCTATTCCGGATAATCTTCCAAGAAAATTTAAGGCAGTTCTTTCCCCTTTCAATATGGATACAATATTTCCAGTTATGGAAACTATTTTTGAATCCTTTTTTATTTTTCCACCATCCTGAAGTTCTGGATTAATTGTTAATTCAGGGTCAACTTTCCTGAAAACACTCTGTAAAATCGGTATACCTGCAAGAATCCCGTTCTCCTTTGAAAATACAGTGGCCTGGGCTATTTTTTTACTTTTGAATATTGCTCTGGTTGTTACATCTTCTTTACCAATATCTTCCTCAAGAGCTTTTTCAATTATTTCATCAATCTTTTCTCTGTACTGGTTAAGATCAATCATTTCTTAATTAATTCTTGAATTATTTTTATTCTTTTATTAGCTTCTCTGCCAAACACGGTGTTCGGGCTTTCAAACCTGACAATTTCCCGGTAAAACCTTAATGCTTTATCAAATTTCTTCAGTTGTTCATAACATCTTGCAATTCTTTCCAGGGTAGTTACTCTGTATTGTTCATCGAGATTCTTTTCGTAAAACCTTATTTTCAGGTATTCTGCCAGGGCTTTTGCAAACATTTTACTATCAAAGTAGCATTCTCCTATATAGAACTGGATCTCCACTTCTTCTCGTGAGTTAGCCTGAGGTAGAAGACTTCTCAAATATTTTATTCCCTCTTCATATTCTCCGGCAAGGTAATAAGTGATACCAAGGTCAATCTTCTTCTGAAAAAAATCATCTGCATCCGGAAAAAGTTTTAAATATTTCCTGATAGCTTTCATTCTTTCATCATAATAACCGGCATTTAAACAACTTGTAATATAATTTTTCAGTATTAATCTATTTCTACCAAGAAGGGAATCCTCCGCCGCTTTTTTAAGAGCCATATAAGCATACACATGTCTGTTAAAAGAGGAATAGATTTTCCCGAGTGTGTTATAGACCTGACCAAGAAAAGGGCTTCTTGGGAATTTCTTCGGGTAAGACTCCAGTGTATTTATGGCTTCATCAAATTCGTTTAATTGATAGAGTACCAGTCCTTTCAGATATTCTGCCTCAACAGCGGCTTTTGAGTTCTTCCATTTTGTAACAACTTCTCGAAAAGCAACAAGGGCTCTTCTCGGGTTGTTTTTTTTTAACTTTGCCTTTCCATTTTCAAGCCTGAACCTGGCTGATTCTTCATAGAATATCTTTTTATTACCGTTTGCAAATTCCCTTTCAAATTTCCTGACTCCCCTATCACCACTGATAATGTTTCCACTCTTATATAAACAGACTATTTTCTGGGCAGTGAATATCATCCTATCATCCAGGGATGTACTTTTTTTTATAAGGTTTTCATAGGCTTTGAGAGCAGTATTGAATTTTCCGAGCTCGAAATATATATTTGCAATCTTTTTTTCCGCCTCGTTTCTATATTCTTCATTCAGAGAAGTAGTTCTGATTCTTTTAAAATATTCAAGGGCTTTTTCTTTCTCTCCAGCTTTATAAAGAACATTAGCAAGTTCTATAATACCTTTTTCTTTTTCAGAGTTCTCTTTTTCCAGGTTTATAAAAGTATTGAGCTCATTTATGGAATTTTTGTATTCACCAAGAGAATCATACAATATACCAATTTCAAGAAAAAGCCGGGTGGGTATACCGGCTATATAATTAGTTTCATTTCCTATTAATTTTGAATCAGGAAGAACTTTTTGCTTAAACTCCATAAATCTCTCCAATGCTTTTTTGAACTCACCCTGTTTAAAATAAGATTCTCCTACCCATAATGAAGCACTATCTGAATACACAGAATAGTAAAAATCAGAAATCAATTCTTCAAGTATAATTTTGGATTCTTCAGCTTTTCCTTTTTTCAATAGAGTTCTGGCAAGGTAATACCTTACCTGAGGAGAGTAAAATCCCTGTGGATATCTTCTTATATAATTCCGAAAGTAGTTTTCAGCTTCATCATATCTACCATCATTGTAGTTAATGAAGCCTATCTTAAAAATACATTCATCAACATACTGGCTATCTTTATATTTCTTAATTAATCCTTTATATTTTTCAAAGCTTTTTGATAAATTCCCTTTCCTGAAGTAAAGATTACCTAATTTCATTAACACATAATCCTTCGATTTAAATCCAGGGTCCTCTAAAAGAGTATTCCATACATTTTCTATTTCAGATATTCCTTTCCCAGCTGCTTTAGCCTGAATGATTCCAATTTCTGCAGTCCTTATTATTGCTTTTTCTCGAAATTTTGACACAGGAAATGAATTAATATAAGTATGATAATAAAAGAGAGCAGAATCATAAAGAGAGTATGCAAGAGATGAATCACCATTTATCAGGGAAATTGAAGCTAAATTGTCATAAGATTCTGCGAGAATTCTATTAGATTCTTCCTTAATTTTCCTTGACTTAGAAGCAGGAAAAATCTGTTTACATTCTTCTATTGCTTTTTGGTAATCCCTCCTGAAATCAATATAAAATTTTCCCAGCTGGAGTGTTATGTTTTCGAGTTCATCAGGCTTACCAATTAACGCAATAAGTTTCCTTCTGATTCTTACTTCTTCATCAAATTTTTCATTTTCTGTTTTAAAAGAATATATCCTGTTTATATAATCTAACCTTGTTTTTGCCTTTTCTGCTGGTGTATCACCAGGAAAATCTTTTATTAAAATTTTATATGTTTCCAGAGCTTTATCATATTGTTTTGCTTCTTCATATAGTTTACCTTTGTAAAAGATAAGTTCATCTATAATTCTCTTTCTTGAAAACTTTTTAATAGCCTTTTCCAACACGTTTGAGGCATTAGAATAATATCCAGCGTTTTCAAAAGATTTTACTATGTCCATCCACATTTCAGGAGTTAACCTGTTTTCATATTTATAAATATTGTCGAGAAAATTATTTGCTTTTCTTAAATCTTTTTTAAGAATGGAAAGTTTTAACAGTTCTATCAAAACCTTTGCGGGAAATTTTGACAGGGAATCATTTTCAACTTTTGTTAGAATTTTCTTAAATTGATTAGATGCTTCGTCTATTTTGTTATTGTTTTTGAATGAAATTCCAAGATTAAAATGGGTTTTTATAGATACGTCTTTTTCCTTAAGATATTTAAATGCTCTGAGGTAACTTCTTTCCGAATTTTTGTAATTTCCCAGAGATAAATGGATATTACCAAGTTCAACTAAAGATTTTCCTCTTATAAAATCAGGAACATTTCTTGCTTTGAGATAACTATTTATATATGTTATTGCATTGTCAGGCTCACCTTTTTTTAAGTAAATCTTCGCAACTCCAAGGAATGCTTTATAAGAAATATCAGGTGAAATTTTTCTTGTTCTTAATATCTGTTGAAAGTCTCTGGCTGCATTTTTAAGATTATCTATTGAAAGATAAGCTTCACCTCTTAATAAAAGAGCATTACAGAGAAGATTATCATCAGAAGCAAATTTTATTACTTCACCGGTAATTTTTATGCAATCTTTAAATTTTTTCTCTTCGCAGAATATTTTTCCGAGTTCCAGTTTAGCCTGTAGATAATTTTTACTTGCTCGATAATTAAGTATAATTGAGTTAAAGCATTCTTTAGCTTTTTCGGTATTTCCCAGTTTATAATATATTTTACCACCTCTCAATAGACATTCTGAAGCGGGGTTATCTTTTTCGAATAAAAAATGAGAACCAAGGATATAAACCTCCGCTGCCTTTTGTAGTTTTCCGAGCTTTTCAAGAGCTTCAGCTTTTAATAACCACCCTTTTTCAATTTCTGGAGAATTATAATACTTTATTGTAAATTTTTCAAGTTCTTGAAAGGCGGATTCATAATTGCCTGTAAGAAAGAAAGATTCACCTATTTTGAACTGAGCACCACCAGCTTTCGGACTCTCAGGATGGTCAATAATAAACTGCCTGAACTGGGCAATTGCTGCTTCATAATATTTATTGTCAAACAATTTCAGTGCATGAGCATATTCATTAATTTCACTTAACTTCTGGGAATATGCTGAATTAACCCAGAAAAGAAAAATCGACAAAATTATCAGGTATTTCTTCAATTTGATTTCCTCAAATTTCTTCCATTGAAAGTTTAATGTAAAAGTTCTAACCGTGCATATTTAACAAGTAATTTCTTTGTAATGTTCCCCTCAAATGTAACAAGCAATCGTAGTTCCTCACCTTCACCGCTCTTTTCGATAATTTCACCTATACCAAAAGTTGGGTGTTTTACAAGTTGTCCTTTTTCAAATGATTCTTCAGCTTTTGGAACAGTTATTTCTTTTTTTCTTCTATATTCTATATCATTCCTTGAGGAACTTTCCATTTCTATTATGTTAACCAGGTTCATATCTATATCATTAAGAAATCTTGATGGTAAACTCACAGTTTCATTTCCGAATCTATTTCTTATTTTCGCATAGGTTATATATAATTTTTCTTTAGCCCTGGTACACCCTACATAAAAAAGCCTTCTTTCTTCTTCAAGTTCTTCTTCATTTTCTAATCTTTTAATATAGGGTATTAAATTATCTTCCACACCAACAATAAAAACAACAGGAAATTCGAGCCCTTTTGCACTGTGTAATGTCATTAACGAAACAGCCTCTTCGGCATCATTCCACATATCTATATCTGTAATGAGAGAAATTTCCTGAAGGTAATTTTCAAGTGTTGGTTTCTCGGATGTTCGGGAAAACTCGGATATTGCTGATAAAAATTCCATAATATTTTCGATTCTTTCAATAGATTCTCTGGAACCCTCCTCCTTAAACAGGGAAATAATCCCTGTTTCATCAAGTAAACATCTTGTTAATTCGGTAAGTGAAAGTTTATCCTTTAATTCTCTGTATTTTTCAATAAGTTTGTAGAATGATAAAATATTGGTTTTCTTTCTCTTGTCTAAATTCTGGATCCTGGAAGAGTTTTTAAGAGCCCTGTAAAGCTCAATACCTTTTTTCCGGGCAAAAGATTTTACTTTTTCCAGAGTTGCTTTACCAATTCCTCTATGGGGATAATTAATAATTCTCAACAGGCTTATTTCATCTCTTGGATTAGCAATAATTTTCAGATAAGCAAGTATATCTTTTATCTCTTTTCTTTCGTAGAAGCGAATACCACCAACTATTATGTAGGGAATATTGTTTTTTTGCAGTCTTTCTTCAATTGTTCTTGACTGGGAGTTTATTCTATAAAATACGGATATTTCTCTTAACTTTTTTTTGTTTTTAAATATTTCTTCTTTTATTTTATCAACAATAAATCTGGACTCATCTTTATCAGAATATAAACTTACCAGGTTGATTTTGCATCCTTCTTCTTTCTCAGTCCATAAGTTTTTTTCTCTTCTAAGTTTATTCTTACATACTATTTCCTGAGCAAAGTTAAGAATATTTTTTGTAGACCTGTAATTTTGTTCAAGTTTGAAGATTTTCACATCAGGATAATCTTTCTCAAAGTCAATAATATTGCTCAATTCTGCACCCCGCCAGCTATATATAGCCTGGTCATCATCGCCAACAACACATATATTCCTGTTTTTTTCTGCAAGTAATTTCAGTAATTTATGTTGAGCTTTATTGGTATCCTGATATTCATCAACAAGAATGTAATGGAATTTATTCTGATACTTATTTAATACATCCTTATATTTACTGAACAACTCTATGGGTTTAAGAATAAGGTCATCAAAATCCAGAGCATTGTTTTTCCACAGCTTATTATTATAAATGCTATAAATTTTTCCAATATCTTTTTCAAAATCGGTTTCAGCACTTTCAATATATTCATCCGGTGATATAAGTTTGTTCTTACACTTCGAGATAATATTTTTAATAATTTCGGGGTCATAATTTTTATTTACCAGCCCTGAATATTCGATAATTTCTTTGATAAATCTATGCTGGTCAGATTCATCATAGATGGTAAAATTTCTTGTAAAACCAAGTTTATTTCCTTCAATTCTCAAAATTTTTGCAAATATCGAATGAAAGGTACCCATCCAAATATCTTTAACACTCAAAGAAAGGAAATTTTCAAGCCTTGATTTCATCTCATTTGCCGCTTTATTTGTGAATGTTAGAGCAAGAATTTTTTGAGAAGTTACTTTACAAACCTTTATAAGATATGCAATCCGATATATTATTACTTTAGTTTTACCACTACCCGCACCTGCAATAACCAGAGAAGGTCCCTGATACGCAGTTACAGCTTTTCTTTGAGCCTGATTCAGTTCATCCAGCCAGCTCAAGTCCGTTGATTTTTTATATTTTTTCATTTTTTTCTTTTGAATTTTAACTGTCTTCTCAGCAAGTCCAGATTTCTTTTTGCTTTAAGATGTTCCTTTTTTGTTCGGGAAAAAATATGAGAACCATCCCCTTTAGCAACAAAATAAAGATAGTTCTCACAAGAAGGATATAAAGCAGCAATTATCGATTTTTTCCCGGGATTACAAATTGGTCCCGGTGGAAGCCCTCTATGAAGATAAGTATTATAGGGAGATTCAATTTTTAAGTCCTTCAGTAGAAGGCGTCTCGGTCCATCTTTAATAATATATTGAATTGTAGGGTCAGCCTGAAGTCTCATCCTTCTTTTCAGACGATTATGAAAAACAGCCGATATTTTGTTCCTTTCATCATCTATCTTCGCTTCACCTTCAATTATTGAAGCAAGGGTAACTATTTCATGAACAGAAAAATTTAATTCTCTGGCTCTCTTTTTTAAAGAATCATTGAAAACTTTGTGAAATTCACCCACCATTTTCTTTATAATTTCTTTTTCGCTAATTCCACAGGGAAAATAGTACGTTTCAGGGAAAAGGTATCCTTCAAGATTGTCTGCATCAATTCCAAGTTCATTTATAAATTCTTTATCAGTTAAAAGACTAATGAATTTTGTTGAATCAATTTCCAGGGTGTCCTTAAGTATAGAGCAAATTTTTTGTGATGTCAATCCTTCCTGTATAGTAATCTTTTCATCAATTGGTTTTCCTTTACAGAGGATTAATAAAATTGAATAGTTAGAAAGATTTTTACTCAGCCTGAATTTTCCTGCTCTTATCTTTTTATT
>Ga0180301_10005157_pt1 | contig 10032 bp, 9 predicted proteins | sample GuaBasSediGuay16_FD_121797 | JGI IMG/M metagenome (GOLD analysis project Ga0180301, IMG submission 121797) | Subseafloor sediment microbial communities from Guaymas Basin, Gulf of California, Mexico - Guay16, Core 4569-2, 12-15 cm | ecosystem: Environmental > Aquatic > Marine > Hydrothermal... | reverse complement strand
GTCCTTATCCTCAGATATCTTTCTATAGTTCTCCTCTATCGTTTCGAGAAGAACCTCCCTATCCATGAGGCTCAGCTTCTCTAGGTAATGGTAGTTAAGAAGTATAGGCGCTATCGTCTGAACGCTCTCTTTAAGCCTAAGCGTTTCCTTCATCAAAGCAGCGTCTTCATCCGTTTTTACCCCTTTGTAATTGAAATCACCCCAGCCTAGGGGTTTAAAATACCCCACCTTTAACCCGTTTTCCTTAAAGATTAGGGAAAGCCCTATGCACAACGCTGTCTTACCGAAGCATTCTCTGCAGGAGAGCGCGACATATATGCTCGGGGTTTTCTCCAACTTCTCCACCATCCTAGATGAACGATAAAGTTATCTTGACATCTAAGGCTAAAGAGTTTTTCCCTCGTTCATAGACTATCAGCGGGTTTATGTCTAAATCAGCTATCTCCTTAAAGTCGAGGGCGAGTCTAGAAACTCTGACGAGCGTGTCTACGACGGAATCTATATCCGAAGGAGGCTCCCCTCTAAAGCCTCTAAGAAGAGTGTAGGCCTTCGTCTCTGTAACCATATCGTACGCCTCCTTACGGCTTATCGGAGCCAGCCTGAAGCTCACATCCTTTATCAAATTAACGTAAATACCTCCAAGACCGAACATGATAAGCGGTCCGAACTGCATGTCCCTGTGCATACCGACGATCACCTCTTTACCCCTCGGAGCCATCTCCTGAACCTCTACCCCATATATGCGGGCTTGAGGCATTAACGCGGCGACGTTACGCATGATGGAATCGTAAGCCTCCTCAAGCTCATAGTCTGAGCTTATATTCAAGACAACCCCACCGACGTCGGTTTTATGCAGTATATGCGGAGAGACCACTTTCAGGGCTACTGGATACCCTATCTTATTAGCTATCGCTAGGGCTTGACGCACGTTTTGGGCGAACCCAGATTCTGGGACTTTCAAACCATAAGCTTTCATCACAAGCCTCGCCTCAGGACCTAGTAGAACAGTTCTACCTTCGAGCCTCGCCCTCTCGATTATCCTACGTACGGTATCCAAGTCTCTCTCGAACTCAGGGATCTCTTGTTCTAAAGGCTCCCTCAGATACTCGGCGTACCTAACCATTCCCTCCACCGTTTTAACGGCCTCTTCCGGAAACTCGTATACGGGTATACCGTTATTTCTAAGAATCTTAACCGCTTCAGCCACAGCCTCGCCGCCCATGAAAACCGCCAGGATGGGCTTCTTAGGGTTTGACCTGTAAACATTCAATATGGCCTTGGCCGTCTTGACGGGCTGGGTCACCGCCTGAGGCGTAAGTATGACTATAACCGAGTTAACCCCAGGGTCGTCTAGAAGTATCTGTAGGGCCTGCTTATACCGTTCAGCAGATGCGTCTCCTAATACGTCGACGGGGTTTATGATTGATGCCTGCTCGGGTAGTATAGCCCTAAGCTTCTCTATGGTCTCCTGAGATAGCCAAGCCAATCTAAGACCAGACTTCTCGCAGCTATCGGTAGCTACTATACCTGGCCCTCCGGCGTTGGTCAGTATAGCTAATCCTCTACCCTCAGGTATAGGCTGGGACGCAAACGCCCTGGCGTAATTGAAGAGCTCTTCGACAGAATCCACCTGGATAACCCCTATTCTCTTGAACACGGTCGAATAAGCCACCGCACTGCCGGCCATGGAACCTGTATGCGATGAGACAGCCCTTATACCCATGCTTGTTAGCCCGGCCTTCAAGATAACTATAGGTTTCTTCCGAGAAACCTCTCCGACGACTTTCACGAACCTATCTCCTTCAGAGATTCCCTCAATATAGCACGCTATAACCCTGGTATTTTCGTCTTCTCTCAAAGCCTCTATGAAGTCTACGACGTTCAGGTCTGCGCTGTTGCCTAGGCTGACTATAACGCTGAACCCTAATCCCTCTTTAGGAGCCCAGTCTATGACCGCTGTACATAAAGCCCCGCTCTGGGATAGGAACGCTATGTTGCCGGGTATAGGCTGAGACGATGCGAACGTCGTGTTCATTGGAACAGACGTATTTATCACGCCTAAGCAGTTTGGACCGACCATTCTCATACCATACTTTCTACAGAGGGCCACGATCTCCTTCTCGAGTTTAGCCCCCTCTTCACCTATCTCCCTGAAACCCGCGGATATGACGATAAGCCCCTTAACGCCTTTAATCCCAGCCTCCTCTACGACCTCCGGAACTATCCTAGCCGGAACCGCTACGACGGCTAGGTCTATGTCTCCCTCGACTTTGAGGACGCTCGGATAACACCTTAAGCCATGAATCTTATCAGCTTTGGGATTGACCGGGTATATCGGACCTTTAAACCCGCTTTCAAGTATGTTTTTGACTATACGGTTTCCGACCGCGCCGCTTCTTCTCGAAGCCCCTATGACCGCTATGGACTCTGGAGATAAGATCGGTTTAATATCTTCCCTGACCATCTGCATCAACCCTTTAACCTCATCCCCTCTCGAAGTTTGTCGGAATATAATTAAATATGCTGGTTAATCAAACTATCTAATCGACATGGTTAAACTCGACGATATCGATAGGCGTATAATAGAGATTTTGAAGAGCAATTCGAGGGTTAAGTATACGGTTCTTGCACGTAGGGTTGGCTTGACGGAAGGTGCTGTCCGAAGGAGGGTCGATAAGCTCCTAAAAAACAGGGTTATAAAGAGGTTCACCATAGAACTTGGATACCCGCAGCCGACTCTGAAGGCGTTGGTACTCGTGTCGACTAAGACGACTCATCCCTCCTCCACCGTTTCAGAGCATGTCAAAAACCTCGAAGGTGTTCAAGCCGTATATGAGGTCTCAGGACAATACGATGTAGTAGCGGTCATAGAGGGTCGAGACATATCCCATTTAAATAACTGTATAGACGAGATTCGTAAAATTGAAGGGGTTGAATCCACGAATACGCTTATAGTTTTAAGAGAAACGGTTTAGATTCTACGAAAAACTTATATCGAAGACAGGTCCTCATAGACGCTGGTTTAGCATGTCGTCTATAAGACTCGACCGGATATTGGATACCACTTTAAGGGAAGGCGAGCAGGCGCCTAGGGTTTACTTTAAGCCAGAGGAGAAGTGCACTATAGCCGAGATGATCTATAAAACGGTCGGAAAGAAGCTTTACATGGAGATAGGCTCCCCTTATAGCCCCAAGTATAAAGCTGGTGTCGAAGCCGTGGTAAACCATTTCAAAGAGCTGGGTTACGGTGACGCTAGGCTCATCGGCCACTGTAGGTGTCTTAGAAAGGATGTGGACGTAGCATGGGAGTGCGGGACATGGGGGGTAACGGTGTTCTTATCTCCGACAGAGAAGCATCTGCTCTACAAGCTAAACGGCATGAGCTATGAGAAGGCGTTATCCATAATTAGGGATGTCGTCTCCTATGCCAAAGATAAGATGGGGTTTGAATGCGTGATATATACCATGGAGGATGCCACAAGCCTTCCTTTGGAGAAGATAATAGAGGTCGGTAAGGTCGCCGAAGAGGCCGGAGCCGATATACTCAAGATTCCCGATACCAAGGGGCAGGTCGAGCCGTTAAGTTTTCGGGACATGATCGCTAAGGTGGTCGAGGAGATCAGTATTCCGATAGACGTGCATTGCCACAACGATAGGGGTCTAGCCGTGGTGAACAGTATAATGGGGTTGATGGGCGGTGCCACGAGCTTCGACGTGACCGTAATGGGGATCGGTGAAAGATGCGGTATAGCGGACCTGGCGACAGCTGTAGAAAACCTCGAAACCCTGTACGGTATTGAAACAGGGGTAAACTTCAAGGAGATTCCGAAGCTCTATAGCTATGTCTCGGCGGTCACCGGTATCCCGATTCACCCGTTTCATCCGATAGTCGGCGTATTCGCTAGGACGCATAAGGCGGGGACCCACCAGAAGGCTGTTTTAAGATGCCCTGAAACCTATGAGACCATAGATTTCTCGAAGTATGGCTTTAAACGCCTATACGAGTTCGGGGCTATGCAGTCTAAAGAGCTATTGGAGCATCTTCTAAGCGGATATGATATAGCACCTGAGGCGAAGTTCAAGATCATCGACAGGATAAGGTCTGTCTCGATGGAGAAGGGAAGGGCCTTGAGGCTTCCAGAGGTCTGGAGCATAATAGAGGCTGAAACGGGTAAACCGGTCAAGCTTAAGACAGGTTTCTCAGAAAGCATAGGGGACGCCGTCATATTCCTAAAGGTTAGACCTGGATGCAATGAGCAAGACCTAATCGAGAGGATCAGGAAGCTTCTCACAAAGCATAACTTACCCTTTAGGATAAGGGAGATAACCGGCTACTGGGATTATCTCGTGGATGTCAAAGACATCAAAAGTACCGAGCTTTTAGACGACATCACTAGAGAGATTAGAAGCTGGGGTTTAGGGGTCGAGGAGACGAGTACATCGATCGTGTTCGACGAGTTCAAGTAGATGAAAACATAGATAACCCTCCTTCTTATCTAATCTCTCGTAGGTGAGGTATTCTGAGGGACCTCCTGCCTCAAGTTAAGAGGAGAAGGATGTTTATAGAGGGGTTCTACACGGTGAACGTCGACGGGGCGCTTGTAGAGCGGTTGTTCCTAAGCCTTACTAAGGAACTTTCTATGACTCCTATAGCAGGTCCCATAATATTTTCGCCAGATGTCAGGGGGCATCCTGTCCATAGAGGTCTAGCGGGGTACATGGCTTGGGTCGAGTCTGGTGTGGCCCTATACACGTGGAGCTGCTTCAACTTTTTCACGTTAGACATATACACTTGTAGGGAATTCAAACCTGAGAAGGCCCTTAAGGTAGTTAAAGAGATTCTAAAGCCGAGATCTATGGTTTATGAGGAATTTCGATACGAAAACCGTTAAAAAGGCTCGGATAACTCCTTTACTTATAACTATCGATGATCGACCTGCGAGTTTAAGCCCTACTGTGCTAGTATTCTAAAGCATATATCGACGTATTTATCCGCCGGGTTTATTCCAGTAGCGTTTCTAGTGTTTAAAGCGTAGTCGAACCTAGAATTGGCCTCGTGTATCTTGAGGTCGCAACTTCCGAGAAGCTCATCTATGAATCTGCTGAGTCTTCTATAGGCGTCCAGATTCTTAAGCCTCTGGAACATCTCCTCCATCTCGTTTTTCCAGTTTACATACCTTCTAAACCTGTTTTCGCGTACAAACCTTCTGATCCCGTCGTAAGCCGATATGCATCCCGCCACAAGCCTGTATATGCTACTCCAATCCCTTCCCTCTATGCTGGGCATAGCGTCTAAGGCGACTATTCCATAGTCTTCATAACCCATTATGGCGTCTAAAGCCCTCATAACCTCCATCCGATGTCTGGGATAGGCGTTCAAGTCTACGCCGACGGGTAATCCTCCGAGGTGTGTGTTTGTCCTAAACTCCTCAGGGCTTCTAGAGACCCTAGCTATACAGCAGAGCAAACCTGAGCTGGGGCCTTCCTTGTAAACAAGAACTCTAAGGTCGAAACCAGGCTTCTCGATATATTCTTGGAGAAAGATTCCCTCGGGATTTATCTGGGTGGGTTTAGAATTTCTGCTAAGGACCTCGATAAGGTTTTCCCTATCGTCGACTTTGAGAACCCCTCTACCCCAGCTTCCATGGGTAGGCTTGAAAACCAGAGGATACCCGAGCTCCGACTCGGCATCCTCGACCACCTCCATAATCCAATCCTCTAGACTGGTCCCATCTCTCGGGAAGCTTATAAACAAGGTCCTAGGGACCTTAACCCCCTTCTCCTCCAAAACACGTATGGTTTTTATCTTATCTGAGCAGAGGGACTCGACGCGGTAGGAGTTTACGACAACCCGCCCCAGCTCTTCGACTCTTCTAGCAGCCTCTAAGGCCCTATGCTTACTCTCACACCTGTTGACCACAACCTTGATGTCTTCGACGTCTTCAGCCGTGAGCGAGGAAGGGTTCTTAGTGAAGATCCTTTTAAACTCAAGCCTTCTCCGGCTTGCCGTGACTAAAAGCTCAGCCTCGTCTATGGTCAACCTATCGTAGAGCAGGGCGGCGTTACTCATTCTAAAACCATAAAAAACTTTACGAAGCTTAAAAATTTACCCTTGAGAATGATCTCACCCAGGTAGCCGGAGAGGTTTAAACTTGAAGGTCATACCTGTCTTAGACATCAAGAATGGCCTTGTGGTTTTAGCTAAAATGGGGCTTCGAGATTTTTACAAACCTATCAAAAGCTGGCTATGTCCGTTTTCAAGCCCTGTCGCTATGGTTGAGGTTCTGAAAAGCCTAGGTTTCAAAGAAGTGTATGTAGCAGACCTAGACGCGATAACGTACGCAACACCTGGCCTGGCTCTCTACAAGGCTTTAGCCTCTCGGATAAAAGTCATGGTAGACCCCGGGCTCAGAAGCATCGAAGATGCGTCAAGGATTATCGAGATGGGTGTTCACAAGCTCATCTTGGCCACCGAGACGCTTCCCTGTCTAACGTTGGCTGAGAAAGTCTTGGAAACTTTCGGCCCAGGACGTGTGATATTGAGCCTAGACCTGAGAAGCCGTAGGGTTTTATCTAAAACAGCGGAGCTCCAAGGTCTAGACCCATTGACGTGTCTTAGAAAGATGGTTAAACTAGGTTTCAAAGAGGTCATCGCGATAGACTTGGCAAGGGTCGGCTCTTTCGCAGGACCGGACCTGGAACTCGTAAGAATTCTCAAGAAGGTTCCGGTCAAACTCATAACCGGAGGCGGCGTTAGGAGTTTAGAAGACTTGGAACTCTTAGAACAAGAAGGTGTTGAAGCAGTGTTGGTGGCCTCGGCTTTACACCGGTCGACCTTATCGGTGGATGAGCTTAGCCGTATGGGTTTCCTCTAGAGGTGGCTCTTATTGCGCATACTCGTGGTGGAAGCCGTCACCTCAGGGCTCGTCGACACGGCCGGCTCAAGCATTTTATCTGAAGGATTTGCCATGCTTTCCTCGATCTTAAGGGATGTGGTCGGTTTAGGCTATGAAGTCTCTACGCTGTTAGCGAAAAAATTTACGGTGCTTATTAGATATCTCCCCTCTGTTAAACTGTATAAACTGGAAAAACCAAACCTCGCCGAATTGAGAAGACTCGCGAAACTTCACGACTCGACCTACGTCATAGCACCTGAGGATGATGGTTTACTCGCGGAGCTTCTAGAGGAGCTTGATGGTCTCCATATGTGTTCGAAACCTGAAGCCGTCAGATGCGTCTCGGATAAGGCCTCATTAACCCTCAGGCTCTCCAAAGAGGGATTTAAGGTTCCCGAAACGGTCGTCTATGAACCTGGAGGAGCCTTAGATGTCGGCTGTTTGAAGCCGCCTTACGTGGTTAAGCCAAGCACCGGTGCCGGCTGTGAGGGTCTAACGATTGCTAGAACGTTCGAGGAGCTTAAAAAAGCGGTATTAAATGCAGAGAGGCCAGTTTTGATACAGGAGTTTATAGAAGGGGTCCCGGCCAGTGTCTCACTCCTGACCGACGGCTTAAACACGACGCCGTTATCCCTGAATCGTCAGTATCTAGACCTATGTCGGCGTATATACCTAGGTGGCTATACGCCTATGTACCATGAGCTCATCGAAGAGGCGTTCGATACCGCTTCTAGGGTTGTGAGCCTGTTCAACGGTTTAAGGGGCTACATAGGTATCGATGTGATCCTCTCTAGAGACGGTGTCTACGTGGTCGAGGTGAACCCAAGGCTCACCGTATCATACGTCGGTTTAAGCAGGGTTCTAAAACCCAATCCTGTTAAGGGAATCTTCGAAGCCGGTCTAGGTAGGCTCCGAACAGTCGAATACAGGTTCAACGCGCTCTGTTACTTTAGGAAAGCTTTTTTTAAAGGACCAGTATGCAACGCCTTAAAGAAGCTAGAATCGTTAAACGAAGTAATCTCTCCGCCTCTACCGGTGGAGTGTTTAGACGAAGCGTATGGAATGCTAGCCATCGTGTCTAAGAGCCTTACAGAGGCGGAGAACGCTTATCTCAAGCTCTTAAATAGGCTATCCTTGGAAACGGGGTGTGAAATCTCATGAGGGTCGTCTTGGGATGGGACATCGGAGGAGCGAACATAAAGCTAACGGTCATACGATGTAGAGGAGATGCCATATTGGATGTCAAGGTATTCACAGAATACTTTCCGATATGGAAGAGAGGTCGTGAGAAGCTTCCCTATAAGCTTAAGTCCATGGTCGAACGAGTCGGGTCTGCCAGACCTGATCTAGTTGCCATAACCATGACGGCTGAGCTGTCTGACATCTATTTCTCGAAGAGAGAGGGAGTTACCCATGTAATAGACTCGGTCGAGGAGGCTATGCCCACTCTGGACCTTAGGTTCTTGGATGTTCACGGTAGGCTTTTAACCCCGGATGAGGCTAGAAAACGTCCTCTAGAGGTCGCCGCGGCTAACTGGTATGCTTCGGGATGGCTTGCATCCAAGCTCTCTGACACCTGTCTTCTAGTAGACACAGGTAGCACCTCGACCTCGATAGTCCCGGTGGTCGAAGGCAAGGTAGCCGCCAAGGGTCTTAACGACCTGGAGAAGCTTATGGTCGGAGAACTCGTGTATACTGGCGCGTTAAGGACGAACGTCGCAGCCATAGTGTCCCATGTACCTGTTAGAGGTGTTTCCACACCGGTTTCCTCAGAGTTCTTCGCCCAATCAGGCGACATCCATCTGCTCCTCGGACACATCACCGCTGAAGACTACACGGTCGATACGCCAGACGGTAGGGGTGTTTCGATGGTCGAGGCGGCCGCTAGGGTGGCTAGGGTTGTATGCGCCGACCTAGACCTATTATCGATGGAGGAAGTCAAGACCATAGCCTCCTATGTCTACGAAGCCCAACTAGGTCAAATACTAGAGGCGTTGGAGAGATTAACAAACAACCTCAAGGTCGACCTGAGAACCAGTCCGGCTTATGTCGCAGGGGTCGGTGGAGAGTTTATAGCCGGTAAAGCCTTGAAGATGTTCGGGTTCAGAGACGTGAAGCCATTATCGTGGTTCATAGGGTCTGAGGCGGCTAAGACCGTGCCCTCTTATGCGTTAGCGCTTATGGCGGCTGAGTTTCTGGAAGGGAGGGAGCTTAGAAATTGGAGGCTGTCGTGAAAGTCGGGGGAAGCTTAAGTCGAAGACCCACTGCCCTTAAAAGGCTGTGTCTCAGGCTAAGTAAGTTGGCTTCGAACTGCGAGTTTGTGATCGTACCAGGCGGTGGTTCGTTCGCAGACAACGTGAGAACTTGCTACAGAGTCTTCAGGCTTTCTGAGCTTGCGGCTCATAAGATGGCTATATTGGCTATGTCCCAGTATGGATTACTTATAGCGGATATAACTCCCAGAGCACGTCCTGTCTACGCGATCAAAGAGTGTTTGGAAATCTATCGTAAGGGCTTTTTACCCATACTGATCCCGCATAGGCTTTTAGAGCTGAAAGACCCCTTCCCCCCGTCATGGGACGTAACCTCGGACAGTATCTCAGTCTACATCGCACGGCTTCTTAAGGCTAAGAAGCTCATACTGGTCAAGGATGTCGACGGTATCTACGATGGATATGGCAGGCTTTTGGAAACCGTAGACTTAAACTGGCTTAAGAGAAACTGCTCCTGCTTGGACAACTACTTCCCAGAGATCGCTGAGGGGTCACGGATGAGGTGTTACGTGGTCAACGGATTTAAACCGCAGAGGGTTGAAGAAGTCTTAAGAGGCGTCGAGACGGTCTGTACCGAGGTTCTTCTAAGCTGAAAGAGAGTTTACTTATAAGGGTGTTCAACTTTTCTAGAGTTCAGCGTATATCCTAGATGTTTCACTGATATTACATTGCGAGTGTTTCAAACCTAATACTCTTTAAATAACATGACAGATGTTAGACTGGATTTCGCTAACGCCGCTAAACAATTCTATATATCGTATATGATTTCCAACTCTTGAACGCGATGTTTTTCAGAGTCGCCAGGAGATGGTTAAAGGTCGGCTTTAAAGAATTGATCTCCAAGCTCGATGAGGGTTTAGAGC
>Ga0180301_10005156_pt1 | contig 10033 bp, 8 predicted proteins | sample GuaBasSediGuay16_FD_121797 | JGI IMG/M metagenome (GOLD analysis project Ga0180301, IMG submission 121797) | Subseafloor sediment microbial communities from Guaymas Basin, Gulf of California, Mexico - Guay16, Core 4569-2, 12-15 cm | ecosystem: Environmental > Aquatic > Marine > Hydrothermal... | reverse complement strand
GTGGATACCTTTTTTATATTCATTGGGATTGGAATATATTGGTGCGGGCTTTTTTATTTTTTCTGGTTGAAAATCGGTTGTTTTCATCGATAATAATTGCTCGCGAGAATATCCGAACATCTCGCAGGCACGCTGGTTTACCTCGACTATTTGCTGGTCTGCGGTCTCCAGAAAAATGGCATCGTTAGCTTGATTGAATAATGCCCGATATTTCTCCTCACTTTCCTTTAATGCTTCCTCGATTTGTGTCCTATTGGAAATCTCATTTTCCAATGCCTTTATGTATCTATACGATCTCAATGCGGTCAAGATAACAGTATATAATTTTGTTGTGGTCAACTCGGTTTTTGTCTTATAATCATCTATTTGATATTGCTCGACAACTTTTTTCTCGGGTGCCTCACCGGGTTGTCCGGTTCGTAATATTATTCGAATATGCTTATTTTTTAATGTCTCGCGGATATATTTTACCAGTTCCAATCCCGCATCGGTAGTTTCCATAACCACATCCAGCAAAACCACAGCAGTATCGGGATGTCGTTTCAGAACTCGTTTGGTTTCTTCGGCGGAATAAGTGTCGATAAATTCCAGTTCTCTATTCTGGAATGCGAATTTTTTCAGTGCTACTCGCGTAATTGTATGCACATCTTCTTCATCATCCACAATCAATATTTTCCATTTTTCATTATCACTGGATAATGATAGTTCAGTAGATTTTTTATTTGCTGTAAAAAGTGATTTCTTTTTCTTCACTACTATAATATCATCGGCAGAAGCTTTATCGTTTTTGTCTTTCTTGCTCATTTTTTCCTCCAGATAATGGTATAATTATATCGAATTTTGTTTCTTTTTTTGGTTGACTTTTGCACTCTATGGAACCGCCCAGTTTTTGTGTTATAATATTATACACGATATTCAGTCCGAGTCCAGTGCCGATTTGCTTATTGGTGGTGAAAAACGGGTCGAAAATTTTGGGAATATTCTCCGCAGAAATTCCAACTCCATTATCGCTGTATGATACGCTCAATTTTTCGCCATCGGATTTGACAGAAATTGAGATTTCACCGCTATCTCTATCCCTGAATCCGTGAATTATCGAATTGATAATCAAGTTAGTAAAAATTTGTGCAAATGCGCCCGGATAGCTGTTTAGCGTCAATTCCTCGTCGCAATCGATTGTCAGTTCGATATCTTTCCCTGCAAATTTCGGTTTAAGACTGACGATTATATCATCGATATACGATTTCAACTTAAATTCGCGCCGCTGTTCGGTGAATTGATCCACCGAGATTTGTTTAAAACTCTGGATTAAATTGCCGGTGCGCTGAAGATTGCTCAATAGCAGTTTCGCAGTTTCATAAGCCGATTGGACAAATTCCTCGAAATCGCTGGTGGTAATCTCATCTCGATTATATAGTTCGGTGAAATTTTTTATATCCTCCATCAGCGATGATGCTGCTGTTATCCCGATACCTACTGGAGTATTTATTTCGTGTGCCACGCCAGCGACCAGACTTCCCAGCGATGCCATTTTTTCCGATTCTACCAATTGTTTCTGAGTTCTGCGCAATTCATCCAGTGTCCGTTCCAATTCTGTTTTCTGACGCTCGATTTTTTCGTTCGCTTCGGTTAATTTGCGGTTGCTTTCTGCGAGTTCCACATTTTTCAGCCGATAGATTTCTGCCTCGCGCTCTTTTCGCTCGGTCTCATATCTAACCTGCATCTCGGTCAATTGTTTGCTGGTCTCCTCGTTCAGTATTTCATCCTTTATTTTTGTATATAGACGATGATATTCCAGCGCTTTTTCAAAATCCTGCTTTGCGGAATATAATTCGGTCAGCATTTCATAACTCGACTGGATAATTGTTTTCAGACCAATTTTCTGAGCTAATTCTTTACCCCGTTCGATATACTTCAATGCCGATTCATAATCATCTAACTCACCATATATATTTCCGATATTTATAGATAATAGCGCAATTTTTCTTTGGTTTGCAATTTCCTCGCTTATTCCCAATGATTTCTTATAATATTCCAGTGCTTTGACAGGGTTATTTAGTTTCTGGTATGAAGTAGCGATATTATTTAATGCATCCACCATTCCGCTTTTATTTTTTAGTTCCTCGAATATTTTCAGTGCGCTTCGAAAATATTCCAGTGAGGTATCGGGATTATCATATCTCTTATGAATAATCCCGATATTATTCAACGAAAGTGCGATTCCGTATTTATCACCGATATCTTCAAAAATGCTCAATGCTTCCTCTTGATATTGAAGTGCTTTATCGAAGTTATTGATTTCCTTGTATATTATTGAGATATTGGTAAGTGTATCTGCTATTCCTCTAGCATCATCCGTTTTTTCCTTTATTTCCAATGATTTTCCATAATATTTTAATGCATCTTCATATTTGCTTGTATTTCGACATATAATTCCCAGATTGTTTAAAGTCTGTGAAAGACCTTTTGTATCGCCTATCTTATCTCGTATAAAAAAAGCTCTTTTAAAATATTTCAATGCATCGGGATAATTGCTAATAAAATAATAGATTACTCCAATATTGTGTAATGAATTAGCAATTTTACTCTGATTATCCACTTCCTCCCAGATTTCCAATGATTTATTTTGATATTCCAGAGCTTTTTCATAAGCACCAGTTTTAATATATGCCTTACTAATATTGGATAGTGAATTTGCCTCGCCTTTTCTATCTCCGATTTTTCTGGCTAATTTTAATGCTCGCTCGCCATATTGTATAGCTTTTTCTGGAGAATCCTCTGCGGAAACCACCGATAATTCATTTAGTATTTCCACTTTGCGCCTATTGTCGGCGCTTTCTAATTCCTCTGCCAATTTTTTTATATCTTCCCGACCCATTTTCTTACTAGTTTGCTATTTTTAAATTCCCTTCTGTCGAAGCTTTTATTATATCATGCCTCGATTTAAATAAGTTATTTTAAGTATATAATTCTTTTAGTAATCTGGGTTTTATCCGGTGTTTCCACCCGAACAAAATATACTCCACTGCAGATTTTCTGGTCGGGTCTCCATATTATTTCAGCCGAGGGTCGTGAAGTATCGATGCGATGGTCATCTTTATTCTTCAAGCGAGCTTTTATTTCTGCCACTGTAGAAATTTCCTCGATATCCTGTGGTGGATTAATTTTTACTTTGGTTGCCCATATCTTCTTTCCATACAAATCGAATATTTTCACATTTAGCTTCGAGCCAGAATAGATTCCCACATCGAATATATCTATATTGCAGGAAGAATTAAACGGATTGGGATATGTTTTCACATAGAGAGTCAGCGAAATCGGAATTATTGGAACTCGAACCGGAAAATCACTCAAGCAGAATTCCTCCAGTATGGTTTCATCCTGTCTGAATACGGTCAAACACAGGTCTGCTGTATCGGCATCGAGAATAATGAAATGATGCACACTTTCACAACAAATGGTATATTCTCCACCGGGGACAGAATACAATGGTGCTCCGCCACCGCCGGTTACTATATAGTGTATTCCATCCACATAGCTATGTTCATAGCAATGGTCGTGTCCAGCGAATACCACATCCACGCCGTATGCGTCATATAATGGCTTTAGATGTTCTCGAACTGTGATATTACTCCCATGATTGCTTGTAGAATATGGGGATTCATGCTCATTTATTATAATCCATCTTGTCGATGTGGGAATCGAATCGGCGAGTGTAGCCTCCAGCCAATTATATTGACTGTTTCCCGAGGTATAATCGGTGTATAAATTTAGGGAAATCACACTTACACATCCAAGATGCAATGCATACCACTCCTCATTTCCGGGAAGTTTAAAATAAATCTTATAAATATCATAAGGTATCTCGTGATTTCCGATAGCGGTAATAAATGGAGAATAATGAGATATAGTATCGGTAGCATCGAAATATCCATCCCAATCGTCGGTGGACCAGGCATCTGCAATCAAATCGCCCGAGTGGATTACAAATAATGGATTGTGCTGTGCGATTTTCTGGCAGATATCTGTATGAATGGCTTCGTTGGTTCGAGTATCTCCATATGCGCAAAAGTGAACAGAATCGCCCAACTCTGGCATAGTGCGAAAATTATATACCGGCGATTCATCACTACCAGCGACCACTCGATAATATATCCTTGTGGATGGTGCATATCCGGTGATAGTGTAGAATGCTCGAGTATCTATCTCGGTGATATCGGCGGAATTGGGTAATGTCCCCGATGTAGCATAGGTCATAGAATCTGCCCAGTATATCTCGGCATCGTCCCATAACTCCTTTCCGAATTGAACTGTTGCTCCATCTGTAGTGGGACAGGTTAAATATGGTCCATATGTTATCCCACCGAATGAAGTAATAAAATAAGCCAGTAATACAAAAAATAATATTCTATATCGCATAATTTCTCCATTTATTTTAAGAATAGAATTGGTTTAGAAGCGGTTTTATGTATCCCATGTAAAAAATGATACAAATCAGTGTCGGTTGCCGGTATCGGTCGTCTTTGTGCCATGATTTTCTCCTGTTATGTTATAACTTTTTGTTTTGGTGTCATAACTTTCATCGCTTATGAAATGACTTAAGCTTCTCAATCCATAACCTTTTTCGCTGGTGCGATGACCTTAATGTTTCAAGTTATTATTTAACCTTATAATTTCCATACTGTCTCAAAACCACTTTACATTTTAAACATAATATCAATATAATATCGTCCATTATTTTCATAGCAACTAATGATTGCAATAGACCCATATCGGTAATAAAAGTAATATTAACACACCAGTTTTCATCGGCTTTCCCTGACTTTATTGGATTAATATATTCCCTCGGCTGCTTTAGTCTTTTTGATAAATATAATTCCCCATATCAGCAAAATTGCAAAGATTACCATAGATAGAGCGGCTGCATATCCATATCGATATAGACTGAATGCAGCTTTATATACATAGGATACCAATATGTGTGTTTTGTCTGAGGGTTCACCGCCATTGGATACCAGCCATATAATATTGAGGTTATTGAATGTCCATATTACTCCGAGCACTATTGCTGGAGTCATTACCGGTTTTAGATGAGGAACGGTAATTTTCCAGAATTTTTGCCATCCCGATGCGCCATCCACATCGGCAGCTTCATACAATTCCTGTGGAATAGCTTGTAATCCGCCATAAGCGATGACCATCATAAATGGGAATCCCAGCCATATATTGGTCAGGATACAGGCGGCGAATGCGAATAGTGGGTCCTTAAGCCATTGTATCATCGGTAGTTGCAACCATTTCGACAGGATGAGATTTATCGCACCATATTCGTAATTGAACATACCTCGCCAGGTAAGTGCGGTAATATATTGTGGCATCGCCCAGGGAATTATCAGTAGCGTGCGGAATATTCCCTTGCCGGGTAAATGTCTATTAAGAACAATCGCCAGGAATACACCGATTACCACATGGAAAATCACATTCACCACAGTCCAGATTACTGTTTTTATAAACACAATATAGAATGATTTCTCGGAGAATACTTTTATATATTGGTGGAAACCGATTATTTTCCAATCGCGAAAGTGAGTCATACTCATATTGGATAGAGAGAGTATAATGTTGTAGATAAATGGATACACTACCACTGCAAAAATAACTATGATTGCGGGCAGTAATAGAGCATATTTAAATATATTTTCCTGTTTTGTTTTCGACCGAGCCATCTTAGTCCAAATCCCTCAATAGTTTTGCTCAAAACTACAATGTCATTGCGCTCTCTATTCCAAGTTATCGGGAAAGTGGCAATCCTTTATTTGCGCACGGTTATCACCAGATTGCTTCGTCTTCTCGACCACCCGAAAATATTCCCGCCAGGGCGGGATTAGAATTTCGAGTTTCCTCGAAATTCCTCAAAACAAAGGTTTTGGAATCTCGGGACTCGCAATGACGATTTAAATACAAATTTGTCAAATTCATTTTCTAAATATAAATTTAATTTTGTTATTTAGTTTAGTAAAGTGTTTTTTTATTAAGAAAAGACTGGAAATTTTACAAAAAATATATAAAATATAATCGATGGCATTAATACGATACATAGGCGAGGAAAATTTGGAACAGTCGCCGGCTTACGAAGCGGCTAATATACTCAAAGATGGCGGAGTAATAATATTCCCATCGGATACTCTATATGGTTTCAGTGCTGACGCAACAAATGGTGAAGCTATTATCAGGATTAACTCCATAAAAAAACGAGAGCCGCAAACTCCCCAAATTATTTTACTTCGATGGGAATGGATATCAGATTATGTAGCAGGATGGGAAAAATATATTCCTATTATGGAAAATTTTTTTCCTGGACCATTGACATTGTTAGCAAAGCCATCGCCTGAAAATGATTTGGCGAAACCATTGATTAAACAGGGGAAAATAGCATTCAGAATCAGTAAATCCTGGTTTGCCGATATGGTATTGAAAATATTGGGAAAACCTATCACATCTACCAGTGTAAATATCAGCGGACAAAAAATTTTAACTCATCCGATGGACATTATCGCCCAATTCGATAATTTAGTGGATGGCATTTTCGTATATAAAGATACCGAACTGGATGGACTGCCATCCACTATGGTCGATGTATCGGAATACCCAGAAATAAAATTGTTTCGTTCAGGAACGGTTCCATTTGAGGCAATCCAGAAATTGTTATCAGAATATAACTGGTGGGAATAAATTATGGCACAGCCCATCATACATAATCCAGTGCAATTCTTTGTCGGAGTTATTATTTCGGAAATGGAACTGTGGGACAATATATCTCGAGCCATAAGTTCGAATTGGGGCGAAATAGAATTTTCCTCCGAAAAAGTAGATTTCGACCAGTTCACCCAGTATTACCAATCCGAGATGGGCACTGGACTGACTCGTTTCTGGTTCGCGCTGGAGGGAATTCGATTCCCCGATGATTTAATTAGAATAAAATGGAGTTGCACTGCAATAGAAAATTCACTGACACAAGATAAAAATCGGCGAGTGAATCTGGACCCGGGATATATTACCGAGGCTAAAGTTATTCTGGCATCGTTTAAGGATTTCGCTCACAGAATTTATCTGACCGAGGGTGTATATGCAGATATGCAACTTATCTGGCGCGATGGAAAATTCATTCCCCGAGAATGGACTTTCGCCGATTACCGAAGCGATATTGCGCAAAAATTTTTCACCCGACTGAGAGAAACCTATCGGCGGAAATTAAAATTGTATATTCAAGGCGAACTGGAACCCATTCGAGGAGGTGGTAAAATCCACCGTTAATGGTGGAGTCATTTTTTCATCGAACTTATACAAGTGAGCAGATACATAGGCATCCACTATGTCCAGCAATTTTACTCCAGCGAATAGCCAAAGATAAGTATTTCGCTGGATAGTGGAATTTTCAAACTCGATACCGGTTTGTTCATATTCGGGAGATTCTGGTTCCAAAGAATTGCGAAGTTTCCATAGACTGTCGGCGGTGGAATTAGCATCATAAGCGCGCCAGATACAATATCCTTCGGTGAGAATAAATATTGGCGCATGCCACCAGGCTCGAGAATATATTTGTCCGGCGCCAGGAATTGCACCAGAAAGCAATGCGGAAACAGTCGGGTCGGGAGTAAATGCTTTCGACTCCACTATTACATTGTCTTCAGATTGCTCGACCACACTCTGGACATCTTGACTATATAATGCGTGTGAAAACAATAATATAAATAGAAATAGAAAATGTTTCATAATAAAAAAATATTGATAATTTCGGTGGCGTCAATCCTAATTATTTTTTCATCGACTGTAGCTCAAACAGTAGAAGTATATTTTTCTAAAGATGTGAATATAGAACTATGCGACAGTCTCGGAATTGACATTCTACCGGATGGCTGGAATGTCCGGCTGGATAGCCTGCTGGCAGAATTTATCGACAACGCCGAATATTCTGTGGATATGTGTGTGTATAATTTTGATGTTGGGGCATTGGAATTTCTTGCAGAACCAATTGAAAATGCTGTCGAGCGAGGTATCAAATTCCGCTGTGCCCTTGATTCTCCTGCATTTAGTGATGATAGCGTAATTTCATTCTTATCAAGTTTGGACATTCCTTTCATTCGGGATGACTTCGGAGGGGGTTCGCGTTTGATGCATTGCAAATTTTTTATAATAGATGGACGAGATTCAGACACTACTAATGATATTTCGATTATATCGAGTTGTAATTTGACAGCAAATGAACTAAATCATTATGCTAACAACACCGTTGTAATTTACTCTCATTCTTTAGCATCAATACTCACCGAACAATTTAATATCTATTGGGGTTGTGATGGAGATTTGCCCGATTCGACTAATTCGAATTTCTCTACTACATTTCCTGATGTTGACACACATATAATTAGTTACGAAGATATTTATTTTGAAATCTATTTTTCACCTCTTCCGCCAGAATATCAAAATTCTGTTTTAAGAGCTTTTAGTCAAGCTACAGAACAACTCTATTTCTCAATTTATCGATTTACAAATGGGGAAGCTATTGATGATACTATGAAAAAGCTTTTCTTAAATGGAACTGATCTACGAGGTGTTTTTGATATAGCAGGTGGAATAGCAAATGTTTATGCTGATATGAAAAGAGAATCAGCAGATACGACTAATTGGTGGGAAATTGAACCACCTGTTTTTATTGATTCCCTTGATGGGGGGAGTTTGCACCATAAATATATGATCGCTAATCCGAATTGTCCCGAACTTTCCCCCTTCGTCCTCACTGGTTCTATGAATTGGTCTGATGCCGGCTTTCACAGCAACAACGAATGTGTCCTCATCATCCATAGCTACGAGGTGGCGCAGAAATTCCTGGCGGAATTCGCTACCCGATATTTCGAGGCAGGCGGGACTCTTTCCAATATTATCCAATTGCCATCTAACAAACCGCAATTAAGAATATATCCCAATCCCACTAGGGAATATATCCATATCCAGCCCGCCAGACCGATTGCGATATACGATATTCGAGGGAATAAACTCGGCGATTTTACTTCACCAGTATATATGGGAGATTTTCCAGCAGGATTTTATCTAATCGATGATGGGGAAAATATCTATCGGATTTTGTTGATTCACTGATTATCCGCCATAGTGGCAAGGAATTCCTCATTGGATTTTGTAGTAACCATCTTATTCAACAGGAATTCCATCGCATCCAGTGGATTTAGTTCGGACAATATTTTTCTCAAAAGCCATACTCTCATCAGGACAGATTTTTCCAGTAATAGTTCTTCTTTTCTGGTTCCGGAGCGATTGATATCCATAGCGGGGAATATCCTGCGGTCGGATAGTCTTCTATCCAGCACTACTTCGGCATTACCGGTGCCCTTGAATTCCTCGAAAATCACTTCGTCCATCTTGGAACCGGTCTCGATAAGTGCAGTAGCCACGATAGTCAGCGAACCGCCCTCCTCGATATTACGCGCTGCGCCAAAAAATCGTTTCGGTTTGGACAATGCCGACGCATCTACTCCACCAGTCAATATCCTGCCACTGTGCGGAGCTATATTGTTATATGCTCTTGCCAGTCGAGTTATGGAATCTAATAATATTATCACATCTCTTTTCTGCTCTACCTGCCGTTTTGCACGCTCCACCACTACTTCTGCTACTTGAGCGTGTCTTTCCGGACTCTCGTCGAATGTGGAGGAGATTATTTCGATATCGGGGAATTCCTTCACCTGTGAACATTCTGCTTCCACAAATCTTTTCATATCGGTCACTTCCTCCGGACGCTCGTCTATCAGTAATATCAATAGCACAGTATCTGGATGATTCCTGATTATCGCTCGAGCGATTTCCTGCAGAAGCATCGTCTTTCCAGCCTTTGGCGGAGAAGTAATTAGACATCGTTGTCCCATCCCGATAGGAACGAAAAGGTCCATTATTCGAGTAGTTCGCTCCTCGGGATCGTGTTCCAGTTCGAATTTCTTTTCCGGATACAGTGGAGTCAAAT
>Ga0180301_10005155_pt1 | contig 10034 bp, 8 predicted proteins | sample GuaBasSediGuay16_FD_121797 | JGI IMG/M metagenome (GOLD analysis project Ga0180301, IMG submission 121797) | Subseafloor sediment microbial communities from Guaymas Basin, Gulf of California, Mexico - Guay16, Core 4569-2, 12-15 cm | ecosystem: Environmental > Aquatic > Marine > Hydrothermal... | reverse complement strand
GAACAGTGGCGTTAATCCCTATAAGAGGATGTGCCAAAGAGATAACTTCCCCAATCGGTGTGATTGGGGCCGGGGTTACAGCGGCGGGCCCGCTCCCGATTTTAACGGGATTCCCTATTAAGCCCCTAAAGGCACCATAATTGTTTTTACAAGAACCTACCTTCCACTGTCAAGGGAAAATCAGTCTGCCAGCATGTCAAGACACGCCCGCAATTCTAACAAGTTGCCTCAAGCTCTTTACACCGTTTCTATTCAATATATTGATAAAACGTTGAAAAAGTAAGGCCGTGGACAGGGCGTCACCAAAGGCGGTGTGACGATCCACAGCGGTGATGCCAAAGTGTGCGGCTACGGCGTCAAAGCGTGTATTATGGTAGCTTTCAGGATCTATGAGCTCTACCTCCTCTATGCGCCGAATCCAGGCGGCCGCCAAAGCGGTATCAATGACGCGGTTCTGAATGGGAAATCCGAAACAACATAGCATGGCATGATTTAGAAATTTCATGTCAAAAGAGGCGTGGTGGGCCACTATGGCGTCGCACCCAATATAGGCCAAAAACTTCAAGAGAACGTCCGAAATGTGCGGTCGGGCACTTGCAATACCCGGCGTAATACCGTGGATGAAGATAGAAGGGGTCGGAATGGGGCCCTTCGGGTCGATCAGCTCGTAGAAGGCATCTCCCAGATGAATCCTGCCTGCTATTATCCTGACTGCTCCGAGGGAAAGAAGTCGATCACCTCTTTCGAGGTGGAGGCCGGTCGTCTCTGTATCAAAGATGACAAACGAGGTATTTGAAATGAGTCTTTCCGGCTGATATGCCTCTTTGACCTCCAATTGTCTGCGGACAGCATCGGGCATGTCATTCTGGCCCGTGTGCCGAGCATACAGCTTTGGCAACTTGCCGGTGTTGGAAAAGCCTAACATGATCTTCGCTATATGCTTTCCGGGAAACGCGCTTTTAGTTCCCCTTGCAGGTCACGAACCACATGGAATGCCTCGATGAGGCATTTTTCCTGAAGCTTTGACAGGGCTTTTGGGTCGATGTAATCACTCGGTTCTATCTCCTCCTCCTTTTGCATCATGTGGTGATTTATCCTGAGCAGCATAATGAAATTAAATGCCTCCTTAATATCTTCTGCCATATCTCTGGAAAGGAGTTTCTTGCGGGTGATAAGTTCCAGTCTATTCAAGGTGTTGGTAGCGCTAATTTGCTCGCTTAAGCTGAGCACGCGAATGGCATCGACCACAGGGACCAGTCCGCTCATCTTTAGATTGAGCTGATTCTTGTGGGTACCGCTCTTTTCAACCACAAGGGTCCTGAGGAAGCCGAGGGGCGGTCCGTTATAAAGGGCGTTGGTGGTGAGATGTCTTAGAAAAGCTCGATTCTTTTCAATGTTGTGATTCAAAAAAGCCCTGAGTCTTTGTGCCAGTACGGCAGCACCTGCAAGGGGGCGGAAATCAAAAAAAATGGTGCTGTTTCTTAAGTCTTCAGGAGAGGCCTTGTTGACCCACAGGGAAAAGTAACGCTTCCAAACCCTCTCCGGCTGGCACCATCGTGGGTTGCTCGCCATAATGCCTCCTTTGCATAGTGGAAAGCCACAGCTTTCCAGGCCGGAAACGACCCCTTGAGCCAAACGGAGAAAGTACTCGTGGACATCCTGATCTGAGCCAGCCTCCGGATCAGAATAGATGATGGCATTATCCTGATCTGTTCGCAAGGTCTGCTCTTTGCGCCCCTCACTGCCCAGGGCAAGCCAGCAGTAAGGAACAGGAGGAGGCCCCAGGCCTTCTTCACGCAGGGATTCTTCTGTCAGGGCGATGATCCTTCGGGTCAGGCGGTCATTGCACTCAGAAATAAAGGTGGCAATGTCTCTTGCGGATACACCGGAGCTGAGAAGACCCTTGACCGTGCGGTCCATTGCACTGACTAACCGTGTAACCCCTTGAACGGTTGTCTGCTTTTGAATGTCATTCATCACAGCAAGGGGATTAGATCCTTGCAGCACGATAAAATCGTGTTGTGAGATAACACCCTGGAGCAACTTTCCCAGGACCACACAGATGTGATGACAATTGAAGCGAGCCATCTTAAGAAGGGCGCTGAAGCAGGCTTCCCAGGGGGCAACGGAGAGGACGGGCGCACTCATAACCGTCCTGATTGGTTCAGATCCTGTCTTTCCTGCTGCAAGGATTCGATTGGTCATATCGCTCTTTGTAACAATTCCGAGTGGGTGATTCCGGACATCAACCACAACCACAGCGCCAACCCCCTCGCGGGCCATCAATTTGGCTACAAAGGCGACTTCATGATAGGGGGAGCATGTCACCGGTTTTCGCCTGACCAGTTCACCGGCGGTAACATTAAACAGGTGGCTGTCGGATCGGAAGACTACTGTGTCGGATACTTCGCGGGGCGCAAAAATACCCGTCTGGGCCTTTTTTAGCCGGTACGCAAGCTTGGATACGCGGATGGCAAAGTGTTCGTGAAACCCCACATGGTTTTGCATCAACTCATCAAAGGTCTCCTTAGGGAGCAAATAACATACCGTATCTTCGTGGGCCCGGACGTTAAATGCAGGGCCAGTTACATTGATAAGGGAGGCGCTTCCGAAAAACTCTCCCTCGGTTCTATATTCTAAGAGGATATCCACACCATCCTTGCGAACAGCCTTCTCCACTGCGCCGGTCTGGATAATATAGAGATAGTTACACGGAGGGCCATCCTGCTCAAGGATTAGGCTTTCTTTTGGGAAATAATCGATTACTATTTTTTGGGGAAGGCTGTTTAGAACGTCTTGAGGGAGCTCGTTAAATGGGACAATGCCACGAAAGAAGTCAATGATCTTCTTGTAGGGGATTTCGACCATTTTCTATTGCTTGTTGTGTCTTTAGTGTCTTCTCCAAGAATTCGGCTCTTTCTCGCAAACTCGGGGTCTTAGGTTTATTGTAAAGAAACCTTTCCATGAAACCCGGTCTTTTCCCAGTCTCCGGGTCAAGGGCTAATGCTTTTTGGTAGTCGGAAAGGGCCTCTTTGTGTTTACCTAAATGGTCATTTGCAATGCCGCGATTGGCATACGCAATGGCCAGGGCTCGGTCTTTTTGGATTGCCTTTGTGAAATCGAGAATTCCTTCCTTATACCGCTCCAGGCAAAGATAAGCAATACCCCGGTTCAGATAACCCTCAGCCTTTTCAGGCTGTTTGGAAATAGCCTCAGTAAAAAGATCGGATGCCTTTTGATACTTCTTTTTTTTCAGAAGGCGATTGCCGTCAAGCAAAAGGGCCCGATAGACCTTTTCCTGCCGGTCTATCGGGCTGTCTTCTTGCTTGTTGCATCCAAGGCAGAGGCAGACAACCACTGTCAGGGCGATGAACTTCAACGTGTTCATTATCAGATTACGTTACTTCCGGAACCGGCTTTCTCGCAGGTCCGGCTCCTTCGGGCACCCTTACGTCTCCGATATCCTCGGCCAGCACCTCCACTTCACCCACGATGTGGGTGGACATCTCCAGCTTGAAGGCCAGGAAGTACATCATGTAGCAGCCTAAGGCCCACCAGATGAGCTGCCAGATCCATATGGAGGGCATCCCCAAGAACCACGTTTCAGGTGCAGCCGGGTCACCAAAGATGGTGTTTCCGATCACGGCAAAGGGACCGATGGCAAACAGAAACCACACAACGGTGATGATCCAGCCGATCGGCTTCAGGTGCTGTTTTGCCCGTGGAAGGCTGGCGTGTTGCCTCAGGAATTTGTGAAATTCGAACCGTCGGGCAAATTCCTTCTCACCCGGCTGTGTGAAGGCGCTGACTAACACGGCGAGACCGAGATTGAATATGATCCCCCAGCCTGCGCTATGGATGGTCAGGGGATAGGCACCCCAGGGCAGCCCGAATTCAAACTTATATGTCACCGTCACTGCAACTAGACCCGCAATTAGCCCGGTCACAATCCCCTGTCTTGTAAACCATGGCACATACAAGATAGCAATCAGGGCTGGCCACATCTGAAACCCGTAAGAAACCGCCAGTCCCCCTAATAGGACCAAAGCGTCTGTGGAGGTGACGGCCACGATCAGAGCTGCTCCCACGACGACCAGAACCAGAAGACGCCCGAAAAACTTCTGCTGTCGGTGAGTGGCCTCTTTGTTCAGGAAATGTTTATACAGATCACGGGTCAGCATGCCGCTTGCTGTTGACATGTAAGCAGCGCCTGTAGACTGCATGGCGGCCAGCGCACAGACTGCCAGGAGCCCGGTGAGCCAGGGAATGTGATCTCCCATGAGGTGGATCAGCCACGGTACCAGGTTGCCCTGCTTTCCGTCTGCTAATGAGGGGATAATGTTGGCATCCATCAGGGCATGTCCCCCCATCCCCTGGATGGCTGTAAAAACCATCAGGATAAAGCCGATGCCGATAGAAGAGGCAACGACCTGCTGGAGGGGAAAGGGCTTTGGGTTCTTGTTGGCAAATGCCCACATGGAAAATGCCGGGGCCGACTGAATCCCCATAAGGGCAAACATATAGGTCAGGACCATGACACCGGTCCAGGCACCGCCTACGGACTTGCCTGCCGCTGGCACCCACTGAATCACCCCCGGAATGGCAATATAATGACTGTAACCGTCAGGGGTGACTTTCTTGTCAGCAAGAACGATTTTTGCGATTCCGGCAGTAAGGCCGTCCCAGCCGCCGCAGAAGGTTAAGGTAATGACGCCCAGGGAAACAATCCCAAAGGCCAACAAGATACACTGGGCTGTATCCACATAGGCAACTGATCGCAGGCCTCCCATGGCCACGTAGATGGTCACCACAGAAGCCAGAAGAATCATGCCCACGTTGGTAGAAAACAGGCCGTCGGTCAGGACGTTAAACAAAAATCCGGAAGCCCTCAGTTGCACGCCCAGGTACGGGATGCTGAAAAAGAGGGCAACAATGACGGTCAGGATACGCATGGTATCGCTCTTAAAATACGTGGAGAACATCTCTCCGGGTGTGACAAAGCCGTATTTCTTGCCAAGGAGCCACTGGCGCTTTAAAAAAAGCACACCGGTAAAGGGAATGGTGATGGCGTAAAAAGAGGCGTACGCGTAAGGGAAACCATCCCGCCAGACCAGGGCCGGGTGCCCCACGAAGGTCCATCCGCTAAAGGATGTGGCCGTAGCCGCCAGCACAAAGACCCAGATACTTATTTGACGCCCGGCGATAAAATAATCCGATGCGGTCTTGGCGCGTAACGCCCCTTTGACACCCCATGTGATACAGTATACCCAGTAGGCCAAAACAAATGCGAACAGCCAATAAACACTTGAACTCATAGTTTCCTCCTTGTTCTCACGTGCTAATGCTAACAGTTAATCCTCGAGGGTTGACAGATCACCTTCCTTTAATCCTAATTCTCGCGCTTTCAACACACGGCGCATGATCTTGCCGTTTCTATGAAACCCATCCACTGTCACCACAAGCCTTGCCTCAGCGTGGTTGATCCGCTCTCGAAGGGCAAGAGCGCTGAACCCCCCATACACAACACTGTGAATGGCACCCATCTTGGCGCATCCCAGCATCACAACGGCGATTTCAGGGATGTTCGGTAGATAAATCGCCACCCGGTCTCCCTTCTTGATACCAAGGGATTTGAGGACATTGGCGAACTTGTTGGCAGCCCTGTAGAGGTCATAATAAGTCATGCGCTCGCGGGCGCCGCTTTCGCTTTCAAAGATGATGGCCACCTTGTTCTTGCGGTGGGTCTTTACATGACGGTCAAGGGCATTGTAAGCGATATTGGTTTTGCCGCCTGCAAACCATTTAAAAAACGGTGCATCGGACCGGTCAAGCACCGTGTTCCATTGCTCAAACCAGTGTAATTCCTGGGCAGCCTCCCCCCAGAAGGCTTCAAGATCGGATCGGCCCTGCTTCAGGGCGTCCTCATAATCATTGGGGTCCAGATTTGCGTCCACAACCAACTGAGGCAAGGGCCGAAATACCCTCCCCTCTGCCAATAAGGCTTCGGTGGTTTCCTTTTCTGATTCAACTTTTTCTTTGTTGGATTCCATAGCTAAAGCTTCCATAGATCTCCTCCCTCCTTCTTTCTGTTTTTGAGACACGTTTTTTCGCGTGCTTCTATAGAGCAATCCCTATGCCAGCACGGTTATGCCGATGGCGCGAGGGACAATCGATGGGTATCTAATTGTATTTATAAGGTAAGTTTAGCTGCTGCAGATGGAGAAAAGTAAGGCGGTCATAAATGGCAGGACAGAAGAGTGGGGCCATCTTACTCAGAGTGGGACAATTCGCTTCGCTTCTATGTCTTTTTCGGATTGATCAAATTATTTGAAGCTTCAAGCCTGATCACCCCACCGAATCAAAGAAAAGGAAAAGAGAACGAGGACAAGGGAGCCGTTCATTTTATTAGCGGTAGCGCTTGTTTGAATTCATGGGTCCCAGCCCTTGTGAGCAATTCGTAGATAAGCATTTCGGTTGATGTGATTGTAATACCGTTACACCGCATTCTCTCTAAGGCGATCTCCCAATCATGAACAGAACGAGAAGATGTCGCATCACTTACAACATGGACTGTGTAGTCAGACATTGCGTGCAAAGCTGTTTGTGCCACACAAATGTGTGCCTCAACACCGGTGATAATCAGGGTATTTCTATTGAGTTGGCGTATATGTTCACCGAATTCCTCAGCCCCGAAACAATTAAATGTTATTTTTGAGATAGGCTGAAGGTCCGGTATTTCTCCTCGTATTTCTGTCACGGTCTCTCCGAGCTTCTGCTGCTCAGTGAGGACAACAGGAAGGCCAACGATTTTAGAAAACTTGATAAGCTTGACAATGTTTTCGATAACTTTGCCAGCTTCTCCAATGACGGGAACCAGTTTTTGTTGAACATCAATTATGACTAATGCACAGTCTTCTCTGCTCACTAATGGTGCAGTAGATGGATTCATCTTTGAAACTCCTTTGGGATTTGATATTTTTTCATCTTCATTCTGAGCGTCTTGCGGTCAATACCGAGCAATCGGGCAGCGTGGGTCTTGTTCCCCTCCATGCGCTCAAGTACCTTCATAATGTGCAGGCGTTCCATTTCCTCCAAACAAAGCGGCTCCCTCATGAGCACACTCGATAGTACTGTATTGGAATAGACAAGGTCCTGTCTGGTAATGGTCCTGTCTCGTGCAAAGACCACCAGCCGCTCCACAGTATTCTCCAGTTCGCGGACGTTGCCGGGCCAATGGTATTCTGTGAGTGCCTTCATGGCATTTGAGGAAAAGTCCCCAATCGCTTTACCCTCTCTCCTGCTGAACCTGTTTAAGAAGTGATTCACCAGCAGGGGGATATCCTCTTTTCGCTCCCGCAAAGATGGCAGGTGGATAGAGACCACGTTGAGTCGAAAGAAGAGGTCTTCACGAAAGAGTCGCTCGGCAATGGCCTTTTGAAGGTCCCGGTTTGTGGCTGATATAAGTCGGACATCGACTTTGACTACCTTGTGATCTCCTACCTTGGAGATGCTCTTTTCTTCCACTGCCTTGAGAAGTTTGGCCTGAATCTCCAAGCTTATGTTGGATATTTCATCAAAGAACAGGGTTCCCCCCTGGGCTATCTCAAATTTTCCGTACTGGGTTTTATCTGCGCCCGTATAGGCCCCTTTCACATGACCAAAAAGTTCACTTTCAAATATGGTGCTCACCAAAGAGCCACAATCGACTGATATAAAAGGGTGTCCACGTCGCTTGCTCATCTCGTGGATCTTACGGGCCACAAGCCCCTTGCCTGTGCCAGTTTCACCCTGAAGCAATACCGTGCTCTCTGTGGGAGCAACCATGGCTATCATCTCCTTGACCTTTTCCATGGCAGGGCTTTTACTGATGATTTCGGTGGGCCGGGCCTCCTGCTTGAGACTTTGCTTGAGATAAAGGTTTTCGATGGTCAACTGGCGGTTTCTCAGCACCCGGTCAACCAGTTTGAGCAGTTCATCCGGGGTGAAGGGCTTGGCGATAAAGTCAAAGGCCCCAAGCTTGATGGCCTGAACAGCAGTTTCAATGGAGCCATATCCCGAGATCATGACGACAATGCCTTCAGGGTCCATATCCTTGATTTTAGCCAGGACAAATAGCCCGTCCTCGCCTGGCAACTTTAAGTCGAGGAGGATAAGGTCAAATGACCATTTTTCGAGCAGGACAAGGGCTTCACGACCACTTTTCGCCAAAGTAACGCTGTGACCATGTTTGGCCAGGGTCTGGTAACAGGCATCCCGCATGTCCGCGTCATCGTCAATCACCAGGATGTTGTAACTGGCCTCCATCGATTCCTTCCATTTAGGATTTTGGATTCCGGTTGGAAACCTTCGTGGCTTCAAAATTGGAAAAGGCCATGAGACTTTAGAAGAGTGTAACTCTCCTTGAGCCTTCGTGGCCTTTTTGTATTTACCTGCTTCTTTATCGTGTAGCTATTCTTAGCCTTCTTGGCTAAGCATGGGTGAGGCGGGATATATAGCACAAAAAAATTCAACATGTAACCTTTTTTGTAACCCTTCACAATGGACTCCTCTTTTGTCATTGCGAGGAGTCCGCATCAGGCGGACGACGAAGCAATTTCCAGGTTGTGGGATTGGAAAAGTCTTGCTATTAGCCTTTCAGAGATTGCTTCGCTTCGCTCGCAATGACCGTATGGCCGATACCCCTGTGAACACTTACCTATTTTTTAAGAGACTCAGGTTGTAAATGAACTTGAAAGGTATTTATTTGAACTAAGATAATCCCGCACATATTCTTTTACAGCCGCATCCAGATCCATACAGGTATGTGAGCATCCGGCGGATCGTAGTTTTGTCATATCAGCACATGTGTAGTACTGGTATTTTCCCCTCAGTTTATCAGGCATGGGGATGTACTCGATGTTAAGCGGCCTGCCTACTGCTTGAAACAAAGAATCTGCCACCTCATACCACGACCGGGCAGTGCCTGTGCCGATATTGAAAATGCCATTTATTTTTGGGCTGTCGAGAAAAAAGAGGGTCATCTCCACTGCATCCTTAACGTAGATGAAGTCGCGAAGCTGTTCCCCATCCTTGTATTCCTCGCGGTATGACTTAAAAAGCCGAATTTTTCCTTCATCTCTCACGAGCGGATAGGCTTTATTTATCAGGCTTCTCATATCCCCCTTGTGGTATTCATTAGGCCCGAAGACATTGAAATATTTCAGCCCCACGATATGCGGCAGCCATCCTTTTCGAAGTGCAAGGAGATCAAACATGTGCTTTGAATACCCGTACATATTGAGCGGACAAAGAAGGTGTAATTCATCCTCTGTATCACAATAGCCCTGCCCACCGTCTCCATAGGTGGCGGCGCTGGAGGCATATATAAACCTGCAAGAGCGGTGTTCTTCGTGCCATGCGGCGAGACGGGCTGTATACCGATAATTGTTTTCAACGAGATAATCAGCGTTTCTCTCGGTTGTGGAAGGACAGGCGCCCATATGAAAAATAGCGCTGATACTGCTTCCGAAATATCCAGCTTCAAGTTTTTCAATGAAGTCAGATCTGTCGAAATAATCGGAAAAGCGAAGGGAAACAAAATTTTCCCACTTTTCTGTTTCGCCCAGGTGATCAACAACAACAATATCATCAACACCGCGCCTGTTGAGTCGCCATACAAGCGCGCTTCCAATAAAACCGGCACCACCTGTCACAACAATCATATCTTATCGTCCGAATCTCAGTGTTCTGTCTTGAATATACATGGGATGTGGGTTGAAAACTATCTATTCCAGGCATAGTGCCGTTTTACTTCTTCAAAATCCCCACAGGTCATCTTTCCTTCAGGGCATTTCCCAAGGCGCACACACTTGGGGCCTGCTCCTTCAAAGACACCCGGGCAGACTTTCTGGACAAGCACGAGCATCTGATCCGCCACGCCGCGTATCTCCCACTGCGCCCGGAGGCAGAGGCGTTCTTCAAAAAAATGAAGAAGTGCCCTGGCGTTCATGGTCACCAAGATCTTGGTCTCGCACGCATTAGGAAGCACATAGCGG
>Ga0180301_10005153_pt1 | contig 10034 bp, 7 predicted proteins | sample GuaBasSediGuay16_FD_121797 | JGI IMG/M metagenome (GOLD analysis project Ga0180301, IMG submission 121797) | Subseafloor sediment microbial communities from Guaymas Basin, Gulf of California, Mexico - Guay16, Core 4569-2, 12-15 cm | ecosystem: Environmental > Aquatic > Marine > Hydrothermal... | reverse complement strand
TTTTACTTTCTTTTTCTGCAGTTGCGGCTATAATATTTTCTGGAAACCTTCTTTATAATTATTTGAAACCGGGAAAAGGTGTTAAAAGTAAAATTCTGAATTATATAACCTATTCGGTCGGAGTTTCTGCAGGAATTATCATTTTTACTATGCCTTTTATCGGTTATTATTTTTCAAGAGTTTCAATATTATCGATTTTGCTTAATATTATATTCATACCCGGTTTTGGTGTTATAATTTTTCTTGTTGCAGTATCGATAATACTGGGAGTTATACCATATTTTCCTGAACAGTTTCTTGAGAGAATGGCAGAGCTTCTTCTTTCCTTACTTATAAAGATATCTCAAATTACATCTGAATTTTCTTTTTCTGTTCTGGCTTTGTCCAGAAAGGATACATTTTTTTTAACTGGGATACTGTTCATAGTTTTGGTTTTTTATCTTTTGAAGAAATATAAAGTAAATAATAAGAAGATTATAATACCTTTGATGGTTTTTAATTTGATTTTCTGGAATAGATTTTGTTTTTTAGGTGATGGTAAACTGAAGATAATGTTTTTTGATGTTGGTCAGGGTGATGCATGCTTGCTTGACTTCCCTTCAGGAAAGAAGATTCTGATAGATACTGGAACAAGAATGAAAGATTATACAGCTGCTGATTTTTCCATTATACCCTATTTTGAGAAAAAGGGGATAAGACACTTGGATAAAATCATTATCTCTCATAATCATATTGACCATACAGGTGGGTGTATTTCCATTTTAGAGAGGTATAGAATAGATGAGTTTATTGAATCAGAAGCATCAAACTATTTTGAACCTGTTGATAATATTCATAAAGTATTGAATACCAGTTCAATTCCAATAAAAAGATTAAAGGCTGGGAAAAAGATTATTTTAGGAAAAAATAAATATTTATTTATATTGAACCCTGTGTTTATGAATGGAAAATTGAACGAAGATGATAATTCTCTTGTTATTCTTCTTGTATATGGGAAAAATAAAATATTGTTTACCGGTGATATAGGGAAAAAAGGGGAAAGTTTGCTAAAGATATGGAGCGAAATCCTGAGAAGTGATGTATTAAAAGTCCCTCACCATGGAAGCAGCACATCTTCAACTATGGATTTCATTAGGATTGTTAATCCAGAGTATGCGGTGATAAGTGTTGGAGCTTTTAATCCCTTTAATCATCCTTCAACGGATGTTCTTAATCGATATGCTTTGATTAATTCAAAAATATTAAGAACGGATGTTGATGGAACAATTGTTTTTAAGAGTGATGGAGATAAGATAGAAAGGGTTCGTATTCCCTGATTGTTTTCATCAGGAGAATAAATGGAAGCAATAATTGATAAAAAAATCTGGCAGAAAGGAACATATAACCTGGCAGGAGTTGATGAAGCGGGTAGAGGTCCTCTTGCAGGTCCTGTTGTTGCTTCTGCTATTATACTTCCAAGGGATTTTTACGATTCAAGAATCGACGATTCAAAAAAACTTTCCGAATCTAAAAGAGAAGAGCTTTATAATTATCTTATAAAGAATTGCGTATGTTATGGAATTGGAATAATCGATGAGAAAGAAATTGATCGACTGAACATTTTAAAAGCTTCATTAAAAGCGATGAAAATTGCTATTGAAAATCTTTCTGAAAAACCTGATAAAATCATTGTTGATGGAAAATACAAACCTGATGTTAAGCCCAGACCTTATGCAATAATAGATGGAGATTCTCATTCAATATCCATTGCTTCGGCTTCCATTATTGCAAAGGTAACAAGGGATAGAATAATGAAAGAGTATCATAAAAAATATCCGGAATATCGGTTCGACAAAAATAAAGGATATGGAACAAGATATCATATAGAAAAGATAAAAGATATCGGTATATCTCCGGTTCACAGGGTTACTTTCTGTCAGAAGTTTCTAATTGGTGATGAAAGAAAGGGTATAGGGAGATATGGAGAAGATATAGCCTGTAATTACCTGAGAAAAAGAGGATACAAAATTATAGAGAGAAATTTCAGGCGAAGTGATGGAGAAATCGACATTGTGGCTGAATTCCAGGGCACACTGGTTTTTATAGAAGTTAAAACAAATAAAAAAGGTGGGTTTGGTGAACCGGAGTTCAGGGTCACTCAAAAAAAGCAAAAACAAATAGGAAAAATGGCTAATATATATTTACAGGAAATGAATCTGTATAATATTGACTGCCGTTTTGATGTATTAGCAATTAAACTTGAAAAGGATGGATTTGTTAAAATTAATCATATAAAGGATGCTTTCTGGGTTTAGAAAAATTGCTTGACATTTTTTATAAAAATTTATATTATTCAAACCAGTGTAATTTTAAAATTAAATTTTAGGAGGATTTAATGGCTTCAAGAGGAATTAATAAAGCAATATTAATAGGATACATTGGAACAGACCCGGATATTAAGTATACTCCTACGGGAGATGCGGTAGTAAACTTTAACCTTGCCACAAGTGAAGCATGGAGAGATAAGGATGGAAACCTGCAGGAAAAAACTGAATGGCATAGAATTGTTGCGTGGAGAAAACTGGCTGAATTCAGCAATGAATGGTTAAAAAAAGGAATGCAGGTTTATGTTGAAGGAAAAATAAGAACGAGAACCTGGGACGATAAAAATGGGATAAGACGATATACAACCGAAATATTTGCAAATAGTATTCAGATGCTGGGTAGAAAACCAGAATCTGAGGAAGAAATGCCACCACCTCCCCCTGAAGATAAACAGGATATTGCTAAAGGAGAAGATGATTTACCATTTTAGGATGTGTGAGCAAGCGATTTTTGTATATTTGAACAAAATTAAAAAACCAAAAAGAAATTAAAATGAAAAAAATGAGTTTTAGTTTTTCCGGGATTTTGTATATTTCCCGGATTTTTTTTGTAATATTTTTTGGATTATTGTTCTTACTTCAATCCTGCAGGAAAAAGGAAGAAGATAAGAACAAAGGGAAAATCAAGGTTGGTCTTGTTTTTGATGCGGCTGGAAAGGATGATAAGTCTTTTAATACCGCATCCTGGGTTGGAGCCTCGAGAGCAAAAGAAGATTTTAATATAGTGTTGAAGGATGTGGAACCAGGTGAACCTTCAGCTATCGAGCCTTCTATCAGGATTCTTGCGGAGCAGGGTTTTGACCTTATTATCGGGGTTGGTTTTGGGAATAAACCTTATATTGAAGAAGTTTCTAAAGAATATCCCGAATTAAAATTTGCTATTGTTGATGTGGAAGTAAAGGGCGATAATGTAGCATCTATTCTGTTTGAGGAACACCAGGGGGCTTTTCTTGTTGGAATGATTGCAGCAGGTGTTTCAAAAACTGGGAAAATAGGATTTGTTGGCGGTATGGATATACCATTAATTCACAGATTCTATGAAGGATATAAAGCGGGAGCCCTGTATATTAACCCGAAAGTTGAGGTTTATGAGGGTTATGCAGGAGTAACCCTTGATGCCTGGAATGACCCAACTAAAGGAAAAGAAATAGCTTTAGCACAATATTCCAGAGGAGCAGATGTAGTTTATGCCGCTGCTGGTGCTACCGGGCTGGGTGTTTTTGATGCTGCTGAAGAAGTAAAAAAGTTTGTCATAGGTAACGATTCTAATCAGAATTATTTGAAGCCAGGGTATGTTCTTACGAGTATGTTAAAGAAAGTGGATGTTGCTGTTTACCAGATTATAAAAGATGTTGTGCAGGGAAATTTTAAACCCGGTATTCACAAGTTTGACCTGAAAAACAAAGGACTGGACTATGCTATTGATGATTATAATAGAAATTTAATTCCAGAATCTCTTATTTTGAAGGTCGAAAAAGCAAAGCAGGATATTATAAAAGGAAAATTAAAAGTTCCTGATTATTATGAAAAAATTAGTAGAAATGCTGAACATAAGTAAGAGTTTTGGCGATGTCAGGGCAAATGATAATGTAAATCTTGACCTATGTGAAGGTGAAATACACGGAATTGTAGGTGGTAATGGGGCAGGTAAATCTACATTAATGAAAATACTCTTTGGTTTGCTAAAACCTGATTCTGGAAAAATAAAAATAAATGGTGAGGAAAAAAGATTTAATTCAACTCAGGATGCTATTAATGAAAAGATAGGGATGGTTCATCAGGATTTTGTGCTTGTTGATACCCTTTCAGCACTTGATAATATTATTCTTGGAAGAGAACCGGTAAAATTCGGATTTATAAAAAGAGAAGATGTGAAAGATGAAGTTATCAGGTTAATTAAAAAATACGGTTTAAATTTTAACCCTGATGATATGGTGAATAAACTTACACTGGGAGAACAACAAAGGATCGAATTGATTAAAATTCTTATGCAGGATGCAAAAATTATTATTCTGGATGAACCAACAGCTTCACTAACTGTTTCTGAAGTGGATGCTCTTTTTAACATATTGAAAAAGTTAAAAGATTCTAAAAAGTCAATTCTGTTTATTTCTCACAAACTACCGGAAGTTATTGAAATTTCAGATAGAATATCAATTATGAGGCAGGGAAAAATATACACAACTATAAATAAAAATGAAGCGAATGTGGAAAAATTGACTGAATTAATGACAGGTGAGGAATTGAAATTAGAAGATTCTTTTTACTTGTTCAGTGGGAAAGAACCTGTGTTTAAATTAGAAAATGTAAAACTGAAAAAAAATAGAGAAGTGTATTTAAATATATCACTCGAGGTTAAAGAAGGAGAAATACTTGGAGTGGTAGGAATTGAGGGTAACGGCCAGAAAGAACTTGAAGGCATTTTATCGGGATTTATAAAACCTGATGGTGGCAAAATATTCTTCAAAGGACAATGTAAAAGAAACATATCCCCCGAATGGTTGAAAGAAAGTAAAATAAGTATTATCCCTTCTCGAAAAATTGAAGATGGTTTAGTAGAAGATTTTACTGTTTATGAAAATTGTATACTCGGGAGAATAGATGAAAAAAAGTTCAGTAAGTTTGGATTGTTGCAGAAGAAAATCATTGTTAAGGAAGCAGAAAAGTTAATTGATGAATTTAATATAGAACCTTATAATCCATATATCAGGGTGAAATATCTATCAGGTGGCAACCAGCAAAAGGTAATTTTGGCCAGGGAATTAAGTAAAAATCCGGAATTTCTAATTGCCTGTAACCCTACCAGAGGTGTTGATATCAAATCAACATTTTTTATCCGTAACAGGTTGCTGAAATTAAAAGAAAAAGGTGCTGGTATTTTGTTAATAACTTCTGATATAGATGAGGCTTTCTCTATTACCTCAAGAATAGCTGTGTTGTATAGAGGAAGAATTACAGGTGTTTTTAATACCAGAGAAACCGATGAAAGAGAAATAGGGTTTATGATGTTAGGCGGTGAAAAAAGGAAAGCAGGATGAACTACAGGTGAAAAAGTATTTAAAAGAGATATTGTTTCTGTTAATTTCTATTTGTGGAGCTTTTTTTATTTCGGGTTTAATTATACTTTTTTCTGGTGAGCATCCTTCGGAAGTATTTTCTATTTTTATAGAGGGTATATTTGGTTCAACAGAAGGGATATTATATACCCTTTTTTTTTCAACTCCCCTTATATTTACAGGTCTATCAGTAGCTTTTGCATTAAAGGGTGGTCTTTTTAATATCGGAGCAGAAGGGCAATTGTATATTGGTTCGATGGCAGCAGCTTTTGTTGGTTTTACACTTGTGAATTTCCCTCCGGTTGTATTAATTCCTTTAACAATACTTGTATCTATCATTGGTGGAGGTTTATGGGGTTCAATTGCAGGGTTTTTAAAGGCGAAATTTGGTTCCCATGAGGTTATAAACACTATTATGTTGAATTTTATTGCAATAAGTCTTGTTGGCTATCTATCTTCGGGTCCTTTTAAGAATCCCGGTGACCAGATTCCACAAACCCCTTTAATTTCGGAGTCTGCGAGGATTCCCGAAATTCATACGATTTTCCCTGCTTTTCCAGAAACAGTTCCATTAAATATTTCGTTTTTTATAGCTATATTTTCTGCAATTTTTGCTTATGTTTTATTAAAATATACAAAGCTCGGCTATGAAATACGTTCAGTTGGTTTTAATCCTGATGCTTCAAGATTATCAGGAATAAGTTTAATAAAGATAAATTTGTTGACTATGTTTATCAGTGGTGCTTTTGCTGGAATGGTAAGTATAAATGAAGTTCTTGGTTATAGATACAGATTTCTGAACAATTTTTCACCCGGGTATGGATACTTTGGTATTGCTGTTGCTTTGCTTGGTAAGAATCATCCCCTTGGAGTGATAGCAAGTGCCATTTTTTTCGGTGCGATTTCCAGGGGCGGTCTTCTTGTAGATATACATTCTGACAGAATTTCCAGAGATGTCATTTTTGTTATTCAGGGAATCATTATTTTATTTGTTATTAGTCGGGAATTAATGAGCGTGATTGCAAAAAGGAAAAAGTATACAGCTTTGTAAATTAATGGAGGTAATTTCTGGATTTCAGCTTAATAGGAGCAGGTATAAGATTATCCACTCCTTTAACTTTCGCAGCGATAGGTGGATTATATTCTGAAAGGAGTGGTATATTTAATATAGCTCTTGAGGGGATTTTACTTTTTGGCGCTTTTGGAGGAGCAGTAGCTGCTTATTATACCGGGAGTCCCTGGGCTGGTTTCATTTGTGCAATGTTGTGCGGTTTTATGGCATCTCTGATTCATGCTATTATAACAATAATTTTCCGTGCAGATCAGATAATTAGCGGAATAGGAATTAACATTCTTGCCCTTGGCCTTCCTGGTTTGTTATCTTCAACTATGTTTGGAACACCAAGCTCCACACCGCCTGTTGTAAAATGGTTTAAGCCTGTAAACATTAGCTGGATTGAGAGAATACCGATTGCAGGTGAAATATTTTCCGGGCATTCAATACTGGTGTATTTTTCTTTTATTGTTGTTGTGATTACCTTTGTAATATTCCGGGAGACAAGATTTGGTTTAAGGATAATTGCTTCAGGGGAAAATCCATCAGCCCTTGAAGTGGCAGGAATAAGTGTAGTTAAATATAGATTTTATGGGGTACTTCTGAGCGGGATACTTGGAGGTGCAGGTGGTGCATATCTCTCAATTTCTCACGGGACACAGTTTATAAAAAATATGTCTGCTGGTCGGGGTTATATAGCACTTGCTGCTCTTATTCTTGGAAAATGGAAACCTGTTCCAGTATTTCTTGCGTGTTTATTATTTGGTTTTGCTGACGCTCTTCAGATCAGGCTTCAGGGAAAGTTTGGTATTCCTGTGGAATTTATTCAGATGATACCATATATATTAACAATTCTTATTCTTGCTGGATTTATTGGAAAAGCTATTCCACCTAAAGCCAGTGGAAAACCATATTACAGAGGTGGAGAAAAATTATGATTGGAAAGATAACTGCACCTGTATCAGTTAGGTTTTTTACTTTAATAAAACTAATTTCCTTCCGATTTTAAATTTTTCTGATTTCATCACAAGTATATATACACCACTTGATACTTCGATATTATTTTCATTTTTGCCACTCCATAAAGTGGTGTAAATACCAGGGTACATTTTTTTATTTTTAACAAGAGTTTTTATCAATTTGCCTTTTATATCATAAATACAGAGATTTACCGATTGAGGATAAGGAATATTATATTTAATTGTTGTTTTAAGATTGAATGGATTCGGGTAATTTTTAAATAATATTGATTTTTTTGATTCTCGTTTATTATGAATTTTTGCAGGTATTTTTTTCACATCTCTTAGGAACCAATTTTCTCTGTCAAACAAAACTTCTGTTGGTTTGAAATCTAATTTAATTTCAAAGTTCTGAGTTTGCAAACTGTCCCAGATTGTTAGTGTTGTTTCTTTTTCAGCAGATTTAAAGGTTAAATCAATGGGCATTTTAAATATATTTCCTTTTTGTTTAATTTCTAAATTGATGGAATAACCTGAATTGTTTTTCATTGCATTCCAGGAGTATTCATATTGAGGCCGACCAGTTCCAAAAATCCATTGGTTGAAAAACCAGTTTAATTCTTTTCCTGATACTTTTTCACACACATCAATAAAATCCCGGGTATTTGCATTTTTGTATTTAAATCGGGGGTCTGAACAATATTCTTTCAAAATGGAAAAGAAAGTACTATCTCCCTGGATGTGTCTTAAGGAGTGAAGAATCCAGGCTCCTTTAAAATATATGTTGATATTGTATGATGCCCTTGCATTTGTTGAGTCCGAACAGAATATAGGTTTTGAGTTCTCTAACGATTTATTTATTCTATTTTTAAGATATTTCATATAATTATGATATTTTTCTTTTCCATATTTTTCTTCTATATATAAAGGTTCAGCATAGGTAGCAAAACCTTCATTTAGCCAGAAATGTCCCCAATCTTTCAGGGAAATCATATTACCAAACCATTCGTGAGCGAATTCATGAAGAATTATGTAATCAATATCTACAGAATATGTATTATTTTTATAGTTATTTCCATAAGCTATAATTGTTTGATGCTCCATTCCCCAGTAGCAAACTTCTGCCATCCCAAGTTTATCACCTGAAAAAGGGTAGGGACAGAACACCTTAGAATAAAACGAAATAATATCTTTTACCTGTTGAAAATGGGTTTTTGCAATATTGATATTTGAAGGATATACATAAAAATCCATTTTTAGAGTATCCTGATTGTTGAGCAATAGATAATCAGAAAAAACAGCATAATTGGAAATATTCAAAGCAACATTATATGTTGTAACAGGATAACTTACATGCCACCTGAATGTTTTCTTATTTTCCTTTGATGAAACTTCAACCAGTCTACCATTTGTAGCTACAGTAAGATTTTCAGGGACTGTTATATTTATGTCCATCGAATCGGGTTTATCACCGGGGTAATCTTTACAGGGCCACCAGTTGCGAGCTCCTTCAAGTTCACAGGTTGTACATATTATCGGATTAGTTCCATCATAGGTAGTAAAATAGAAAACTCCTGAGGGGTCTTTACGAGCCTGAGGCGGGCTTCCATGATATCCAATTTTTATATTAACTTCTTCATTTTTGGAGTATATTTTACTTAATGTAATTTTTATTAAATTATTTGAATGAGTATAATTAAGACTTTTATTGTTTGATGAAATATAATCTATAATGTAAACATTTGATAAATCTATTTCTATATAGGAAAGCTCATTGACAAGACTTTTTGCTTTTATTTCTACATATCCTGAGATGGATTCGGATGCAGGAAAAACTTCAAGGTTCAGGCAGTAATAGATAACATCAAAACTTTTCTGGTTTTCGGTAATTGTAATACGGGAGTCCACAAGGGTTGTATTTGATTTATTGAAAGAGAAAAAAATGAAAAAGACTGAAATGACCAAGAATATGGATAATTTTTCTTTCATTTATTTTCTCCTTTTACTCTTATATAGAAGGTTTTATAATCATTAATGTTTTTTTACAAATTAATATTTATTGAGGTTAAATTCAAAAAGAAAATAAATAAATTTAGTCGGACTTTTTATCATATAATTTCTGCTTGCCTTTTTTAATTAATTTATCTACTTTTAAATTTAGTGATGGAAGATGGATATTATCTCTATATAAAAAGACTTTTCAAGAAATATTCGTCATTTTATGATCTGGTGGATATATTTATATCCGGTGTAAGGCATAAGGCTGTTGAGCTTTCAAATTTAAAGAATGGTTCAAGAATACTTGATGTATGTACAGGAACAGGTTCTCAAGCTATTGCATTTGGGAAAAAAGGATATAATGTTGTTGGTCTGGATTTGACAGAAGAGATGTTAAAAAAGGCGATGAGAAAAAATAAATATAATAATATTGTATTTTGCCTTGGAGATGCAGTAAATATTCCTTTTAGAGATGGTTGTTTTGATGGAACAATTATTTCATTCGGATTGCATGAAATGCCATCATCTATCAGAAAAAAGGTTTTGAAGGAGATAATCAGGGTTACCAGAAATTGTGGAAAAATCATTATTGTTGATTATAGAT